>Ga0209780_1001522_pt1 | contig 15384 bp, 19 predicted proteins | sample WorMetexBAHAMAS2_FD_187384 | JGI IMG/M metagenome (GOLD analysis project Ga0209780, IMG submission 187384) | Marine gutless worms symbiont microbial communities from Max Planck institute for Marine Microbiology, Germany - Inanidrilus exumae... | ecosystem: Host-associated > Annelida > Digestive... | reverse complement strand
ATGTTACGGGCTGGGTTGCAAACCCCGTCCAGCCAAAGAGAGCTATAGAACAAAGTGGATGTGATCATCTATTATTAGAATATAAGTAGATCAACAAAAATATTTTAACATTTATAGAAATCCTATTTTTCAAAAAAATAGGATTTCTTTGAAAGTTGATGTTATAGAAATCCTATTTTTTTAAAAAATAGGATTTCTTTGAAAGTTGAAAATGTTAAAAGACTTTTGTTGAGCTACTTACATCATTGAATCAAGCTACAATTGTAGAATGCGAATTTAATTGGAAATGGATAATTTATTAGAATTATTAAGTCATGAAGCGTGGAATGGCGTTGCGGCTTTGATAGCCGTTATGGCACTTGTACTACCATTATTTGCGAAAGCTATAAAATCTCTATCTTCTAATCAGAAGATGTTGGGGTATATAAAAAATATAGCTTCAATTGCTTTGATTGTGTAGTTTTGTCTTCCTTTCTCAATATTTGTTGTCTTTGTCTTTCCTGTTCAGATATTTGAAGTATCTGCTTATAATGTTATTTTTAACTTGATTGATTCATTTAGTTTGACTGGTTTTTTTTATTCTATTCTTATTATTGTAGCCTTTTTATGGCCAGTTGCTTTTGTACTTTATTACAAATATGGTCACAAAAATGAGATTAAATCAATATTAACAGCTATTGAGCCTTCGCTATGTTTAGGTACTTTTTATATTATTGTTATGATTACCATGTTTGGTAAGTTAGTACTGGGGGGTTACATAGCGTTTGTATCTATAATAAGTTATTTCATTTCATCATTATTGGAAATAACTAGGGGTACAATATACTTTTTTCGTATCTCTTTGGTGGTAATCTTTTTATTGTTTTTTTGGTCAAGTGGTGTTTTACATATTACTTACTATAGTTTTGTCAGTGGTGTTAGTGAAATTTCGGAGGAAAAACAAAAAGAACTTCAAGAATTATTGGAGAAAAGCCCTATTCCAGTACATTTCTTTTTGAAAGAAAAACAAGGAGATACCGCCACGAAAATGAGATAACTGCTGGGAAAAAAATTTATTCCACAACAAGAACAAGATATTTATGTGACTCGACTTTCTTTCATAGATGCCAAAATGCGTTCGACAATACAAACCATGGATTCTGAATTGATTAATGAGGCGGTGGTAGATGGCATTGAGCAAGCCACGAAGATTAACCCACAGATCAAATTTAATGAGCCTGGTCATGTTATTAAGGACACGGCGATAAATGTCAATAAACTAATTGATCTGCTTTTCGATAGGAACCTGACACCATCTGAAAGAATCCTCAATATTATAAACGATATGATGATTCCTGCTCAAGTGGATGTGATTGTGACTGGTCAATTTGTTGACGAGCAAGAGAAAATCAACGTGAAGCCTATCACTATCGTTAAGAGAAACCAAAAAATCGTGGCAAAGTCTCTGACTTTTTTGAAAGAGGATTATATCTGTACTGATCCTGTCAATCAGAACAAGAAAGCTCTCTGTTCAAAGACTTATGAAAAAATAGCGCTGGCAGTTAAGGAGTTATTAGAGATGTTATAACTATTTATGCCAAACAAACGGAGACAAGCTCAATATTCAATGCTGTACCGATGCCAAGTTAAAAATCCTATTTTTTCAAAAAATCGGATTTTTTTTTGCATTAGACTTGTCCCTTAATAACCTTGTTCCTACTCATTCGGGAGCAAAAGAATAAGCAAGTGTAGGGTGCCTCCTACGCACCGCATAAAAGGTTCCAATGAAGATGCGTGGGACGCACACTTGCTAGAAGAATATCAATTATCTAGTATGCTTGATGAGCTGTATCACCCAGAAGCGATTCAATTAATGGGATAATTTTGATGGAAATGAAGAAATTAGTTTTATCTCTTATCCAAAAAAACGATGGACGATGGACTTGGTATCAATTAGCTCGCGTACTCGCGGGTTATGGTTACGGCGGACGAGGAAATCTGGTTGCTTTTATGAATGAACTCGTCAAAGAAGGGCTGATATTAACTAAAACTGCCCCAAGTTATCCAAATCCATTATATTGCATTACGGCACAAGGGCAACACTGGTTAGAGAATCACAACTTTGGAAGGCAATCCCAAGAGTACAACTAATGCTCAACAACGAATAAAAACCTACAAGAAGATTCAATAATATATTCAGTGCTCTCAAGCCTTATCAGGCTCCGCATGACGGCAACAACGAATTACTACTTTCGCGCATTGTTCGATCAATAGCGACAGACTTGATAGCACTGATGATCAATTTTGTATGAGGTTTTATTCGTTGTTCACCATTAGTTGTACTCACCACCGCGATCAAAAACTTGAACATCGAGTTTTATTTTTGGAACTTTTAGCATTTCATAAGGAGCAAAGTCAAAATGGAAATGATTACAAAAACCGTTGATACAACCGGTTTTGTGAATGCTCGACATCAGTTATTACTTAATGAGCCACTTCCAATTGCGTCGAGTAATGTGCGCGTCATTATCATGGTGACGGGAAATACGGACATAACCAAGGATGAGTTTAAGGCTACCACCTTAAATTATGATCCCAATACCATAGACGCACTATGCGGGGCGTTTAAAAATCATCTATCAAGTAGCGATGAATTTGCCCAAAGGAAAGAAGAAATAAAACTTGAGGAGGCAAAGTGGCAAAAGAAATAACTCAGTATGTTATTGACGCTTGTGCTTTGATTGCCTATGTTCGTAATGAGCAAGGTGGTGATAAGCTCCGAGAACTTTTTTCTGGTGCCCACGCGCCGCTTTACCTGCGTGGGAACCCAGTGAACATTTATAGAATGCGAATTTAATTGGAAATGGATAATTTATTAGAATGAAACGGATTTACTTAATAGATGTCAACGATGTTATACACTTTTTGAGGATAAATTTGCTAATAAATCGTGAATTTAGAGGACAACTTATAGAATTACATACTAGCAGTAATGGCATTAAACATTTAAGTATTAACTACAAATTTTGATATGAACTACATATTGTTCAGTCACTTAAAGGTATAAAAATGCAAATCACAATAGATTTACCTAATATTGGGCCTAGTGAAAAAACCGCTCAGATAATTGAGAGGATAGAGCAATTTTTTTTAAAGGAAAACGTGTCTTTTGAAATTAAAACGACATTCTCCGCTGAACATGATTCATGGGATAAACTTGACATTGAAGAAATTTCAGTTGATACCGGTATTACCGATTTTGCCCAAAATCACGATTATTATTTGTACGGGACACCTAAAAAATCATGAAACCCATATTTGTTGATACTTCGGCATTAATTGCTCTCGGAAATAAACGTGACGCTTTTCATTTGCCAGCTATCAGAATAAAAGAAGAATTAAAGCAAACCAATAGACACTTGGTAACGACCAGTGCGATTTTGCTTGAATTTGGGAATAGCTTTAGCTCCGTTACTTTAAAGCCGGTTGCCATAAAATTTCTTGAAGCGATCAGACAATCAAAGAAATGGAATTGCATTGACATAAATGACGTTATCCTAAAAAAAGGATTTGAATCGTATAAAAAAATGGCGGATAAAGAATGGGGATTGGTTGATTGCACCAGTATCGTTTTGGCGAAAGAGATGGGGATTCAGGAAATATTTACGACTGATCATCATTTTGAACAAGCCGGATTTACAATTCTGTTAAAGTAAGAAGAAGAATGGAGAAAAAAAACCAATGAAACTCAATACAAAATTGATTTAAAAAAATCCCCATTATTCAGCTATTTGTTATCGTTATGTGCCTTCAGTTTCTGATGGGGCAGGATGGGTGTCCGGTGAGTCAGTCTCTTGCTGATGACGTGAAAAGTTTGTTATAAACTCAATTTCCACCTGAGCGGGGGCCTTTTTGTGTCACCGTACTCAGTTTTACAGATACTAAAACACGCTGCTATTATGTCGCCGAGAATTCTGAATTGATTAATGAGATGAGGCGGTGCTAGATGGCATTGAACATGCCCGTCAATTGAACCCAAGCATCAAATTTAATGAGCCTGGTCATATGATTATTCTCAGAGAGAGATTGCTCAAATATGCAGGAAAGATTTTGACAAACTACTTTCGCAATTTACTATTGGCTCAACTAAAAAGAAAGTTACCCCTGAACTCTTGCAGCAAAGAAAAAAGTATTTTTCTGAAATAGGAAAAGGTACGGGGAACGGAGAATGGGATGATATATTGCATAAGATAGTGTCTTCTCGGGTTGATAAAGAAGAACCTCCTATGGACCATTTGTTATTATGAAAAAACAAAATATCGAACATATCATCAGGGCTGTGGCAGATGCTATTGAAGAAAAAGAGCTTTATATTATTGGGAGTCAATCTATCTTTGGTCAACATCCAAACATAGAAAACATGCTTTCTCAATTAAAAAAAGAGGGAAAAATAGACAAAAAAGATATAGCTAATATACTTGGATCACGCGAAGCAGATATTATGGCAATTAGTGATGATACAAAAGCAAAAATTACCAAATCAGATATTATTGAGGGTGTTTTAGGTGAACTTTCTCCTTATCATGAAACTTTCGGATATTATGCTGATGGAGTAAATGAAGACACCGCTAAACTTCCTTATGATTGGCAGGATCGACTCAACGTTATTTGTAATGAAAATACTCGATGGGTGACTGCTTATTGTTTAGATACTCACGATATAATAACTGCTAAACTTTTTGCTAATCGGGAAAAAGATATTAATTATATACGCTCATTGATAAGAGCTGGTTTGGTTGACGAGACTACTGTTCATGAAAGATTAGATAAAGTTAACATTGATCAAACAGAAAATGGTGATAAAATTGTAAGAAACGCACATGCCATGATAACAAAAATTTTTAATGAGTTAAAAAATGAATGAAAAAAACCGGAATCGTCGCTCTATTGAATTTGGAAAAGCAATTTGTAAAAAATTGCAAGAAAATCCAGATTTAATTCAGATACCGATATGTAATATCCAAAAATGGGAACAAAGAGAAGGATGGACAGATCCAGCCCTGGAAGAATGGAATACATTACTGAATGGTTCGAGAGAAAAGATATATGAGATTTTGACAGGTACAGACTCAGAATCTCAAAGAATTCGTTCATCAAGTCCCTTTGCTGGCGTACTAACCCAAAAAGAGCGTCTTCAAATTATCGAGAAGTATAAATGATTTTTTTTTCGGGTTCCCACGCGCTGGCGTGGATACCCGTCTGGGCGCAAGCGTCCCGTCTTTTACCATAGAATCCCTGTTGCATTCTCACGCTGCGCGTGGAACGAGGTAAAACAATAAATTATGAACCACGAATTAGATATAGCCCTCTCCCTAATGAAGTCCAAAAAATGGCCTATAAACTCTAATGTAGGACTCAGTACACTAGGCATCCTCGTCGGTGTCATGGTACTTATCCTCACCTTAGTCATTTATGACGGCTACGTGAAAAAAATGGAAACCATTATATTTTCACTATCTCCGCAAATCTCCGTCAAAAGCACCAGTGGCTTGTTGGATAAAGACGATGACAGTGATCTGATGTTTGAACCTGAATCTCTTTTTGAAAACCACTGTGATGAAATTTGTGCCGGCAAAATCGTACTCTCCGATTATTCGGCACCAGACGACGGACTTATGCAAAGTGCTCACGTTTTCAAAATGGAGACATTGGCGCAAATAATAGAAAAATTGCGCTCACTTGATGAATTAACCGCACTCAATCCAGTCATACTTGAAGAAGGGCATTTTAAATATAGCGACACCAAGGAAGATAATTTTAGAATACTCGGAGTACAAATAGAAAACACGGCGCATTATGTGCCAGAAATAGATCGCATCATTGATAACCCTGCCGTATTAAGCCAGCCCAATACGGTCATTATTTCCACGGAGTTATATAAAAAATTATTTAATGACGCGCCTAACAATCATCAAACAATACAGCTTGAACTTCAAAAGGAAAGTAAAAATTTTGCGCCTGTAACACTCAAAATTGTCGGCGTATTTAAACCCGGTATCCACAAAATAGCAGACAACATGATCATCACCAGTCTGCCAACCGCCCAAACGCTTTTGAATATGTCGGGATATGCCAGTATGTTAGGCATCTCCTTGCATGAGCCATTCGAGGCTGAACCTGTGGCTGACAAAATAGAAGAGATTTTGGGCAAAGACGACAGCATTGAAGATGTGCTTGTCTTCCAATGGTTACAAGTGCTGAGTGATTTATTTAATTTACTCAATCTTTTTCGTAATCTCATTATTATCGTGCTATTGATGTCTATTATTATCACCGCATTCAATATTTACAACAACTTAGCGATTATGATCCTAGAAAAGCGTCGGCAAATTGGCATCTTAATGGCGATGGGCATCAGGAAAGCTGCCATCTATAGAATTTTTTTAATCATCAGCCAAATTGAAGGACTATTAGGCAGTATCATCGGCATCATCAGCGGCGTGGCAATGGGTTATTGGTTTAATATCTATTTAAATAGCACACTGACAAACTTTTTACCGGTTCAAGATGCAACGATTACCGTGCGTGGTGATATTGTTATCGGCATTATCATCTTTGTCTGTTTTGTCTGTGCTTTAACGTCTTTTATTCCCGCCTATCGCGCCAGTCGGCTAGATGTGGTGGAAACTTTACAGAGTGAATAAAATTATGCTACTTGAACTCACCCTGAGCCGCTATCTGGTTAAGCCATTGTTTTCTATTCTATTATGGCTAGGTGCTACCATTGGCGTGGCGTGTCTGCTTATCGTCATGTCGCTATTTGAAAATTATTATCTGTCTATGGAAAAAGTCTTTATGGGTATTCATCCTCATGTCGAAATCCATAAGGCTGAAATGACAATCAATGAGGCTGAAAATGTCATCAATCAATTGAAAGCGAATTATCCACAAATTGAAAAAATCGAGGCTGCGATATATGAGACAGTGAGCCTAGAAATGGCGGAGGTTGATCCCGAAAAGGCATTTTGTGTGGCTGAAGGAGCGCAAGAACTTTGCTTAGACTCGAATCCTCAAATAGGCAATGCGCCGATTTTCACGCGCTATGGTTTCGATATATTAAAAAAGGACACCAGAGAATTTTTATTAAAAGGCATCACCATTCGAGACAGTGAAACGGTGATGGATTTAAGAAGAATTGTCAACATTGAAAATTTGGAACTGTTAGCTGAAACCACTAACAGCAATGGGCGTCCCATTCCTTGGCGATTTTTGGTTGAGCAAATTTCTCCAAAAATAGTCAAATTACTCTATGACGATTTTTTGTTACGCATCCCGGGTGAGCAATATCATCACTTTAGACTACGAGGCGTTCTCGATATGGGGCGGAAAAAGGGAAAATTGCCTTTACTGATTGTCTCACTGGGTAACGCGCAACAGATGCTCAATAAAGTAGGCAAAGTCAACACCATCGAAGTGAAATTGTCGCAGCCTTATTATAGTCATGACATTGCAAAGGAAATACAGACATTTTTGGGCAAAGATTTTACGGTGACGGATTGGACAGAAAAAGAGCAGGCAGCTTTTACGTTTTTGGGCGTGACTAAACGGATGGCATTTATCCTTATAGCCAGCATTTTGATAGTAGCCGCCTTGGGTGTTTATTCGACATTGTTATTAGCCGTCATGCAAAATAAAAAGAAAATTGCCATCCTAAAGGCTTTGGGTATTAGAGATACGAGTATTTATCTGATCTTTATCGGCAATGCTTTAGTGATAGGCGTGGCTGGCATCATTGCCGGATTTTTTGCTGGCTATGCTGGTAGTGAAATGCTGGTTATGCAATTTACCGAGAGCCTACAAAGTCTAGGCTTAGATAATCCCCAAACTGAAATCAGTGGGAGTGACTTATTTCTAATAAGCGTTTTTACTTTGATACTCTTTACATTCACCGCCATCGTGCCGGCTAGGAAAGCCGTCACGGTTGATCCGGTTGAGAATTTGCAGCAATAAGTACCGAACCATGAATTTTGACTAGGAAAGGAAGAGATTATGGCTATGATAGAAGTCCGTCAATTAAATAGGATATATAATATTATAGAAAACAAAGAATTAACGTCACAACAAACCCTTTACAAAAACATGAATTTCAAGGTTGAAAAAGGAGAATTTGTGGCGGTTGTAGGTGACTCAGGATGTGGGAAGAGTACCTTATTACACATCATTGGCATGTTGGACTCTATAGGCAGCCGACGCTATAGAAAAGTCTCCGGCTCTGATGAATTAAAAGCAGAAATTGAGGGAGATGGTCAAATTATTATTGATGATCAAGATATTACTAAACTCAAGGGTAAGGCACGATCTGATTTTATCAATCAACACATTGGCTTTATCTTTCAGTTTCACCATCTGATACCCGAACTGAATGTTCGGCAAAATGTGGCACTGCCTATGCGTATTCGAGGCAAGTCTAAAAAAGAAGCCAATGAGCGAGCCGAACAATTGTTGGCAGAAGTCAAACTACCGAAGAAGAAATTTTCAAGCCTACCCCCTATTCTTTCAGGTGGGGAAAGGCAAAGAGTCGCTATTGCGCGTGCTTTGAGCAATCAGCCCAAAGTGTTGATGGCAGATGAACCAACGGGTAGTTTGCAGCCTGAGCTTAAAGAAGGCATTATCGATTTATTTGTCAACCTCAATAAGGAGAAAAAAATTACCATATTAATGGTGACTCATGACAGAGAAAGGTTATACCACCCCAGCGGCGATCTCAAAGTCCATAAAGTATTTGAATTCAAGAATGATTTTAATTTTAGTTTGGTTTAGTACAAGTATTTTTTTTGGAGTCCAAAGCTTTAGCTTTGGAAACCACGTCCAAAGCTAAAGCTTTGGACTCCAAAATCAAAATAGCGGAGATATTATGAAAAAAACCCTGTTAGGCATCATTGCCATTTTAGCCACCAGTTTGCTGTGGCCTTCAACAACACTGGCCCGAGGCGGAGTACATGCCAATTTCCAGCAACTCGTTTCTCATTGGTCTAAGTCGGATGACAAATATTATCTTGTCATTCACTCACTCTCTGGTTATCTTGACATCACTGATATGAACCTGAACCTTGTGGTTAAAACAAGCTCTGGAGATCAGAAAGTGATTGAATACAGTAACTTCATTATGAACAGTTTGGGCCAATTGATCAGTACACGGTACAAAAACGTGCGACTTTTCAAGTTCAACTTGGTTATTGACAACAGTAGGTCAATAGATGACCGGAATCTGGGTTTTGTGGAAAATGCGCTAACTAAGTTTATTAATAATTTGCCAGTTGTTTTTGATGGCCAAATTATTAAGTTCTCTAACACGGTGAAAAAATCACCGTTCACCAATGAGAAGTCAGAACTCATAAGCTTCATCAAGGAACCTTTTAACAGGGGCGGTACAGCTTTGTTTGATGCCATCACAGAGGCGGTAGAGGAGCTGAAGAGTGCCGATAGCAAGATTCCTCTACGTTTTTCTGTCATCATGACGGATGGTTATAATAACGAGATTCGTCATACTAACAAATATCAGGACCGGAATTCTTTTAAAAGATATATTTTAGCTGAGACAACTCAGGCTAAGATTCCGTTATTTATCGTGGGTGTCACTGATGATGTTGATACACCTTTGCTGAGGGAAATTTCCAAATTTGGTGCGTATGAAGCGGCGACGAATTTTCCTGATCTTGAGAGGGCTTTTGAGGTGATCAATGAGATTATCAAGGATACCTATATTATTACGATTCCAAAAGCGTCATCGTACTTAGGGAACGCTGAGCGTCTTTTTCTGGTGGAAAAATCCCCCGCGACTGGTAAATTTACGACGATTCAGGAGTTTACTATTAATAAATAAGGAGTCCAAGATTTATCTTGGCTTTGCTGGAGCATGTTTGCAACCTGCTCCGTAACGCTTTTCCCTGATCAAAGAAAAAACGTTACGGACGGGGTTGCAAACCCCGTCCTGCACCTTGGGTACAACTGATGCTCAACAACGAATAAAACCTTCAAACAAAAAAAGTCCGCATGAGAGAACTTGAATCTTGAGGGTTTTGGTTTTTATTCGTTGTTGAACATTCGTTGTACTCACCACAGCGACAAAAAAAAACTTGATCACCGAGTATAAGATGATAAAAACAATTGAAGCATTAATAATAGTACTCATTTTGGGTGGATGTAGCTCCGTCCCCACCATAGAGCAAAATCGCTCCTCAGTTTTTGGGCTCATTCCATTTTCTGAAGAGGTTTCGTCAGATTTAGAGATTGGGAAAGATATTAATTTCCATTTTTTGAGTGTACTTCAAAATGAAGGAATAACCACAGTAGCACTTAATAACGAACTACCAATCAACTACCAGATGGCTGAGAGTCCAGAAGTGACTATTGAACCGGTGGGTGAGGATGTGGTCAAAAAACAGTTACAGGAACTGTCTACAACAAGAAAAATGGAAGGCATTATTTTTGGTCACATTATGCAGGATTTGGTGACAGACATGGTGTATGTGATAGTGCGTGTGTATTTGGTGAGTGATCCTGAACAGTACCAGACGTTTGGGCATCGGGATGCTATGGGCATTAAAGCGCAAAATGTTAATCCTAAAATTGTTAAGGCGCGTCTTGCACAAATAGGCAAACAGATAAAACTGTGGTTGAAAAAACAACAATCCCAAACATCGCAGTCGTCGCCACCGCAGTCACAGCCGCAGCAACCAGCGGTGCCACTGGTACAACCGCCACAATCCCAACAACCACAAGAGCCAGCAGACATTGTGGAGAAATTAGGAGGTTCTGAACCATCCCATGGTAAACAACAACCATCAGATGATATGGTCGATTTACTTGGAGGAGAGTAAAAATGAAAATTATCAAACTATTGATAATTATGCTTATTTTAAGCATTTATTCGCTTGTTTATGCTGAATATGGGATGATTCCTTTTTCTAAAGAGGTTTCTCCAGATTTAGACATTGGCGAGAGAATTGATTTTGTATTTTTAGGGGAACTTCAATTTGTTGGAATAACCGTAAAGGCTTTTAAAGAACAGCCACCGATCAACTACCAAATGGCTGAAAGTCCTGAAGTGACTATTGAGCCGGTTGGAGAGGATGCAGTAAAAAAACAGTTAGAAGAGCTGTCTAAAAACGAAAAATTGGACGGCATTATTTTTGGCCACATTATGCAGGATTTGGTAAAAGAGGCTGTGTATGTGATAGTGCGCGTGTACTTGGTGAGTAAACCCGGAGAGTATGAGACGTTTGGGCATGAGGATGCTATGGGTATTAAGGTGCCGGATGTGAAGCCAGAAATTATTAGGGAGCGTTTTGTAGAAATCAGTGGGCAGATAAAAGAGTGGTTGGAAGGCAAACAACCGCAACAAGCTCAACCACCAGAACCCGCGCAACCACCAGAACCCGCGCAACCGCCAGAACCCGTGCAACCGCCAAAAACAGCGCAATCGTCAAAACAGCCAAGAGAATGCAAAGATGTAATAGATTGTCTTTCAACGGATACATCAGATTTTTTGCCTGAAACAGAACTCCCGCCCCGGCGGGATAACAATACGCAACTTTCAAGGAAAGATGTTAAAACCTTGAAAGAGATTTATGCCACGCTTTATTGTGAAGAGCATTATGCTCATACGGCTCCAGAACACGAACATGCGCTCAAAGAACTGGCTGAGGAATGGAACATGACTTTGGGTGAATTACAGCGTGCTTTGAAAGAAAACAGGCGGCTCTTAACAAAAAAATACTACAAACACGACAACCCTAAAGCCTGTTTTCTGAGAAAAATCGTCTCAACTCCTTTTTCCAGAAAGAGTGGAGCAAAAGAGTATAAACTCTGTTTGGTTCCGATTTACATACTCCCTAACTCTCATATTTGTCAGTCAAGAAGAGGTAAACTGAAAAACAGAACTTATCAAGAGGCAATGGATGAATTAGCGAACATCAACCAGGGAATTGGAACATACTACCACACAAACTGGCGACTTCCCACGATTGAGGAATTATTTGCTATGAAAGATGCCTTGCCAGAGCCTAAACCGGATCATACATTTTTGTTTTGGAGTTCTACGAGAACGCTAGACTCTGAAACGAGATGGGGGCTTTCAAGAAGCTATAAGAAAGTTGGTTCTGATATAAATGTGAGATATTTCAAGAAACCCGTGGTGGTTCGCCTACAAGAAAAAACGGATAAAGCTTTCTTAGTCCCTGTAAGGGACTGTCCAAAATTGCCAGACTCATTTGAGCAGTAAGAGTGTTTAATCATGCACCCAACACTCATAAACATTAACGGCTACACCATATCGAGCTACGGGGCAGCCATGCTATTAGCCTTTACCGTCACGGCTACCCTCGTACTCATTAATTATCCAAAAAAAATACTCTCGTTGGTTGACATATACAACTTCTTTATTATTGTCATAGCCGCCATCTTTTTTGGGGGGCCGCTAATACAACTCCTATTCTCTCAAGACTTAAATGAAGTCAAAGGAATACTTCAATTTTGGGAAAGAAAACAAAACTTTGCCTCATTCCCAACACTGTTGGCCGCCTTAATGATGATATATGTCTATTGCAAACTGAGACAAATACCCTTTTTAGCCACGATAGACTTCTTATTTCCTTACGCCATCTTAGCCTTGGCAATACAACGGACTTTTGGATGCTTTTCAGCCGGCTGTTGTTATGGGCTGCCGACTGAAATGCCGTGGGGGATGCTATTTCCAGAAATATCCCCAGCGGGGAGAGCCTTTCCCCATCTCTCGATTCACCCCACACAACTATATTACGGACTGAGCGCATTTGCTATATTTCTTTTTCTAATTAGCTACAACAACAAAGGCAATCGACAAACTGGCGAAGTGACAGCGGTAGGATTGATGTTATTGTTGATAAGCTATTTTATTGTGACATTATTCAGAGCCCCTTCGTAGGCGATAAATCGCCTACTACGAACTTAGCGTCATCAGTTGTTTCGGGAATGGAGCGGAGCGGATTTCCCGAAACCTGAGACTAAAGGATAAATTATGATAAACAAAAACGTATTAATCACAACCCTATTAGCCTGTTTACTGGGTTGCCATTCCCTAGCCAGTGGAACGCCACAAAAAAGTTCAGCTTATGCAATCTTGCCGTTTATCAAAACGATTTCACAGCAAACCCAAAAGAATCTAGGTATTAGCTATGACAACTTTGAAAATGTGCTTCAAACCACACTGAGCCAAAACCCTAATGGCATACCAAATGTGCAACAACTCACAGGCGAACAACCACTGAATTATTTTGGCGACGACTTTAGCCAAAGAGTAGATGCCAATCAACGCTTACACAACTTATCTAAAGCCAAAAAGCTCGATGTGCTTATTTTTGGCAGTATTCAAGAATCCTCAGAGCAAGACGCGATTGAATTATCTGTGGTTGTCTACTTTGCCTCAAAAGCAGAAAACCAAGCTTTTTTAGCTTTTTACAATGAACGCATAAAACATAACGGCGGAGTGCAAAAACCTAAAAAGCGATCACTATGGGCAGACATTGTAAATCTTCTTGGTGGAAGCGAACTGCCTTCAAAATCACAACAACAATCTCAACAACAACTGAAGGCTAAACAACTCGCCCAAAATGTAAAACAATGGTTTACAAAAATCGACACTACCACAAAGGCACAATCTGGACAAGCACCTGTAAAAAATGTTACTGATCACCCTGCTCAATTTTATAGGGAGGCTAAAACCCTAAAAGAGATTTACACAATGCTCTATGAACAAGAGCATTATGTTTATACTCACCCAAACGACGAACAAGTACTCCAAGAAATTTCCAGCGAAAAGGGGATAAGCCTATCCCAATTAAAAAACGAATTAACGCAGCATTGGCGGCAAGGGAACCATTTAGCTTATAAAAATTCTTGCGAAATGCGAGGACTCGTTTCAGTAGCCCAGTCTAAAAAAAAGGGTAAAATTTATAAATTATGCTTTGATCCAAATTACATCAACACAGAATGTTCGCCCACTGCTGGCAAAATGAGGAAAATGACATACGAACAAGTTAAGCAAGAATTAATTGAACTCAACACAAAAAGCCAGTCTAAAGACTGGAGAATACCCACCATTGATGAATTATTTGCTATGGGAAGTTTATTGCCGGAACCCTCTATTGGAGAAATTCCCCTAAGCTATTGGAGTTCAACCGCAAAAACGCAAACTAAAACAGACATGTGGGGTTTATCAATGGATGTGATTTATGTCAGAAATATCGCAAAAATTTATAGAGCTTATGTGACGACTTTACAGGAAAATGATAGTGCTTTTTTAATTCCGATTAAAAATTGTCCAGAACTTAACAATCCATTTTAACCAACCATAGGATACAACAATTAAGATGAAGTTCCAAAGAAAGAGCTACAGATCGCTTATTATGGCGGTTACTGGCTTATGGAGTGTATTTTCAATGACATCGGCAGTCGCAGAATACATTGTTAAACGTGGAGACACACTTTCCCATATCGCAAAGAAGTTTTATGGTTATGCCTACAAGTGGCCTGATATTTATCGTGCTAACAAAGACTCTATTGACGATCCAGACTTAATATACATAGGCCAAAAGCTACTCCTTCCAGGGCTCATGGCAGAACTGGAAAAAGATTTTCTACCCACACTTGAATCCCTGATTAATCATCCAGAAATTAAACTTCTTATTGCCAAACTCAAGAAGCGGGAAATTGTCGAACATCCTAATTTTATCTCAAACTTCAGAAAATTGATTAATAACCCAAGAGATAGAAAAGCACTTGCTTTTTTTGGGATCAGCGATGTTGAAAACATATCAACTCAATTAATGCGCCTAAAGACATTATTTATTGCACAAACATACCTGAATCCAGAAGATTTTGTTCTCGGTGACGAGGATTTAAAATACATTCATCGACTCTTGATCTCTCCCAAATCTGTCGCTTCTCCTAAAACTTTTTGGCAAAAACGTTTAGAAAAAGCTCGGGCTTACGCAGAAGAATTTATTCAAAAACAACAAGCTGGCCCTAACTTAGCGCATTTGATAATGTTAGAAAAAGATATATTCTACCTTCCCTCATCTCCCAAATTTGTAACCTTGTACTACAACGGCGGGTACTATCATTTTGGGAAGAGCGACAGCGCGGTGCTAGAAATGGCTAGGACAATCAAAAGAATAAAGCCTCACTCAAAATATATTAACAATGCGGATCCAACAGCAGGGAGTTATAATAAATTGATTGAGGCGTTGCGGTAAGCGCCGCGTGAAAAAAAATTAGAAAATTATGAAACCAATGCAAATCGCTTGCAGGCTCAACCTATCTCTATGCCGGACGGGGTTTGCAACCCCGTCCGGCATAGAGATAGGT
>Ga0209780_1001521_pt1 | contig 15389 bp, 12 predicted proteins | sample WorMetexBAHAMAS2_FD_187384 | JGI IMG/M metagenome (GOLD analysis project Ga0209780, IMG submission 187384) | Marine gutless worms symbiont microbial communities from Max Planck institute for Marine Microbiology, Germany - Inanidrilus exumae... | ecosystem: Host-associated > Annelida > Digestive... | reverse complement strand
AGAAGTAATGATTGATTGATTAATTATGTAAGTTCGGCTTCGTTACGTTATCAACCAGAAATTGTACACAAAATATTTAATTTTAACATAATAGTACATATTCGTGGCACAGGTGTAAACAAAAAAGTAAAGAGGAAGTTTGTTGTGATCTTATATTGACGTAGTGCGTGAGTGTCCTAATGGTGTTATGGCGTTATTGTATTTATTTTTTGTGTCACTTCTACTGGTTTAGACTTTACGAATATAGTGGATTCTGGATTTGTGTGATTTGGCGACCTACCGCTGAATGTGGGCGGTGCCTGCGTGCATTGTATGCCCGAAAAATAAATAAGGCATATAATATTTAGTTATTGTTGAAAAAGCTTTATTTGTACGGATGAGTCTAGTTTTATGCTACTCTATAAATTGAGGTTTCAACCGCATTTAGAGTACGCATACTGTCTGGTGTCCATTCAAGCAAGGAAAATGAAGGAAAGGAAAGGGAGAAGAAATGCTGGCAATTGGGGACCTCCCATCCACAATACTAGACTGGAATAGATATTACTGCACGCCTCTAGCTGCCCAGGACAGAGCCATCAGGCTCACAGGCTTGTTGAGCAGTCATGGTGCCAGGCAACTGCCCAGGCATGGCGTTACTTGCTGATCATGATTATGAATATGCATATGGTACTAATGCATCTAACCTCTGGGGCTGTCCAGTTGTTATTGATGCAGTTTGTTGTGAAAGTTTAACACGGACAGTTTGTGGGTAATTTCCTTCTTGTTCATTACTGCCGTTGATGGTATTTTTACGTGTTATTGTATTTAGTCAGTCACATTATTTCATTAATTGATTTATAGTGGAAATTCAGCTTTTTGAAATTTTTGACTGGTTTTCACATTGCCCAGCACATCGACTGTAATCTGAGAGTCAGATACAGTTGAACGCTTTAACTGTGCAGTGCATAAAAGTATTCAGCCTGCTGTGGAGGGAACTGCAACTGTTTATTTCTGCAGTTATGTCTAATGTACAACTCCGTTTGACTCACATTGGCACCCTAGCAAGCTTGAATAACTTTGCTCATGTAAATGTTTATGGTTTATAGAGAGTGTTGAAATGGCGGAGATTGTGGTGGAGAATGGAGTTGTTGATGGGTCTCCAGCTGCTGATTGCGATGCTGATTCCAGTCTGGCTAGTGAGGCAGTTCACTCAGCACAGGAGTCACAACGAGCCATAGACCATTGTGCATTGAGCCAGCAGTCAAAGGCATCAACAGTTCCCGCTAACTGTGAGGAGGTTAATTTGGACGACTCATCTCTACCATGTGAAACATCTTCGCAGCATGTGGTCTCAGCCACTGACAGCACAGTCAGTGGTCAGTGAAATTAATGTTGCTGTTGGCATTCTGTTCTCTCACTGTTTTGATGCCCTTTGTTATGCAACACATAGGTATCAGACTTGTTATACAGCAGCAGCTTTGCTGTTGCCGAACGACCATTTGACACAATTTGCATGTGTTTGGGGGTAATTTGTTATAAGTCTGTCGGTCAATTTTGAGTCCCTGCAAAGTTACTGGACAGCATCAGATTGCAGAGTTGAGGAGCAGGAAGCCGACATCTCACAAAGCTGGGCAATGTAGGCCTACATTAATAGCTTTAGCTGTTTGGCTGGTGCTGGTAGATCTTTCACTGGACTTTTATTTATATTTATTGCAGTCACTGCAGTCACTTCCTGCTGTCTGGATTGGCTGCAAGAAAGTATCTTTCTATGCCACCGACCAGTGTCTGCTGGACATCTGTACACAGACAAATGCAGTCATCTCAAATGCGAGAATGCGTAGAAGTTATTGTTTTTACTTATAACATTTGCTGGTTCGAATTCATGTACAAACAATGATAGTGATGGCACGATATGGCCGTGGGGGAAAACGATGGATACGATATGATACTGCACACAATATCGCGATACGATACGATATGATATACGGTCCCAAAATGCTCTGCCATATGTAACGGTCAACAGTCCAAGATTAATGCAGCGTTCTCACTGATGCCTTCGCACGCGTTCACATGCGTTCAAACGCCATCAACGGTTGACAGCATTCGAACGCTGTCCATAACCTCCGGCAGCGTTCGAACGTGGCGGACGGTACGGTATCAGAAAGTAATAGATTTCAATAGCATTCAAACTCACGCCGTCCACTGCGTTCGACCGCGATCGACGGCAGTCTTACACTGTTGAACGCCTTTGACGACGTTCGAATCGCGTGAACGTGGGGACGGTATCATAGCATTGCTAGATTTCAGTAGCGTTCTCACTGACGTTTGAACGTGGTTAACGACGTTCGAAGTGAATGAAGCATAAAATGATTTAGCTGCTACTGTGTTATTTGTGCCTCTGTTATCACGTAGCATGTTTGTTGTAATTAATAAGTGATAGCAAATTAACCTCTTTTGGTTTCGGTTACTGCTGAAAGCAAGCAATGAGTTCCAGCGCAATTTCTGTTATGGCTGAAATTGGTTGTTCACTTATGGCACCACTTTCGGTTACTGCCGTAACTGTAAAAAACACTTTTGGTTGGTATCTACAACTCTGTAGCTATGTTACTTCTTAAGATTATAGGATGTGATATCTAGAATTTGCATGTAGTGTTTAATGTTGTTGAAATGATCACACTGATCTGCAGCTGATCTCTCCAGTGGTTTGCCCCCGGCACGACTGGTCACGCTATCGTCACCGATCCCATCGCTGATGCAGTCGCTGAGAACGTCTGCTCTGAAGACGGTGAAACGGACACGTCAGTCGTTGGCCGAGAGACTTGGTCATGGCAGCAAGACTGTCGACGTGCAGCTTGACACTCGAATAGGTGCACTGCGGGACATTCAGCACCGCTACACTGCCATTCTGCAGTTGATCAACTCGTTCACCGCTCATTTCACTGCAGTTGTCTCCTGTCATCAGGCACTTGACGCAGAATTCTCTGACCTGGCACAGAAAATGCCAGAACTACACAACGAGTTTGCATACAATGCCGAAACCCAGCGGACACTGCACAAAAATGGAGAGACGCTTCTAGGTACTCATTGTGCACTTGTTTTCATATGCAGTCTGCAGTCTTTATTACTGCAAGATACCTTTAGCTGTTCATGTAGGCCAGTTAGCATGGCTGTATGTTCTGAAATGATTCAAACAAAACTACCAAAGCATGCAATGACCTTAGAATTAATATGGAAGATTTCAGCATCCAGAATACATGAAGTGCAGTACATTTGCACTTATGTGTGTGTGTAAAGTTTTGTAATTTAATTTCGTTACGAAAATCAAGCTGCTGCTGTCAGTGCAGTAGTTGTATGTTCTGTTCAAATAACACTGTGATAGTGATATTCAGGTGTCAGTTATATACGATACGATACAATATATTTACGTGCGCACAAAAGCTGACGAGATGGCCAGCCTAATCTGCTGACAATGTCATATATATTTTTATTTGTTTTATTCTTTTGTGATTTATCTGCAGCTTTTTGTATTCTTTCTGTCATATTTTGATTATTAAGTTGCGTGTGTTTACTGATTGGCATTCACGTATGATTGACAGCGGCGGTGACGTTCTTCTCCAACTCACTCAACACGTTATGTTTTAAGACAATTGAAGACACTCTGCTCACAGTGAAACAGTACGAAGATGCAAGGTGCACATATGTGATTCATTAATTGTCGGTATAATTATAACAGTACGGTTCATCTTTACCGTGTCAGCGGTATATGATATTATACTACGTTCAGTTGTGTGTGTAATGTTATGCTCTGAAGAGTTGAAAATGCACTTCAGTGATGTAATTAATGAAATATGTAATCAACTAATCATGAAGCAAAATGTTTCCAGGTCTTTGAAACTCTGCACTCGATTGCAGTTCTTCAGTTCAATCGCTGATTTACATTGTTTGGTAACATTGGTAGTTTACTTTAGTTTTGTGACGTTGGTAGTAGTTTCAGAAAGCTACGTTGTCATCTGTTGTGCAGACCACATATGAAGATGCTTATGCAGTCTTCTGTACCATGCATCATTCGTGGAAAGTTTCAAAACAGCTCTAGCAGCAACTTTTGATGTTTTACTTCCAGACATTCTTCCAGAATAGACCCGTTTTTTTCCAGGCCAGCGGTCATAGGAGGCAACCAGACTGGGCTTTAGTTTTTTGGTTTATTTTATGTTGTAGTGTATTTTTGTTACGGATGCATGTTTGTTTTTGCTGTGTTTGATTTAGTTTTTTAGTACTAAGCCAAGAGATTGGCTGGGAAGAACGTCTCCGAAATGACCCATTTTGTGTCGGGTGGGACACAAAACCTTAACTCAATTAGTCAATCAATCAATTGTTGATGAGTGAGTGAGGTTGTATTCGATGCATTCAAATCAATGATCCTGAGTCAGTGGAGAGCGTAGGATGGGAGTGGGCAGGTTTTAACATCACACTCGACGCATAGTGCTGTTAAGTAGTATGATGACAAGTAATCTGGTAGATTTTGGGGGTGATGTGTTTCCACATTTTGAAAAATAATAAACAACTTTGTTCACTGATGCCAGACTCAGGAACATATTCTCAAATCACTTTCAGAAATAAAACATAACATAACATAAAAAAAGGTTTTTATTATAGAAAGCTTCTTTGTACTCATGTGAGTGCTGTGTGCTTGTTATTACAATTATTGAATTACGTAATTATGCCAATATGTACAGCTGTGAGCAAGTGTTGTTTATGTAGCTCAATTACATAGAAAACGTTCAGTGCTTTGATTTGATGCTTTTGCTTTATATCAGGAAGGGAATCCATCCAGCCTCTGTAAAACGCTGCCCCACAGGTCTCGATGGTTCAGTTTTTTGGAGACGTGGACTGGAGTGACTCTGGAATACCCGATAACAAAAATGAAAACTAGGTACCGGTACTGTCTACACAATATCAAAAAGATGGAGATATTGAGATGCAGTTGCTGATGGCTGTGCTGTGATGTATGTCAGAGTGGAGTATGATGCGTACCGCATTGATGCAGAGTCGAAACAGTGTCGTCCTGAAACGCAGCAGGCGTTTCAACAACAGAAACTCAAGTTTAATCAGCTGCGACAAGTGCTTGACATCAAACTTCAGCTTCTTGACGAAAACAGGGTTTGAATACTCACTGTTACACATGGTGTTTCGCCGTTAATTTAATTTACTGTATATGCTTATCAACTGTTTATGTTTAATGTTATGTCTGGCTTCATGCAGTGGAGCTAGCTGGCTGGCTGTCGACTATTGAGCATTCGTGATGCATTGTATGTTATATACCATTTGATAATGTGTAATACAAGATGGACTTCGTTGCCCCGTCGTCGACGTGGACGCCTTCGACACCTCGACGGCCTGCTTTAACCTTGACCTTTGACCTTTGAACTCCAAAATCTAACCAGGTCATATGTAGGGGCTATTGGTTATTCCCTGCAAGTTTCATCTAGATTGCTGAAGTAGTTCATGAGATATGGTGTTCACAAGGTTTGACCTCAATGCCTGCTGTGACCTTGACCTTTGACCACCTGAATCTAATCTGGTTATTAGTAGTGGTTAATGAACATTCCCTGGAAGCTTCATCAAGATTACTCCAGCCATTTAGGAGATATTGTGGCCAGAAGAAACGGATGATCGTGGCGGATGGACAGAAAACATAATGCGTTTGCCAACACTGTCGGGTGACAGAGGCACAAAACAACAACAATATGTTTAATGGCCCTTTATCTGGGATGAGTTGATACCTGAACAAACACACACTTCCTATCTTTGTGGGTATTATTTAATATCCTTATTTAGTTTATTTATTTATCACAATCCACAGCATCCTCCTTCTTTAAATTTTGGATCCAACAGTCTTCTTCTACAGCCTCCCTTCAGTTTTTTGGTGTATGCCTCTACATCTTTCCAGGTCAACTCAGCCTTCTACCGTCTGTGGGACGGTAAAATGAGTACTAGCCAAAGGACAGTGATGCTCTGCGGCTAGGACATTAACCGCCTGGCGTATGTATTGGCAGCCTACCGCTGGGTGGATGACTCAAGTCACCGGCAGGCTGACTGCCTGTACACCTTGATCAGCTCCGGGCCCAATGCTCGGTAATGAGTACGGGAAGCCTTTACCTTTACCTCTACGTCTTATGCTCTCCACTTTGTACTCCATGCATTTTTACCCTGTCATTCTCATCTTTTCTTAAAACATGTCTATACCATCTCAACCTATTTCACTGTACCACTGTAATTATCTTATCTATTCCTAATCTTTCTCTCAGCTCATCACACAAGAATCTATCTGTTACTTTAAGACCACACACGACATAAACTACAGCAAATGATGACTATTTGTGTGTTTTTTCAACATTCAGTTCTCATGTTATTGCATATTGCGAGCTGGGATGTTGGGAATGAGGCAGTGTTCTGTTTTGCTTTGATAACATTACTTAGTTATTTTACGTTTTACTTCGTTATTTCTGACAGATGTAGTGTCTCGTGTTGACACATATACATACATGTTTAATGCTGTCAGTGGCTGAAATGCCAATGGACGAGCATCCTGTTAGATGCTCTCAACGTTTCGTTGGAGGTCATTGTCATCACCAGCATTGTCCACATAAACTTCTACAGTGGCTGTAAAACAATTGCATGTGGGTGTGAGTAGTTGTGAGAGTTTGCGTGATGTTGAGAATAGATGAAGCTGCTGTGCTTGCTGCTGCGCGAAGGTGAAAGTGATGCATCAGCAGCTGATTCTGTTTCAAAACGCCATCGCGGCATACTTCTCCGGCAATCAGACGGCACTTGATGGCACTGTCCAGCAGTTCAGTGTACCACGACGTCCGTCTGATGACTCTCACCACTGACCGTGTCCATCTCTAGCACTGACCAAATGTCTGTCAGATTGTCTCTCGGGTTTGTGTCGTGAAACAGACAGTGAAGTTTGTACAATGATCTTTACGTTTAGTAAGCTTATTAGCAAGGACCGGACTGGGAAAAGTGCCCCCTGCTGTGACCCCATCAGCTGTACCAAAAATGTAACAGTCCCATCATTAAGGTTCCATGTGTTCGTCATTATAGTGACGTATAATCCTTTTTTTGTATGCCCACTAAAGTACTGATCATCTTGGGAGCACTAGCCGTTGAGCCGAGATCCATGAAATATCCCACCATGCTTGGCAGTTACACATATAGTAGCAATTGTTGTAACCTAGTTATTCGGTGACTGTTATTGAATATTCCGCATAGATCACTCACGTCCCTGGGAAGCCGTTTTCATGGTGTACTCATTGAATTGGTATGCTTAGTTAGTCACGAATCTCAATGAATATTCATGTTGCGACAAAACAATCTAAATTGATTTATTTTGTCACCAAACATCGAAATATCACATGTATGTGTTTGGCAATTTTTGGATTCGGACTTAGTGAAATTTAACAAAGCTGAAAATTTGACAGACCTGGCATTTTAAAACGATTGAGATATACTGAAGAAACCTGCCAGGCTAGCAGTGCTGATGGTACTGTGTTGACATCTAGTTCAGATACCGAGACATACATAGACAAATGCAGCTCATTGTGCATATCCAACCACAAAATCAACTATGCAGCATCCACTTAATCATGTTCTTCATTGTCGACTTGTTTGAAAATGCCATAAATGTCGAAAGGGCCTAACTAACCTTATTGAGATATTTGGGGCTAAAGATCAAAAATTCAAAAAATATTATAAAAAGTTAGGAGAATTTGTCATTCTCGTTGTAAGTTGCCCACAAATCTAAGTTGCCCACAAATCTTTAAGTACTGCCTTTCTATATGTGATTAGAATAGTATAGAATAGAATTATTGGACAGTTCAAACATGCAAACAGACTTTAGGGAGGTCGACAATATTTTGTTGAAGACCTGCAGTTTGTTTTGGTTAAGCCACATTTCCAATGTTGTTTTCCTGTTGATGCTACTTAAAAATGAGTGCAGTTTATATTAGTTAAATATTTTGTAGTCCCATTTTCTGTAGCATAATATATTTTGTTATCTATATGAACATTATTACCATGTATGTTGTGATCTTTGGCAGTGACTTTCATTTAGTGCACAATGCACAACTTAGTATGCAAGTGTGATATGTGTTGTCACAATTCAATCTGTCCCTCCAACAAATCATGTATTCTAAGTAAACTGCTAGACAGACGTGGTTACTACAGACTTCTGATAGGAAGTCACATATGGCTATCTGATAGCACCGATAATGGTGACCTTGACCGAGTACTTTCAAGGTCATTTCAGCTATCGCAAACCACTTAAGTGCAGTATGTTGCATAAATCACACACCACAGATGTTGTCATATGAGTACGACTGTCACATGCTGTTGACTACAGCAAGTGCTTGACTTGCTATGTCCAACCATCGCTGTCACGTACTAGGATGAGAATTTCTCAGACTATAGCTATCCACTGTTGTATAGCTGAGAATCAAATTAGGAGAATTTTCCAATGATGTGCAGTGCCATGGAGACTGCCAGTGACAGCTGAGCTTCGTTCGTTTCGTTAGAATTTTTATTTGCATCGTATATTGATTTTGCGAAGACGATATAAATTGTACGTAAGTATATTTTACAGACAAGATGAATAGATGATACATGTTTATATTATGTTAAGGTAATCGTGTAATTTCTGCACAGTGTGCCAATGACACTCATCTGCAGTATATATATTTGTTATGGGAAACAGGCCTCACTATGGATTGCACTGCGTTTGCCTGTCCGTCCATACTTGGTAGTAGTAGTGTATTTGAGTACAGCAGCCAAAGTGACAGAATTGACAAGGTTATCATACATGGTGTAGCCAGACTTGCGGACCAATTTTGAGATTAACACATCTTTGGTGTCTGCATCTGTCATTGCAGTTTATAAAAGGAAATGATAAAGTCCAAGTTCTTGGCCGCAGGTCGCCCATAGCAAGTATACACTGTGGCTTTGTTTTAAGTTCAAACAAAAGGTCGTGATTGTCGAGTCAAAGAAAGCCGAGGCATGAAATGTGCATAGTGATGTACAAAATTTCTACCACCAACTAGCATGTACCGAGTTCTGGCACAGAAAAAATGTCGGCACATTTTATACCTGGCAAATAATGTCAATACACTATTAACCTTTTACAGTAGAAAGACAATACTAAGCTTTTAAAGTCAAATGGTTGAATATAATTAGAGCAATGGATGAACTTCGGAAATGCCAGAGGGGATTGTGTACTCACAATACCAGTTACACAATTTTGCTGAAACCTTGCCTCGTCGTCTGATATAATTAACAGATAAAATTAAACTGCTGGCATGGCTCCGTAACGTGTCGACCATCACTGCCGTACTCTTATTTGTTGTTTTGTTATGGATATCGTTTGCAGTTTCTTAAATATTTAATTTCTGTGTTGCTTGTTATTTCTAATTTCTATGTTTTATGAGTTGTTATGTCTGGCAATTTTTGCTGAAATTACATTAGCACTAACCAGATGCAGAAGCTGCAGTGCAGCTCAACTTGTATCTGGCTTCTGAGTAGAGATGCACCAATAATCAGTATCGGATGATTATCAGCCGTATTGCCGACAATCTTTATCAACCAATTAGGATGTTGGTATCGGCTGATTGTCGTTGACACAATTCGCAAGTAAACGTTTTTATTACATGGTGTAATTTAGTTTTCCAAAGCGGACGTTTACTTAATTTTGAACTCATGATTGTATGCAAAAATGTAAAAACCAAAAGTGAACAGACATGAGAGTGACTTCCGTTTCTGGTAAAAGTTGGTGTGTTTTGTAACTTTGCTTTTGCGTGCATTGTTGTTTTTCTGCACTCTGCAGTCCTTCAAGTAAGTAAGAGTCTCCGGATAACAATCAGAGCCTAAATAAATAACTTAAATAAGATAGCAAAATAAGTTGTTTGTATTAGTTAGTAATTGGCTGATTGTTAGGCGCTGATTTTCAGCCAACTGATAATCGGCCAGGGCCTTATCTGTGCATCTGAGTATTTTAAATGTTATGCCAGACGAAGATTGTGTCTGCACTTACACTAAGATATATCAAAAGCTTATTATGGATTTCTTCAGCATCAGTGAGCAATTACTGACTACTGAAGACGTTCATGATGTTCGTTCGTTATTGTGGGCAGAGGCCCAGCCTACACCGGACCTCAGTGCTGAGGCATAATTTCGCTGATAAAATGCTTTTGTCTCACAAAAATGTTTAACGTGGTCGTTTCTATGTGACAGTGAATACCTGTCATTGGATTATGTGCCTGTAATAATTTGAAATATTTATCATATAATTTGTGAATACAACAGCTTGTGACTCTCTGTCGTAAACTGCCATGTAATTGTTTGGTAGTGTATTTTCACAGCAAGACAGTTTCAATCCAATGTTGTGTAAACTCTGAACATGCAGCTAAAATCTCAAGATGGACAACACAACAACAGAAGGCAGCGTAACACAACAAACACAGACATTGCACACAACTCAATGAACCTAACGATGGAATTCATTAATAATCAGTAGTGGTACATGAATATTTATTAGCAGATAAGTGTACTCGGCAATGAAAGCAGCTTCTACATTGATACCATTCCTATTCAATAGCGGCTAATCAGTATTTAGCAGCATGACAGACTTAGCAATGATGAAAGCACCAGGTAGTTGATGAAATGAATAAACATTATTAGTCTGCTGAACGTGACAAAAATAGTGCACAGTGGTAATGGACTGCCGAAGATCTGAGTTACACGACTGCTAAAGCCTTGCGTAACTTTTTGCTGTTCATGTAATTGGTGCTGAGTACATAATGCATGATTTAATATTTTAGTCGCTGGCTTACACAAAAATTTCTTTCACACAAAGTTCCAAATTAGTTTTTAAGTGTTCAGATAAGATGTTGCCATGAGTTGACATAGGGCAGCAAGTATATGTTATGAGTCACAGTGCCTGAAGACGAAAGCAACCATCATTTAAACAACAGACTGAATGATACATGTTCTATAACACTATATAAAACCCCTTTCTGTCCTTATGCAACCAATGCAGGGTTCCCACTATCTTTTGATACTGAAATTCAAGGAATGTCAAGGACCCTCAAATTTCATTTTCAAGGACCAATTCTCGATGGAAGTTTACAGCATGACCAGTAGTATGTTGTACTAGTGTTGAAAAACAGATTATATCAACAGATTCATTTACGGGATTAATAACAATCTACTACAATGGATATTACAAAAGCAAACATGTAAGAGATACAGTGCAATAAAACAAAAAGAATTGATGAAAAATACACCAACAACTAGACTACAGCTAAATGCAAAATAAAACCATAAAATATGTTATAATGCAAATAATACCTAGTATTGCAAGTAATGCCAGGGCACTAGTTTAATGAGTAAGTAACCATTAAAGCATGTTACATTAAAATAATGTCAACATTAGTATCAGCAGGTAGAAAAAAAGAAATCTAATAAATTTAATGCAAGTAATCATGGAAACAAACAGAAATTCATAAGTAAGACCACGTGCACAGATACCATACATGCTGCTCATAAAAGTAAAGTTTAGATGTCAACAGGGTGACCAGAAAGTGGGGTAATGATTGACAGAAAATTTACAAAAAAAAATCAAGTCATGGAAATGTCAACTGAATGGTTTATTTCAGCTGTGGAGACCCATGTAAACCTACGTAACAAATCAGGTGTGTTCTGGGTTTGCACGGAGGTGACCACTTGGGAAGGAATGCACAGAAAAGTCAGTAAATCGTTAAAGTATTTCACAGTGCCTGCAGTTTGGTCACCCTGTATTCGAGTTGCACTAGTCAAGCTAATACCCTGTGATTGATGTGTGTGGTTCACTTTGTTAAATATGGTAATACTGACACAAGGACTGGGTAAATTCTATGATATCTGATGTCACAGTGGACAAACCAACACACACATACGGTTGGATTGGAGTATAACGGCACTTTCAATACAATTTAGGTTATATCACGCTTTTAAGGTAGAACTGTATTATAAATATTACAATTTAATAAGTATTAATTCTTGGGGTAAGATAACTGAAAAAGAAAATATAACAATAACAGTAGATTTAGATTAAAGTGACTTGAAATTAGGTAAATTATTTAATTGAATAAGTATAATCTGTGTAAGATTTATTTTTTTAAACATTACAACATACACATGCACACACACACACGTTTATACATACATACATATATGCTGATAAACAAATGCCAACAGCAAACACTGAACAAAAAAACGAACACGGTCCGCACAGTAAACTGTGCGTTCATGAAACACGCGACAACAATGTTCAGCTCATCACAGAATAACGTTTTGTTGACGGCATAAAAATGCTACGTATAAAAATGCGCAATAGTTAAATTAAATTACTAACAGAAATTGAACAACAATCGGCTGTTATCGTCAATGGCATGTGCTTGGATTGAAATAAGAACTATGTATGACTGACGGCATAAAAACAACACAGTTCAAAATGTACTCAAATTTATGGAAGTAACTTGGAAAACGTCAAAAGTAAAAAATGCAAACAAAATGGAACGGAAAACCTGGATGGTGGTGAAGACAGAATATTCCTACTTATATCAAGCAATGCATTTGGAAACATGAGAACGATATTTTGAAGGCAATACAGTACAAGTGAAGAGATGGGCAGGAAACAGAATGGGTAGAGAATGCTATTCATTCAGGTGAAGATTCTGAGTATCTTGTTCAAGACCGGTGTCGTCCGTCGGAGGCAACAGTGGGTTGAAGTCAATAGCGGCCTGCTTGAACTCATCAATTAGCTCCTCAACGATTGACTGAGTGACATCAGTGACCGACTCTGGCAAAGTGTAGACCTTCTGTTCTGTCGGGTCAAGTATAGCAACGAGAGGCTTGCGGCTGTCGAGCTGCGCAAATGACCGCAGGGTATCCGCAATCTCCTCACTCTGTACAGCACAGCTCGACTTGGTCAATGCCGTACTGGCATATGTATATCAATACCGACACACAAATGCATCACATGCACACCAGTTCTACAGCCACTTCCCAGATAAACCTGGGTCTGCCAGTTGTCCTGTGGCTGCGGTACGGTTGATTCAAAATTATTTATACCACTGGAGGCCCTTCCTAACACCAACCAAGGATTTCACCTTTTCTTCATCCATCGATTGCCGAGGGAATGGGAGTTGCTCCGTCTATGTCGGCTACCTGACCACAGTTACCCAATTTGCCAAGTGCTGATATATCAGCAGTGATAGACACAACATCACAGTGTGAACGTTCTGCAGTGCATAAAAGGAATCCAGCCACTCAGCAACTGAATGATAAGAGTCAATAGTGAATGTTAATTTCAGAATTTGCTTTGATTGACCAATTTTCTTACTCGTCCATCAATCAGCTGGGAATTCAATCAAGATATTTGGCGTGAAGAGGCCTAAGCTACTGTACAACAGGGACTGCTTGATAAGAGTATGTTGATTTAATACTGGCATGTAACAGACAGATGGACACCGAGCTACAGCAAATATGTGGCGCTATGCATATGCCTTGCATATGTGTGGCACGTAATGATGACGGATGATGCAGCAAACCTCGACGCCCTCGTAGTAGAAGCGAATTTCTGGCAGCTCATCGGTTGTATCCATTGACTCAGTTCGCTTAGCAACATACGTGCTCGCGATGTCTTCCAGCAGTGCTCTGCCTTTCTCTATCAGCTCCGCATCACCATCTGTACAGTGATAAATGATCTTTAAACTCTTACTGCGTAAAACTTAACCGACACGTTTTAATTATTTAAATTACACACGTTTTATACTGCACACGTGTAGGTAGGCCTACAACTCGCCCGAGGTTGTTACCCGGTAACATAACATGAGGTACTGAACTTGACTGACTTTACCACTGCTCCACATAGACACTTGTGTATACAGCATCTAGAGTAATGTGGACTGGAAGCCATTTAGTAGAGTCATCAAAACGTGACCAAACTCTTACCACCCTAGCAATCAAGTAACACTACAAACCAGACAGGTTGTATGGTCTGGACAATTGCTGCAGTACATGGCAAGGCTCCATAATGTCAACGTCAAGAACATACTGAAAACTGCACAGAATGCTTGGTTCTAAACTAATAGAAATAACTGCCATAGCATGTAGCATTATTACTGGCCCCGCCTACACATAGTGTAGAGAGGCCAGACTAGTAAGAGTCGTTGGTGTCTGTCGTCGTCATCATCTGTCGGCATCTGTAGGGCCAGCCGCCGGGCACGTGGGTGGTAGGGCAGCCAACATTGCACGGCGGGCCAGTACGGTTACGTCCCGTTAGGGCGACACCTTGTTTGCACAACTTGTGACCAGCAGCACTTCACAGTATGAAAAAGCAGATGATGGCATAAGCTGATAGTACCACCATCACACTGCAACCATTCTATGCCTATGTTAACGAACAACTCATTCCATAGTGCATCTAGCAGTGATTTGCAGCATTACCCATTTTAGGAACTGAGTACCAAGTTCAGTGACCCAGTTTTAAATTCCATTTCAGTAAGTAAGCATGCGATGAGATGTAAATGGTGCCACAATGGCAACAAAGCTTAACAGCACGCTGCATACTACTGCACACTGTGCAGTAATACTAACGGAAATCAAATAACGAACTGTGTGAAGTCAAACGTCTTTTATAATATTGCCCAAAAATGATGAACAGATGCAAATGCAGGCCAAAATTGACAGTATTTTATATGACTATGGCAGAAAACCGGGTACTTGGATTTGGAACAGGGTAATGTATTTTGGAACCGGGTTCAGGTACCCAGTTCCTGCTACAAATTGCTAACATCTACAGACAGTAGACATACCACCACCACAAGTAGTACAAGCAGATATCGACATGCAGTCTGCAATGTCATTGGACTAATAAGCTGGCTTCGGTGTGGTCAAGTTCTTACATTCAGCCAGAATACCTAGGTAAGCTACAAACCAATTTCCATTCTGCTGATCAGGAAATACGGTACTACATATAATTAGACAGTGTCTCAGAGCAGAGGTGCTACATGCCAGTGAAATAGATGAGTGCAGCCGCTTCATGCAAAGCAACACAGCTCGCTTCCGTTAACTCATCGACTGGCTTCTGACGCCACGGAAAATCCTCACAACAACAAGAACACACAACATAAAACTACACAACAACATCTCAATATATTCCCAATTAAACTTACAGTCACTGTAGCACTGACAATGTACCTCAATCCTTTGACAGAATACTTGCAACAGCCTCTTTCTATAGTTGCATGGCACCGCAAACCCGGCTAAGTACAAAACTAGAAAATTAACAACAATCACTTAAGTGACTTTGAATGACT
>Ga0209780_1001520_pt1 | contig 15398 bp, 8 predicted proteins | sample WorMetexBAHAMAS2_FD_187384 | JGI IMG/M metagenome (GOLD analysis project Ga0209780, IMG submission 187384) | Marine gutless worms symbiont microbial communities from Max Planck institute for Marine Microbiology, Germany - Inanidrilus exumae... | ecosystem: Host-associated > Annelida > Digestive... | reverse complement strand
TAGCACTAATAATTGACACATTCTCTTCTTATGTACTGTTATAGGAGGAACCGAAGTTTTTTAACGGGAGAATTAAGTCTCTGTTTGACGGCAAGCACATTATTATTATTATTATTATTATTATTATTACATTGAAGAATATCGGCAAAAATCTGGGCGAGTATCTGCCTTCCGCAGGGATGCAAGGATCTTCATGGAAATTTTTAAAAATTTATGTATAACTACAAAAGACCTCACTCGAGGTCGCACCGACCACTTTGTGGCTGGTGTTGCTTAGTTACAGTTTTCATTTCAGATCTGTCTTTCCTCTACGTTGCTGGAATTGATTTTCCCAGTTTCAATCTTTCACTCTGCCGAAAAAATGAACATTTCCCCGGCCCTGTGACCTTGAACTTTGACCCATAATCTTGACCTACGATCTTGACTTATATATATAGGATCAAATTGACCCACCACGCCAGTAACTAGACCATAAAGCGGTCGCTAAAATGCTGCAATCTGCGACCGCTTGCTTCGAGCAGTGAATATTAACAAAAGCGTGCATGGGCGATTGAGCCATTTTGGGCAGCATTAGACTCGGGCCAGGAGGTCGCAATCTGGCTTGGCGTTTATTTTGTTTTTGGCGCGGGAAGAAGCAGATGGACAGCATATGGTCGGAAGCAGGTGGTTTCGATTGATCGTTGTGGTTACGGACGATGCCGTTGCGTGCAGGCGTGCAAGCGTTTCGTCGACGAGGGTCGGTGTGTCTCCCTGTGTCCGCCACTGCAGGTCTACAGCAGCGTCACGCACACGACGAGGGATAACCCGCACGGCAAGTACATGTACGGACGACAGTGCGTCAAACAGTGCCCGCGTAAGTACATCGTCCATTGTGACCATGCGCTGCAGGGTGATGCATAAAAAGCGGGCCGTTGGCTACTATGGGATGGGCCCATAAAAAGGCGCACTTACTCTTTCTCAACAAATTGTGTTGCAACGTGTGCCAATAAAGTTCGGTTTGTCCGATTTCAGTGTGACATCACATGTAGTATCGCACCAGCACATAATATTGTATACTGTTGTTAAGTATTCAAACGGTTAAATATTCTATGCACGGCGTCATACTTGATGCCAAGCTGAGACACTGGTACAATCAGTAAAGATAATAAAATTTTAATTTAAAACTCGAGAACAGAAGAATGGGGTGCTTGTAATTGGACGATAACGAAATATGGCGAATATTTTCGTTCTCGGAAACTGTGCTGCCGTAGCAGCGGGCGTAGTGAATATTCTATGCAGTTGAACTTGATCGGTCTAAAACTCAATTTTAAACTCGGTTTTAAACTATGTCTAAAACCGAAGGTTATCTGAACGATGGTTTAAAACTGGATTTTGGAGTCCAGTTTAGACTTTCGTCTAAAACCGAGTTTAAAACTTGTTTTAAGTGGAAAGGTAAAGTCACCCATTGCAGCAGACGATAATGAGTCAGAGCCTTCCCGGTTTTGTTACTGTGCCATAGAATATTTAACATTGTAACAGTATAAACGACTTTATTAAATACTATTGTACGCTATTATCTTAAAATATCAGCAAAACCACTGTTGAATCACATATCTATTGTTATTAACATCAGAGTGAAAAAGATGGGTGTGGAGTTTTTTTGCCCACTTTATATATACTTAAGTCGAAAAACCTGCCACACCGCTCTTGCCCGTAAATGGGTCAAATGCTTGCCGATTTGTCAGAATTCCTTTGCTGTTTGACAGGAGGCGGTAAATTTGTAATAAAGCCATCAATAGAGATCGGACGACGTCTTATAAACGTGTCGCTAAACTGCTGCCGCACCGTGCGAATTATTTGGCACCTTCTTGACTCATTTTTGCGCCACCCTGTATACGTCTTGCTATACATAGGGTGAAGTGACGTCACAGCAATCTGCGATCACGATACGATCTCCATGTTGTAGGGCATGATGTCGTACTGTACGAAGTTAACTGCTGAAGATTTGTCACGTCATTTAAATAGAATTGAGTCATTAAGTTTAAGAAAAGCTTTCTGCTAGCGCCAGATCGGCGATCTAACTTATAAGTGCTATAAAATGTTTGCATTTCCTTGCCATACAACAGCTGGCATAGATAGGAATGAGACTATTACGTCACTGTCACACAGTCACCCTATACGGCATGGTTATCTATTTTTGCGGCTTTTCTTGCTATTAGCCACCCTGATTGTTTCGCACAACACTTTTGGAATTTGTTATTAGCCAACAACAATCATGAGGTTCATTTGCCACAAACGCAGCTCAATGATATGATATGCTACGGTTTTCTTTCAAAAATTAATAATTTTGGTAAGACTAGAAATTTTATACGGTGTCTGGATGCTGCGCTGTATGATAATTAACATAAGTACCTAGCAATGATTGCATGTATGCAATGTATATTTTAATATTTTTTCTTTATATTTGTTTATTCGATACAATAGGGCCTAAATTCAGTAAATGACAGTAAATTTGACAATTATGTTGGATTAGTCTCGTAAGAAAGAAACGATTAACGTAAAAAAGCAGTGGTTAGCCGGATGCCGCTGAGTCTTTTTGTACAACTACAATGTGAAAGGAGGTAGTTGTCGAGCTACCACACGCTTTGTAGCTGACGAAGCTGGGCGATGTGTTGTAATGTGACTGGTCTTTTCCGTAGCCAACTTCCTGGCGGTGGAGAACGTTGGAGCGTGTGTAAGTGACTGCGGAGTCGCTATGCATCATGACGCCAACGGAAACTGCGTCGACAACGCACGCTGTGTGGTCGGCCATTGTCCCAAAAGTGCGTCGCTCTCGTAAAAATACGGTCATTAAATTAATGCATGATAGTGCAGCATTGTTAAGAAACTTACTACCGTTTGACGTTTCTTTAACACAAGTGCGACAACGCCACCTAAATAATATTCATTTCTGTACTACTACTATTCTCCGTTATTCAGCAGAATTTTATTTTACTACTCGTCTCTGATATAGCCACATTTGGGCTGAAAAGCGACGTTAAACTCCAGCTAACTAACTTATTTTATTACACCCGCAAAGCAGGAGATAACTAGATGCATGGCAAAGCCCAGCGTGAGCCCGCCCGGCATTCTGTTGTTCTAGACTGTAAGCTCGTGCTACTACATAACACGTGCCAAAGTTTGCCTGCTGTCTGTTATATAACGTCCATGCGCTAAGGTTGGCAGTGTCTCGCAATGCAAAAATTTAGGGGTGGGCAAAAACTCGCCAACCGTTTTCGGCCGTTTCTGGACCAACGTTGACCAAATTTGGAGGGCACGTAGGGAGTCCCTGTAGATTGACAAGTTTCTTTCCGATTATTGATATCATGTTCTGTTGCAGAGTTATGTTCGGTTAACAATTCAAAGTCGCTCAAAAACGGTTTTTGTCCCCCAGCACGTGGGGGTAATGCCCTGAGGAGTTCGGACCAGATTTTTCAAATAGCAGTCATAAGTGAATATGCAGTATGGGTTTAAGTTTCGTTGACATCCGTTTAGTGACCAGAGAAAGAAAAAACCACAGCGGTAAAAAATGTAAGCCTTTTGGCATCACGATGCCGTGCGGGCTAATGAGATGCTAGGATTTTGATTAATTCCGTACGAACTTTGTGGATTGATTTCGTAAAATTTGAGAGAGAGACATTGTTTTTATACTGGGAACATTGAAGAGTTTTGCGGATGCGGTGCAATATGAAAGAATTAAGCAGCTTTAACGAACGATACGCGCAAGATTTTAAATGCTTTTTTTATTTTGAATAAAAAACATGTTTTTACTGTTTTTTATCGTTGAAAGTTTATTATTTTTTCGCAACATTTATATGCAATCATAATCATCATTTGTCATGATGTTAAATGCTAATTTGAAATCAACTGCTGTCATGTTAATTACAAAAAACACTATTTTTCTCCTTTTTAGATAATCATATTTTGCATAAGTTCACAATTCACATAGACAAACACAATTAAATTGCAATTACTATGTACTATAAAGAGGCCTGATAAGTCAGTTTTTTTATTCTATGTTTTTTACTGTTTTTGTTCAAGTATAAAACGTGTTTTTTGTGTTTTTTAAATTCCAAAATCTATTTTTCACAACTGTGCTGTTTTCATCATTCTGTTGGTTCACTCTTTCTCACCCCCTTACTGTCTTATTTTCCGTCCCCATATTTACCCCATGCCATCCCATCCCCTTACCCTATGTTTCCTTCCGCTCCCCTGCTGTATTTCTTCTCATAACGGATGTGTGACCTTTCTGAGCGAATTCTGTGCTTGAAATTTGTAATGCAAGCAAGCAATCAAACATTTTATTGTTCATAAATGAGAATTTGAATAACACAACATAGCAGTATTGGGCATATATGTAACATATAATAACTGTTATTTATATAGTGAAAAATGTGAACAAAGGGAAACTCCCAAGAAGTTGGAAAACTTTCGGAAGGGAGCACCCATAATGTTGTTACATTTTATCGCTAAAATCCTACAATATCAATCGTGTAATAAATGTAGATAGTAAATTTAGATATTTCCACGTGTTTTAGAATGCACATTCAATGACGGCCAGGAATGGCTTCACGCGCACAACTATCACTTACTGGTGAACTGTTCTATACTAGTTGGATCGCTAAAAATTCAACAACAGACATTTCGTGGGTATGCTGTTTGGCGCTTCTTCTATAAATCATATCTTAGTCATAAATGTTACAATGATGTGTATATGCAAGTATGAATGCATACACTGTATAATATTGTATTTTGTCGCGACTTGTAAGAGGCCTTTTGGTTCTTTGTTGCTGAATAAAATGAATGAATGAATGATGATGGATGTTACTGTTCTCCTTGTTGTTGTTTATGATAGTAGTAGTTTATTCAGCAACAGGCTCGAGGCCCATGATTAAAGCCGTATAAAATAATAAAAGTAAACAGTAAAAACCACAACAATACACTATTAGTCCATACACGTGTACAGCAATCTGCGCCACTTATGAACTAGTTTCGAGCGGTAATACAGGTCAGATTCCATATATGCGATTAACAGAGAGTTCGAGCTGTTACGTATACAGTCATACAATTAATAGCATATGAACTGACATAATTCACGATCTCACAGCCGTGACGTTTTCCGAGAAATGGACCGTTCTGCATGAGAAAAACGCACATTTATGTGTCATTGCGTGAAATCCGTGATATTTCGTGAATTTCACGCATTTACTGTCATTTGTGGAGGTTTTTCCACTTTTATCAATGTGTTTATATGCAGATGTCGTTCACTGCGTGTCACGCTTCAGTGCTTATTAACTTAGTAACTGACGAATATTGTTTACTTACTTACTTACTTACTTACTGTTAACGAGCCATTCAGAAAGCAAAATGATCATCGCGAAAAACTCAAAAACTGTGAACGCGTGCGTAGAGCCTGTCTTTTGACTTCGTGTATTCGTTGGTAACCGACAGCTGATAGGATGACGACATAGTTGCTGTTTTTTAGAACTAGACATCACTTTTTTTAGTTAATTATTATATGACGCCGTTGATGACGATTTTATATTAATGAGTCATTTTAGGCCGCATCTCATGCACGCATGCCGCCTATTGTTACAGACGGAGTAGCGAGGTCTGTCCGTGTGTCTGTCTGCGTGTTCTTGAGCTGTGCACAAAAACGGGTGAACCGATTGAGATGCCATTTGGGTCTTACTCACGTTGGCCCGAGGAACCATGTATTAGATGGGGAATAAGATCGAACGAATCTATTCGCAGCCCTGAGGCGTGACAAGTCGGCGATGCGGCCTTTTGTCAGATTACTTTGGACACTTGTTCTGTCTTGGGTTTCAGCGACCCGAGCTCGGGCATTCCACGGATGAGTTTGAACAAGCTGAAAGTTCTGCAGAGTCTCGAGGAGATCACTGGTTTTCTCCGGATCGACGCCAACGTCACCGGATTCCGCAATCTCAACTTCCTGTCCAACCTTCGAGCCGTACACGGCAGCCAGACTTTGTACGATTCCTTTAAACCTTTATTATGATTATATCTACTAGCGTAATATTTGTTAGATGATGTCAGTTGAAACCTTGTTAACTGCTGCACAAGTAAGTTGCCTTTTGTCAAATGCGTGTCAATCGCACGCATAACATAAGCAGATAATCAATCAGTCAAGCAATCAATTTGTTTGTCAATCAGTTAATCAAACATAAAGTAATTACGACAATAAGTAGGTCGGCAGGTCAGGTCAGGACACATGACACCAAGGAAATCTAACTCTTCACTTACTGGTGCCTCCCCCCCCCAAAAAAAACATTAATAAAACCAAAACCACATACAATACAAGGCTAAAGTAGTAAAAAACGTCATACGGTAAGGCCGTATTCACGGGTACGAATATTATAACTAGTTTGTTAGGATGGCGGAAGGAGTTGGTGTAGAATATGTCGTGAGATGTATCGGATAGCCGCAAAGACGAATTCGTCATTATAGTGTAGTACATGTTCAAGGGAGCAGAATTTCAATGGAAGGTATCCGTTACGGCATGCTTTTGATATTATTGCTTTTAAGTAGCGTTCTCACTGCGGCGGTAACGCGCGCGCGCTACTTTAGTTCTAATAAATCCTGAGGAGCTAGCATGTGTTATTTATGTGTGTTTAGTAATGGTGAGATAATAACGATGGCGAGTACGCGGCTGCGGAGTCTTGGTCTTAAGTCGCTGGTTCGGGTCGGTGAAGGCAAAGTTGTCATTATGAGGAACAGACACCTGTGCATGGCTGATAGCGTCAACTGGACGGCGCTGCGTGTCGCCGGCAGGTCCGGTCACACAGTCGTACGCAACAACAGGAACTCCGCCTTGTGTGGTTCGTAAATCACGTGACTCGCGTGCAATAACTCCGAAGTTAACAAGTTGACACTAGAAAAACTGTCCTTGATCGAAGATCGAGGTCAGACCGACCGCGTTACCACGCCCACACGCGCTGGAATTCGCCGCTGCCACTGACCTTAGCAGCGCCACGCCGCACGCCTTGCTGCGCTAGCGCGCAGCTGATAACGTGACAATAAGTACGTAAGTAAGTAAGTAAGTATACATCGTATACGTCAATTTGTATAGCGCATCGTTGTAACTACCTCTAATGCGCTCAGACATGGATCACACATGCAGTTTTACATGCAAATTACACCATGCCTGCCTTCACTCACCAGCCGTAGAGCACACCGCCCTTTGGCTGGTACTCATTTTACCGTCCCACGGAGGGTAGGAGGCTGAGTCGACCTGGAATAATAACCTACTATTACGGCCGTCAGTCAGTCAGGAATGGGCTTAGATATGTCTACACAGTGGGCCAGAAATTTTCTGGCTCACTGTGTAGACACATCTAAGCCCATTCCTTCACAGTGACTCCGGCCTGCCAATTGTCATGAATATTTATACAGAAGGGAATACTTGACATGGACTATTGATGCGGTATTCAGTACGTCCGTGCGTTGCTATCGACTATTTTCGTACGCAGAAAGTCCGTCTGCAATCAATCGTAGACAGTTAGCGATTTATTGATTTCCTGTCGGTGTTTGCTTGGACGGACAGCGCGGTCGAAAAAATTACACGGCCTATCAATTCCGTGATGTATTCTTCCCGCTGCGGCCAGCGCGATCAAATGTCTGAACAATAACCATTGAATACATGCACTTCTTGTTACTGGCCCGCCTACACATAGTGTAGGAAGGCCAGACTAGTGATGGTCGATGGCGTCTGTCGTCGTCTGTTGTCGTCTGTAACACCGGCGCATATGCGACGTGATTCACCAGGGGGTAGCACGCGACGGCGGGCCAGCAGTGTTACGTCCCGTTAAGGCGACATTTTGTTCCAGTAATGTGTACAGATCGTAGTGGTCTAGTGGTAATATGCCGCGGGCAGTTGCGTTTATCACGACAGCCACTTCAATGTATCGCAAATTCTCTCTCTGCGTCTACGTTTACGGCAAGACTGTTGGTAAAATGCGGACTTGCGTAATGCGCAATGTAAAATGCGGAAAGAAAAATGCGGAACATTAATGCATAACGGTGCGGAATTCTGTGCGGTATGTTGGGGGCGGCCCGGAATACCGAACAGACTTAGGGTTAGGGTTTATGCTTAGGTCTAAGGTTATGGTTATTAGGGATTAATGTTAATATAGGCCGGGTTAACAAGGTTAGAGTTAAGGGTAAGGGTTAGGGTTAGGGTTAGGATTAGTATTAAGCCTGTTCAGCATACCGGGCGTTCAACGCGTTCGTCATTATGGCGTTCGCTGCCGGGTATGTCGGCATGTGGGCTGTGCTATGTCCACATGAAAGCAAAGACCGGACTTTATTGTGGAAAATGGGGATTTCAATGAGCCTTTTCTCCATATTTAACTTCATTGTAGATAACCGGCGAACAATTCAACACTTGAATTTAGCGTGTATTTGCTGTAAGCTGGTTTGCGGGTTTTTCGCCATATTTCGCAGTGGAGAAGCTTTATTCCAGTTGCACTGGACATGCCTTCTCATCGTCGCAAGCCAGCCGTTGCCACATGAAGTAGTCCTCCGCTCAGCTTGAGAAAGAAGATCTGCTGCTGCCCAGGTCTCCGCGGAATAACGCACCGCTGGATACAACTCCATAATTTCTACGTTCTCGGGAATTTGAGTTTAAACACTCAAATCTGTGTGGCTCCAAACTACATGGGCGTTTTTACAGAGACACCACCTCTGAGAGCTGTTTATCTCTGGAGTGGACAGTCTTGCTCTACGACTTGCTCCATTATGTAGTACAACAACTCATTACTCGCTTTTGCTCCTGCTAGACACAAATAATTACGAAGTTCAAAAAATAACGCTCAGTTGCGGCTGAGCCCACTGGCCCTCTCGGTTTTCTGGACCCCCCTGTACTCCCGCTCGGCATCACTGAATATGCGTCGTATTACACGTTTGTGTACAAATCCAGCAGTCGCTGCAATATTAACAAGAGCTCAGCAAGTGCTGAGACAAGCGACCGCGTCCAATTACAGTGAATTTAGAGGACACAATAAGTTGGGCTACTTACGAACTGCAGAACAGTTTCACTACGCGATTTGCATATAGAGGGTCAATATGCGTCAACGTGCGAAATTTCGCGACGATCGGTCAAACCGTTGCCGAGTTATCTCCGTTTTTCAAGATGGCGGCCGTCCGCCATATTGAATTTGTTGTACGCCTACTTGGGACCACCCACAAAGAGTAGTTGGTAGTGTTAAATCGTTGTGCAGACTTTGGTTGGAATCAGCCCCATGTACTTATGAAGATATGAGAGTTTCGGTGTTATGCGAGTTTGGCTTGAAAATGCCTATTCACGCCTAGTAGGCCAGTCGTTATTAGGGTCAACAGTTTTTGAGGTCGCGTGTCTTTAAAACCAGTTGTAACGACCTTAGTTTGCGTTAATTAATTTATGGCGATTTGCGCCTCCGAAGAAAAGTTATTGCAAGAAGCGATCTCTATAGCCTACGCCGTGGGCGAGTAGCGAGTATACCCGGTCGCTAACAAAATCAGTATCATCATCAGTCTTTGTGTGTTGTATTGTCGTCAGAGAGGGACGGCCAGGTCTGTGCGGCCGAATGTTCGTCGGACGGCTGCTGGGGAAGCGGCGACGACCAGTGCCTGTCTTGTCGCAACTACCGCCACGGTCGACGGTGTGTCAACTCGTGCGAAGAGTCGCGCGGTCTCTACACGGTGAACGGGACCTTCGAGTGCGCCCAGTGCCACGAACAGTGCGATGACATCGAACACGGCTGCACCGGACCGGTCCGTATAACGTAACAAGTGGTCAAAGAACCTAGACGAAAGGCCGCATCGCAGGGGGCGATTTTTATGGGGGACAGTGTAATGTAATACTGACCAGTCAGGGGCATTGCATTCGGCTGCAGCAGTCCCGTTCTCATGCCGTTATTGAGGATTGAATAATCCCTTTCGCTGCATAGACCACAGCATGCCAGCGTTTTTCAGTGGGCATGACAACCACAAAATAGCCCCTTCTCGTGGGAGAATCTCGACCCATCTAATACATGGTTCCTTGAGCCCACAAGAGTCAGCCCCCAAACGGCATCTCGATTGGTTCAGCCGTTTTTGTACAGCACATTTGTGTGACCAACACACAAACACACAGACAGACAGAGACTCACAGACCACGCTACGTGCGACATCTGTAGCAATAGGCCGCATCTGATGCAGTGCCTGCTATGCGGCCTGTACAGTGTAGTAGGCCTAATCACACTAGCTGTGGCTATGAAAATGGAAATAACCGCGGTGCTGTGGGCTCGAAAACACCGGAAAATACGTTGCTAAAAGTTTACACATTTGCCCCAGGGAAGATTCAAATTACATATTATCGACAGAAATAGCTATAAATTTTCAACAACACTTAGAAAGAGCTGATAGTTCTGCAGAAAATAATACGGCCAATGCTGTGATGTGTCAAAATCGTCTCTTAACAAGGTGTCGCCCGAACGGGACGTAACACTACTGGCCCGCCGTAGAGTGTCGGCCGCCCGACCGCCCTCGCGCACGGCGGCCGGCCGGCCCGCCCGCCGGCAGTGTTACAGACGACAGGCGACAGACGACAACAGACGCCAGCGAGCAAACAATACTGGCCCGTTAGGCGGGCCAGTAATAGTAGGTTACTGAAATGTTACCGTTTAGTTGCTCAGTAACATAGTGGGGACAGTGGGGATTACAATTAAAATATAAACAAAATTAATAAATGGAAGTTTTTGCAACCGTAACCGGCTGCTGACACGTTCCCGATAAACGTAAGGTATTGCCGCTGTGGAAATCCTTTGAAAATTCACACTTCATTCCTCTTCATCGCGAGATGATGGTTTAATCACACTTTTGTCTTTGTAACACGTCGTCGCTACTATTTTGACGTCTGGTTGATATACAAGTAACTTTCACATAAAATATCTCACTCTTTGTCTATCTCCGATTTCGTTAGCATTGACGTTTGTTCATCAAATGTGGCCAAATTATCATAATTCATCATATAAATTACACAACTCCTTAGTAATATATTACGATACGTAATATAATCCTATTTTCGTTTCAGCTTATATTTCCGCCCCTTTTTCTATTCTAGTCTATATCACTTAATTTCTTTCAAGTTTTAGTTCCACTAACGGAAATGTCACTGGCTGAATACAACAGCAACAACGTAGGCCTAGATATCTTTGTTCAGTGTTTGCGGATACTTAAAGAGTTGCCGAATTGAAGCTTGCAATGACGAATCACTTGCTTTGCGGCTGCAACTGGATGCGATAGCGCGTGACCTATACTTGCGCTTGTTGCAGGCTAATTAGGTGATCGTGGAAGCAAGAGATAAAAACAATATAAGAAACAATCTACAAACTCTTTACGTCATACCGCCGCAGAATGACAGATTTACCACAACAAGCATTGATAACTTATGATCTAATCGGATGCAGCCACAGATAGGCAGTGTATGGCCACGTTTGACGCTTATCCTGTAAAAAGTCAGTGACACTTTTACATAGGGTGACAATGACGTAATTTCCTCATTCCTATCTGGCCGCCATGATGTGGGCCTAGGAAATGTAAACACTTCAAGTCGTGTTAGTTTGATGTCGCTTTCTGGCGCTAGCACTAAGCTTTTCTCATACCTACTGATTCAATTTTATTTAAATAACGTGACAAAATTTCACCAGTTATTTTCGCTCAGTACGACATCATGCCCCACAACATGGAGATCGTATCGTGACCATAGATTACTGTGACGTCACTTCACCCTATGTATAGGCTGCAGCTGAAAACCTTCGACGTAGCTTGATTGTGGTTAGTTAGACGGTAACGATTCTTACAGCCGATTTCGGTAATCATGTCCAGTCATTTTTACCCATCCCTTTCTTCTCGAGTGGCTAGACATGCCTGCAAAATTTGCACTGTTCTTAGAACTTTGGCTTCGGTGATGTCGGAAACTTTAGTACGTTTCGTTATGTTTTGAGCTGTTTAACTTTTGCAACGTGTTATATATACAGAGGTATGTTTGAGAGGTAAGTAAGTAAGTAAGTTCGTAAACAGATATAATGCGCTGTAATCACTTCAGTGTAAACGAATCAGAGGCACTGGGTTAGCCGATATGAATTGTTACAAGGATCTCAACTATCGCAGAGGAACCGCGCGACGCTCTAAGTCAGTTGAAATTTTGTGTCGACTGCTACACATGTGTGCGAAGAAATCGCTTTCAATAAAGCTTGCAATAGGTGAATGACGTGACCTTGAAGGTCACTAAAGGCGCTGTTCGATAGGCCATACTTCACGTTAAGGATGTTAGTGGTTTGTAGTAACAATACGATGCGATATGATATATTTACGTGCGCTCTAAAGCTAACGAAATGGCCAGCTTAGTCTAGCGCACGGCACAGAAACAAAGAATTAAGGATAAGTAAAAACAAAAACCGATTAGCTAATAAGAAACGGTGCTGGCAAAAGTCCGTGAAGGCAGGCCGGGAGGAAGAATTGAAACTATGGGGGGTAGGATTTGTGAAACAGGTAGGTTATTTAAGCCTGGAGTGAAAGAGAGAGGAAGTTATGGAGTGGTGAAACAGAAGAGGAAGAAGTGATGGGTGAAGGAATAAGTGACTCGGAACTGGAGGAACTGGTACCAGAATGAGGTTGACGCGCTGTTTTCGAGATATTACCACTTCTATAGCATACGTAACAGCCTGTGATCTTAAGAAGTCCATCGTTGTCGATAAAGCCTGATGATATGTTTGGACGTTCTGATAGAACCCTGACTTGCGACAGGCAGACAGATGGACAGACACATGGCATAGGCATATATGCTGCGCTAGCGTAGCGTCACACGGTAAAAAGCAGTTTGTATATCCGCTCGTCGCTGATTGGTCGAGACAGGACGAGCACCAGTGCCAGAAATGCCGTAACTTCCGGTCCGGCGACGCCTGCATGGACCGATGTCCGAAGATGAAGTACAGCGACAACTCGTCGGTGTGCCGACCGTGTCATCGGCACTGCCATCGGGCCACCGGATGTACAGGACCAGACAGCGGCGTCGGGCCGGACCGGTGCACGGCCTGCGCATTCGCCAAGCTGGCCGAAGACCGAACCACCGTTCTTGAATGCCTCAACAGCGAGGAATGCGAACCCGGTTTTTACCCGCATCATCACTACCATTTGCTCGACCGGCAAACTCGCAAATCCGCCTCCAGTCGTCTCATTGTCATCCCGGTAACTGTTGCATATCGTTCTATCAATGTCACACCTCATTATGTAATAACTAATGCACTCAAGCCCCGTCCACACCAACAACAATGTCGAAGCAACATTCGACTTTGTCGAAAGAATCGTTTGACTTGTAGCATTCAACAATGTTGCTTCGACATTGTTGCTGGTGTGAACGACGTGAGCAATCTCGATGAAACTTACAAGGAATATTCATCAGCCGCTGCTGATGACCTGATTAGATTTTGGAGGTCAAAGGTCGAAGGTCAAGGTCACAGCAGGCTGTCGAGGTGGCGAAGTCATCTACGTCGACACTGCGGCGTCGAAGTCTATCTACTGGTAATATTCTGAGGACCACTCTTTTGGCTCAAGGGGCCTTGTTGGTCCTGTTTACCTATTGTGTTCTCTTTTGTCCTTTTGATTTCTAGTTATTTTTCATTATTTTACTTACGGCTCCGTACAGTAGGTAAAGCTGGCTATACATAAGTGGACAGTGACGTAATTTCTTTATTCCTGTCTATGCCAGCTGTTCTGGCTGCCTTGATGTCACTCAAAGAAATGTAAAGCTATTGCAGCACATATGCAGTCAGATCGCCGATCTGGCACTAGCAAGTTTTCCTTAAACATCCTGGTTCAATTTTATTTAAATAACGTGACAAATCTTCACCAGTTAACTTCATAAAGTACGACATCATGCCCTATAAATGGAGATCGTATCATGACCATAGATTATGTGACGTCACTTCACCCTGTCTATACGCGTCAGCTTGTTTGGCAACGCACGTGCATCAAAATAATGCATCGTATCATGTCGTCCCGTGACGTGTCGTAAATTAGTATCCGCTTTTCTCTTTATTCCTGTATTGCTTGCTTTTGCTGTGTTTGATTTAATTTCTTCAGGACCAAGCCAAGAGATTGGCTGGGAAGAATGTCTCTTAAATGACCTATTCTGTGTCGAGTGGGATGCAAAACCTGAACTCAATCTCTGCCGACGGGTAGGCATATCACCTTGGTATGTAACCGGCCACCCAGGCCGACTCAGCCTCCTACCCTCTACGGGAAGGGAACTGAGTGCCGGCCAAAGTGCGGTGATGCTCTGCGGTTGATAGTAAAGGCCTGATGGGTCATTCCATTCATTCCATTAGTGGATAAACGTAAAGGTGGCAGGTAAAACTGTGCGATCCCTCGTTAACGCAATGTCATCCTGGGCTTTTTAGAGAGGAGTTTCATAATTAAGCGTTATACAAATCTACGCCTTTACCTCGTATGTCGGTGCGGTAGGCGTGTGTTCCGTGCCACCCGGAATGTCGCACCTGCCGGCAGAACAGTCCGTACGAGTGTGACGGCGACTGCGTCAACTACGTCGAGGACGGCCGCTGTGTCAGTGTCTGTTCACCGTCGCATTACCCGACCAACGCCCGCAGCTGTCTGCCGTGCGACCCGACCTGCGTCAACTGTACCGGTCCCACGCCGGCCGACTGTTCCCTCTGCCGCCACTACACCCTCTACGACGACTTTCCCAACAGACACCTGCCTTCCGCCACCGTACGTATTGCCTGACGACTATTGTGCATAATTTTAAATTTTAAACCTTTAGTCGTGTTTATGTCAGACATGTTAAAGTCTCAAGACCAGCCTGGTTCTCGAGACCAAAATTTTTTGCATAAATGTTTTTAATTTTGGGGGCCCACGCCCCCACCCTTGCATCGATGGGCTTCACTAGATTTTGCCATAAGAGAATCGGAGCTTGTATCGGCGTTTAATATTGAATACAGAAGCTCCGTGTTCGCATTAATTTTTTATAGCAGAATACATAATACATCTAATGCATACATAATACAGAATACACATTCTATTCATACGATTGTTAACTATATAAATGTAAAAAAACTGTCGTTTTGTAACAACGTGTAAGGCCCAAAACTGACACATATAAAACAGCAGAAATTCTTTTTGGCACGTCAAGGGCTGTGGATATAATACACAGTTCTTATTATATCCACGGCCCTTGACGTGCCAAAAAGAATTTTTGCTGTTTTATATGTGTCAGTTTTTGGGCCTTACACGTTGTTACAAAACGACAGTTTTTTTACATTTATATTTGCAGTTTTTCTACTAAATTTATTTTGCGGATGTATATTATTGCACAAGCCTATTTA
>Ga0209780_1001519_pt1 | contig 15401 bp, 12 predicted proteins | sample WorMetexBAHAMAS2_FD_187384 | JGI IMG/M metagenome (GOLD analysis project Ga0209780, IMG submission 187384) | Marine gutless worms symbiont microbial communities from Max Planck institute for Marine Microbiology, Germany - Inanidrilus exumae... | ecosystem: Host-associated > Annelida > Digestive... | reverse complement strand
CATTTTGTTCTCATGGTCTGTCAATGCGTCTGTCAATGCGAGCCGTCTGCTTGCTTTACTCGCGAAGTCAGATTACTGCTGATTATTATCACACTCACAGCGCAGTATTGGAAACGATATTCGATTTCTGTAAATCGAAAACGAGAACGAGAAAAAATTTCGATAATCGAATTTTCGAAAATCGTTTAACAACCCTAATCCCAACCCTGGAAGAGAGAGGCCTGCTAAACAAAATCTAAAAGTACTAGTACTAAGTTTGAATCTGTAAGCTTTTGCATTCTTACAATCAGAAAACCATTCGGAACGTACAACACTTGTAGTGGAATTTAGTTAGATCTATGTCACTGTGGCAATGATGACACCGAAGATTGAAGTTGGCCATATATTGATTTTTAGCAGCGTGTTTGTAGAAAAACTATGGCAAACAGATTGATTGAAAAACTATTGATTTATTTTGCTTCAGCATGTCTAGCAGTACGAGTCTGAATGGAAGTGACGGTATGGTTGAATGCAACGACGACGTCGGCAGCGATGTCTGCCTAATAACCGATGACCGTCTCCTTGACAACCGTCTCCTTGACGACCCGATGCTTGGTGATGAGGACAAGGCTGCAAGTGACTCTCTGGAGGACCTGGATCAACCAGATCCACAGCCGGCCAATCCACGGCCTTGCCTCAATCGTACTGGAGTCGTCGTGGTCGGGGCTGCTGTTGTTGGGGTGTTTGTGGTAATCGGTGTCATTGTGGTGGTCATTCTATCGGTGCTGTCGTTGCACAGTTCAGCAAAAGTTTCTCATCCCGGCACAATGAACCCTGCAGCAAAGCTGAATACTGTCTCACCATCGACTCCTGCACAACCAAGCAAACGTGTTGCTGTAACACTAGACTTGAGTGGAAACTGTACTACGAGAATTGTGGGGATTGTTGAGAATGGAGTTAACAGCTTTAAGGTTTGCAGCCAGTGCATTACTGTTTCCTGCTCTGTATTCTTCATGTATTTCATATGTATTCTGTACATTTTACGGTTTTACCTAATAGTCAACGCAAGGCTGTTATATGCCTGATTTACCTTTCTGTTTTATATTGAGATTTTACTGTAGATTTTTGTATCTTTGAAATGTGACAACTTTTAGCTAGGAATTTTGAGAAAATACAGCTGTGGTGAACATAATCGCTGGTTTGCATTATTAAGCTGTTACATAGTACTTATCGTTACATAAATTGTCTCTCAATTTTTCGTGTTAATTGATGGTTGTCATTTTTGGTGTTTAATTGGCCTAGATATCCAGCTTTACTCCAGTTTAAGCTATTTAGCTATTTCCCAAAAGTAGGTCTTTGGTGGGATTTGTGGGAGTATGTGGTTGATGTTTTGTTTGCCTTTACTGTTTCCAAGTGTGACAAAGCACTGAAGAGAAACAGTGAACTATAACAAACTATTTTCCGCCAGTTTATTAGAGACGTCATTTCTTTTCATTTTGTGTGCAGGGAATACCATACGCTATTCCAGCTGTTGGAAAGCTGCGTTGGCAGGAAGCACTTCCACTCTCCAATGATCCTAGAAACTGTCCAACGGAACTTGATGCCCGCAGATATGGCAGTAAATGTGTCCAGTTAGATTCAAGTTCTGCATCAATAGGTAGTGAAGACTGTTTGTTTCTAAACATCTGGACTCCTGCCAATATTGACATCGGGACGTCTCGTCTGGATGTAATGGTGCATGTTCACGATGGAGGTCTCATGATTGGCAGTGGACATGAGCCTTGTAAGTCAATCAACTGTTGGCTTTTATTTACACTGCTTATTTCTCTGGAATTACCTAAGATTAGGTCGGGGTGTCAACGGTTCACCTGGGGAAACTTTGGTAGTTGCTGTAATGAGACTTTTACGGGCAGGAGCCATGGGATGTACTGGAATATCGTGCGGGTTATGTCGCTATTACGCTTGCACCCTGTGCCACCATGCTTGCAGTCTACTGGCAATCAACATCATCCAGACGATTAGTTGCATGCAGTACCATCATTTTTACATGTGGACTTGACTACTGCAAAGCTGTTCTTTGCAGAACATCAACGGTGACTCCACAAGCTGCAGCTTGTCCAGGACAGCCTGACAAGGATTATCTTTTAGCAGTGGGAGGATGTGTTGATGCCACATCCACTTTTCGAGTCACTCCACCAGCTTCCGATTACTCGGTTACGTATAAATTGGCTGCATTAACTGACAAGGTGTGGACCATATCGGCTTGGGCATATCTATGCAACCTGGTGCATGCCCACATCCAAACTTGACACTGCAGTCCATGGATGTTCTTGCTTAGACTCATGCTGTATTATTTTTACTTCCAAACAACACTGAAAGATCTCTCTCTGTTTACTCATGCCCATTCTCTACACATACCCCAAAGTGCTGTACAAATTATTGCTGGGTATTATTATTATTAGGCGGCATTGCAGCAATAGCTAGATGTAACTTACTGCTATAGTCGGAGTAGAGTGGTATGCTCTTTGTCTGTTTGTTGGTCACATTTGTGAGCCCTGCAAAAATGGATAAACAGATCGAGATGCTGTCTGGGTGGGTGACTCTGGTGGGCCCAAGGAACCATGTATTAGATGGGATCCAAATCCCCCAAGGGAAGGGGCAATTTTTGGGACTTGTCCAGCCCATTGAAAAGCATTGTGAGTCACTGTTAGTATACGCAGCAAAAAAAATCGATAACGGCATTGGCACAACTGCTGCAGTTAACTGCGTTGCTCATATCTGGTCGGTGTCACCTTAAACTCCCCCTCGAAAAATTCCACCCCTGCGATGTGGCCTCTTGTCGGAATTCTTTGACCACTTGTTATTGTCAAACCATTTTTCAAAAATGTTTGAATTTAAACATTTAATGTTGTTTAAGTTAACTCTGCTTTGTGGTCTGCATATGGTTTTCATCTGGCTTTGTTTGCTGTGTAGTTCTTGCGCCTTGTTTCTGTGATTTTTATGGCATTGTCACCCAACAATGTCGGCAAAAACATTCGTTGCATTTTTGGCTCTCCGTCCATCCATTCGATCATTTGTTTATCCAGACAGATATTGTTACCACGATATCTCATGAATGGCTTGAGCGGTCATGATGAAACTTACAGGGAATATTCACTAGTCCATACTGATGACCTGACTAGGTTCTGGAGATCATGCATCAAAGGTGAGAGTCACAGCTGGCCATCGAGATGGCAAAGACATCCACGTCAATGCTGGAGTGTCAAAGTCCATCTTCTAATTTCCTGTTTAAAATCATTCATAGTTATTAGCCGGTATTTGATTTATTTTTACTGAAATTTCATATTCTTATTCCACAAGAATATGTGATCTGTAATGTTGCAAGATCTTTGAGTTTTCGTGTGCTTTTCTGTTGGCAGCCGGTATTCCATCCAGTGATCTCGTTCGAAGTGCGAACATACTGTTCGTCAGTTTTAATTACCGTCTCAACGTGTTTGGTTTTCTTGCTCTGCACGTTCTGTCGTCCACCGAGGCACATGGCTCATCAGGCAACTACGGACTGATGGATCAGATTGCTGCTCTCCGCTGGGTGCAACAGCATATCGGCTCATTTGGCGGCGACCCAAACAAGGTAAGCCACTTGTGGTCTTTGCTGTAAAGGCTGCAGATGTGAATGCATTTCATTCGACTGTTTTCTGCAAGTTTTACAGCATTTTGCAGTAGCATGGTATATGCTATTTAGGCATGTTTGTCTGTCCATTTGGCAGTGGGAAATAGAAAGGGAAGTCATGTATATTGTATTGAAGTGGCTGAATCCATCGTTAAGCAGTCAGTCCCAGGACTTCCATGTTCTTGTGCCAGAGATCTTTGTTCCATTCCAACCGGTCACTCTCTCCTGAGGTACCAAATATGTACCATTGGGTAGGAAAAATATCGGGTCATTTGACGGCGGCCCCAACAAGGCAAGCCAGCATTGACAAGTATCAGACTCTGCTTACATTAGAAACACTTCTCATGACCAGTCAATGGTGCATTTTTAATTTACCCATGCAATGCTGTGCCAGCATGGTATTAGCTATGGCTCGGTGAGTCTGTGTCCATCCACCTGTCTGTCCATTACATGCCAGTATTATGTCAAAACGGCTGAACAGATCGTGCTGGTTTTTGGCACAGAGACTACTCTTGGCATATCCTATATGTTGAACTTGAAAGGGAATGTATCTCCAAAAATAAGGGTGCCTACCTCTAGAACTTTGTCCCAAACTCTGCACGACGATTGTCACAAGTGTTGTCAAATTATGTGGACGCTCAATGTGATGAACTGGCAACGGTCGCAAAACAATGGGCATAATGCAGCGCATCGTGCGGGTTTGTTTGTGACAGATGAGACCTGTTTTTATCTATTTTTCTGATGTCAAAGGCAGTAACCTGGCCATCAAAATGCAGCCCTTAGTTGTTTGTGAACACCAATGCTAATGTAGGAGTGTGTCAGTACTGTGTGTGCTCCATACGGACTGTTGGTGTTGTAATGCGCCCTGTTTTACTTGTTGATTTCTGCGCTGTATAAATTTTTTGTTTGCTTACTTAACTTCCTTACTTTCTTCCTTCCTTATTTACTTCCTTACTTACTTCTTTTCTGCTTCTTCCAGAATAGGCCCATTCCATTTCCAGTCCGGAGGTCACCGGGGGCGACCATACCTGGCTTTAGTTGTTTGTGTTCATTTTATGTTGTAGTATATATTTGGTTACAGACACACATTTGCTTTTGTAGTGTTTGATTTAGTTTTTCAGTACTAAGCCAAGAGATTGGCTGGGAAGAACGTCTCCAAAATGACCCATTTTGTGTCAGGTGGGACATAAAACCGTAATCAGCCAGTCAGTACTGTGTGTTGGTGTACTGCATTTGTTGGTACTGAGGGGCAGTACTGAGTGTGTCAGTACTGGGTGTCATACGTGCATGAGTTTGTGAGTGCTTGATGCTGTTTTTGTCAATGTTGTTGTATCAGCTGACAATGTTCGACAGTGGTTATGGTGTCAGTACTGAGTGTGTCAGTTACTGCATGTCGATACTGAGTGTGTTGGCACTGCATGTGTCGGTACTGAGTGTGTTGGCAGTGCATGTGTCGGTACTCAGTACTGAGTGTCAGTACTGAGTGTCAGTACTGAGTGTCGGTACTGAGTGTGTCAGTACAGATTTTCTCAGTACTGAGTGTGCTAGTGCTGAGTTTGGCAATGCTTGGTTCTGTATATGTCAAGTGTCGTCGGTGTGTCAGGTGACAGTGTTTGGCAGTGGTTCTGGTGCTACATCGATCTCCACGTTACTGGCGTCCAGCGCATCTCATGGTCTCTTCAGTCGTGCCTGGCTCAGTAACCCTTCACCGAAACCTCAGCGTTCACTCACTCAAGCCGAGCTTCAGAATGAAGCCTTTTTCAAGTAATAACCATTCAACCGTTGATCGTTTTTGTGACTGAGATATTCAGATGTTGAGCAATTGTATGCCATATAAAAGTAAGACACAACATACACCGGCCCAGTATTTAAATATCATATTTTTAAAAGGCTAGTTCTCGATCTCTTTAATGTCATTACAGATACAGGACTGGGCAATATATTACTAGTGGTATTGCGGCTGAAGAAGCAGTTATAGTTCACGGCTCTTGCACATAATGTTGCTGCTTATTCAGTTACATTTTTAGGTCGACTCTTCGGTAAAGTCAACCTAATAAAGCCGTTCTCAAATGTCCATCCATGCGTCCGTCTGTACGTCCATCCATCCACAAAAAGTTTCTTTGATTTCAATGAAATTTGGCATGTATGTAGAGGTTGATGACTGATGCACAACAGTATGCAGTATGACCCGATTCAAGGTCCAGTTCACGAGCCCTTCAAAGTTGGATATCCGGCCATTTCAAAAGCTATCTCTTCTGTTATTTACAATTGGTGCTGGCAACTCCATCTCTCTTTCACTCCCGGCTTAAAACCTACCTCTTTCACAAATCCTACCCCCCGTAGTTTCACTTCTTCCTCCTGGACTGCCTCCATGGACTTTTGCCTTCACCGTTTCTTCTGAGCTACTCGGTTTTTATTTTTTCGTTTCTGGGCCGTGCGATAGATTAAGCTGGCCATCTTTTCAGCTTTTGAGCGCACGTTAATCTACCATATCGTATCGTATTCTTAAACTAGGTCACAGTATCTAAATTTGATCGAGCCGGATTTGTCCTAGTTTCTGTGTCATGTGACTTTGAACTTGGCAGAAACGTCAGTTGCGAAGAGTCAGCCATCAGTCCCGTATGGGGCTAATTTATTATTACAGTACTAGCGCTCCACCCTCGTGCCGTACACTTGGTCACACCTCGCACGTACGGCGCTCGATTCTAGTGCATATGGTACTCGCTTCATTATGGTTTGGAATTTCCTTACGGAGCTCTGGCACCTACAGCGCTCGGTTCGTCATGCCTGTTAAGTCAGGCACGCATAGCATGATCCCGCAGGCTTGAGTTGTGCTCGCTAACCGCCGTGACCATCTGTGGGGTATAAGGATGCCACATGCCAAATTTCATGCAGATCCACTCAAAATTGTGGCCGTGCATAAGGTACAAAGAACAGACATACAGACACACAGATATTTTCGGTTTTATATATGTAAGATTATACCTTCGCCGGCAGAGACAAGCACTGCCCTTGCTATTGTTGATGGTAGAGTTAATGTGATTTGCATTATCGTTGAAATGCAGGTGCCCCAATACCACTTGTAGCTTGTGTAGTACTTTCAATTTCTCAAACAATTGCTCACGAGACTGGAACCGTGTCACAATAAATTACTTTATCGAGGTCCAGAGTGCATATAATCTTTCTAAGTATTTAATATCTGACATCTTAAATATTTTGACCCGGTTATTTGTATTTGCGTACCGGTATTTTAGATTGTCAGCTGTTGGTGTCTGAGCTTTGCTGACAGTGCATATTGTATCTATGCAGTGAGACGGGGTGTGCTGCGAGTCACACGGATGCTGTCCGTCAGGCGGAGTGTCTGCGACATCTCGACGTTCAGACTCTGATGTCAGTGTTTCCGTGGCAGGCGTGGCTCAACAAGCATTTCTACTGGATACCTTCGCCGGCGGAGACAAGCACTGCCCTTGCTATTGTTGATGGTAGAGTTAATGTGATTATGTGATTACTACTTAGCTTACTTGTTTCTGTGATTTGACACGGTTGGGTAACAGAAAAGTCATCTGGCCCATGAAAACTAGCTCCAATTATCCTCATATGTTCTCCAGCCTGGTGTAACTGCGGTAAAGAAGGTCGATTAAACAGGAAGTGAAAGTAGTAGTAGTAGTAGTAGTCATAGTAGTAGTGGTAGTAATAGTAGTAGTTGTAGTAATTAAGTAAGTAAGTAAGTAGATTTGTATAGTACAGTTAACAATTATCGTCAAGAAAGTCCCTCCTTATCCCTTCACTTTCTCACCTTCTACTCTATCTTTTAATATCTTTTACTTTTCTCCTATTCCCTTTATTACTCTCTTAATCTATTTTCTTGCTTTTTCATCTCTACCCATTCTACCAGAATAGTCTCACTCTGTTTCCAAGCCGGATGTTGTAGGATGCGACTAAACCTGGCTTTAGTTTTTGTGTGTTGATTTTGTGTGATATATATTTTTACATAAGGATGCATGCTTGTTTTTGTCGTATTTGATTAAGTTTTGTCTTGCGGTGTGTCTCCCCCTGTTGTAGGCATGCATAATAATTTAGATGGGCCTCTTGATCCCTTTTTGAATGGCTGCTAAACAAAAAGGCAGCCAGGGTTGAGGTCAATATATCGCTGACCTTCCTCCGCTGGGTAGGGATAGTTCTCCACCCCTGACATTTAGTCTCTGATATAGCCATATTTGTGCTGAAAAGGGACGCTAAACTCCAACTAACTAACTCTCCTTTGTAGTAGCAAGTTAGTAAGTGAGTAAATAAGTAGATTTATGTAGTACAATTAACAGTTATCGGCAAGATCTCCTAATGCGCTGAATGCACTAGTATCGAGCGAACACATAGTAAAATAATAAACGTCTGAAACAGTCTGCAGTGATCATCAGGACCAGAGTAAAATCTGGGAGAGAGTTCCAGACCATTGCTCCGGCAACTGAGAATGTACCAGCAACAGTAAATTTGTTGTGTAATTGTGTGTAGTCTACAGGTGGTTGATGACAGTTGTGCTTGGATGCATTCAAGTCCGCTGTGTTGTTACAGGTCGTGTCACTCAGCATTCAACATTGAATGCTTGGAAACAGCATTCATTCTCTGATGTACCTCTGCTCATCAGTAAGTATTGTTTATGTTGGCATTTTTGGGCCATGTCCCCCTTGCGGGCCCCGGAGCAGCAACACTAGGCCTGCTGCATTTCAAGGCTGGATGTTATGCAAGGCGACAAAACTCGGCTTTAGTTTTTTATGTTCATTTTATGTTATGAATATATTTTGGTTGATTTATGAGTGTCTGCTTTCATTGCATTAGGTTTGACCCTTTGAGACTTAACATTTTTTAACAGAAACTTCATAAAATCACGGGCACACGTTGAGAAAGATTGTATTATGTCAGTACAAGTTCACATAATTCTTGTTTAAGCATATTGACACTTCGCCACTTTACTGGCATCATGGTTGCATGATAGTTGACAAACAACCAACTGTGCACAAAACGCCCCATGTGGGCCTGGGGCAATCCTACCCCTTATCCCTTCACAATAAAAAGGAGGCGAGGGTTGAGGTTAATATATCGCTGGCCGTAGCTCTCCACCCCTGACCTTTCTTCTCTGATGTAGCCATATTTGTGCTGAAAATGGATGCTAAACTCTAACTAACTAACTAAGTTTCTGCTGGTGGAGTAAGAAAGCCACGGGGGAGCCAGCTAACTGATATTCAGGCACCTTTCTTGTTTTCACACTGGCAAGACAGAAGCCACTGAGAGTCATGTCACATATGCAGATGTTGGTTAACAGGTGAACCTGATTGTCCACTTGGTCTTTAGGTGCAAAACCTGTATGGCCAAATGCACTTCTTGAACCTTAGTGCCCACCGGGTAAATCACTTACTGCAAACTGGAACTTTTCCTTTCTGCAATGGCAAACAAACTGATTCCCGTGGAGATGGGTGTTAGTTGCTGCCTTTATGTCGGCTTTCCTATGCCAGTCCGAACACTGTAATTGGATGTTTGCTTCCTCGCACTGGTGGCGCCGTTTGGTGAATGCTTACAGGGTGAAGGCCTGGTGCGGCTGATTGGAGCGGTGGTGTGTTTGCTAGCTGCATAACGCGGGTCCAATTGTACGTTAAAACGTGCAATTGTATGGCTGCAGTTTGCACTGTGGCACCATTGGCTCTTGCCAATCAACTGCCACTTCCAAGATTGTAAAGTGTGCTGGTCCGGTCATCGCGTAAGCAACGCTATATAAGAATCTGACCTTTACCTTTACCTTCACTGAGAGTTCTGCATGGCAATTTGCAGGCAGTGCCGATCAAGCCAGCGACATCAAGCTAATACCTCGGTCATTGAATAAGTGGTATGTAACAAACTACGTCGACTACATACACCAACGATTTATGCCGTTTATTGACAACTACGACATCGAAGACGTCGACGAAATTCTCCGACTGTACAGTGTGAACTCGTCTTCGACCACCACGCCTGAACTGTGCGTCACTTCGCTCGTGTCGGACATGCGTGCCACCTGCCCGCTGGACGAGATGGCGAGAGTTGTGGCCAATGTCAGCCGGTCGCCAATATACCGGTACCAGGTTTGTAACAAGAGTCAAAAGTTATTTGGCAAGAGGCCGCATTACCTTCTTGTCACCCCTTGCAGCAGCGAATGCATTTGTCTGCTGCATGCGCTGGGCAGACACACTCACCCGAGGTAGGTACATTAGAATGAGCCGGCACATGTTCCCCTCAGTAGTGCCTGTGTCCATGGGTAGATCTGCACCTCCGTCTAATACATGCTTTCTTGGACCCACGTGAGTTAGACTCCGAAACGACATCTCAATCAGTTCAGACGTTTTTGCACAGATTGCCCAAGTGCCCAACCCACAGATGCAGAGAGACTGTATTGTTTAGTTAAGATTTATTATAGTGTTTTGTTGTATTTGGTTTAGTTTAGTCTTGCGGTGCGATAGTTATCTTCCCCTGTTGTAGGCGCTAACATAATAATTTAAATGAGCCTCTCGATCCCTTTCCCTTTTTGGGTGGCTGCTGAACAAAAAGGCAGCCAGGGTTGAGGTTAATATATCGCTGGCATTCCTTCACTGGGTATGGATAGCTCTGCACCATTGACCTTTTGTCTCTGATATAGACATATTTGTGCTGAAAGGGGACATTAAACTCCAGCTAACTAACACACTGTGTGCGACGTCTGTAGTAATAGGCCACATCTATGTACCATGTGCTACCAATTCAGCCTGAAAATGGATGTGGACAATAGTATTTAAAGGTAAAAAGTAGTTATTTTAACAAGACCAAAGCGCCAGTAAGCCATTTCCATAGATCCTAAGTTTAAGATCAAGACTGATGCCAGAAACTTAATGGCTGGTGGTTTTAGCCAACCATGGTGATACTGAGGCTTATGCTATGGTTGAGTGTCTGTGTGGCATATTACAGCTAAACAAATGAAGCTGGTTTTGGTGTGGGAGGACAGCTAGACTGTATTCAGTGAGGTTCATAAAAGCGAGTCGTGGCTCCAGAATGAAATTCGGTGGCACAGCCTACATCCACAATCCGAATGTACTTTGTTAACATTAATATTAAAAAACATGAATGAGAGTGAAATGTAAACAATGCTTTGCACCACGGTCAGCTAATTACAGCAATTGCTCCACTCTGGTTAGTTCTTTTTACGTCTTTGTCACCCGACAGCAGCATTATGTTTTTGGGTTGTCCGTCCACTGCATTTGCATTTGTCATTTTATCCGTTCTTTCATTCTTCTGAACAGATGTTGTTACCACGATATCCCATGAATGGCTTGAGCAATCTCGATGAAACTTATAGGGGATATTCACTCGCCCCTACTGATGACCTGGTTAGATTCTGGCAGTCAAGGTCATGGCAGGCTGTCCAGGTGGTAAAGGCATCCGTGTCGATGCTGGGATGTTGAGTCCATCTTCTAGTTTTTTTGGTTAATTTTGTGTGAAGGTTCCATGCGGTAAGACTGCATTATGCCTTCACTGTAATATTGACTGTATTGAGAGGGTTGCCACAAACCTGGAATTGTCAGGGAATTTTGTAAACCTGGAAAATTCGGGGAATTTGAGATATGGTTAGGGAATTTTTAATGACATGTCACGTGGTTCACGACTTGCTTATCAGTGAGTTGATCTTTGCATGTAATGTGTAAATTGAATTAGCTTAAACTTAGGCCCATTCATGATGACACTAATTTCCTGGGTAAACAGGATCTATGGATCTCAGGGGTTAGCAGCCCTGCCCAGTAAATGTTAACCAATTCCTAAAAATCTTCCTAAAATCTGCGTGAACAGGATCTACCGATATCACGGGTTCGCAACCCTGCCCAGTAATTGTCAGAGTGGAATGGGACCAGTGTATGGGAGGCTGGAGCTGGTCAAGAAAAAATGATAAAGATGTCATAATAAACTATGTTAACAGACTGGTTTTTACTTTTAAGTAATCAACATTTTTAGTTACTGTTGTAGAAAGTTCCACAAAATGCCTGGAAAAAGTTATCTGGAAAAGTCAGGGAATTTTATTTTGCTTAACCTGTGGGAATCTTGATTGAGTGCCATGATTTTGTATTTTATTCATATACCTGAATTGATAATACAGTTGTTGGCACGCCTGATGTGGCCTGAATTATACGTACTGATGTGTTACATGAACTAGGTCAGTTATCGGTCAACTGCACGTCCACAGTCAGACAGCGGAAGAAATTATGCTTACCGCGGCATTGATGTGGATGCGTTCTTAAACTCTGCACATCTGTCGGGCGCCAACGACACGGAGTGGTCTTCGATGGTCACGGCTGTCCGAGACGTCGTCCTGCAGTTTGTACGGAATGGCGTCGTGAGTGGTTGGCAGACATTTCCCAAAGCCTCGTACGACATTTCCGCCGCCGTTTCGAATGCGACGATTCCGCGGTATCTGTCAAAGAAGTGCACATATTGGCGGCAGCATGGGTTTTTTCCAGCGTATGCATGGATGAACTGATGGCACCGGAATTTTTTATCGTCATGCTCATTCGTATGTTTAGACCCAATGGTACTATGCGTATGGTTGTTGTTATTTATCAGTTGTTGTGCTGAAACTGTTGCCCATTTTGTCTGAAATATTTAAGTGGTGTTGTTGATCCATAGACATCTACAAGTGCGTTTTGAGTGTTTGCTAACTGAATACCAGTGAAATATTGAATTGTTTGACTTACTTTCGTTAGGTCGACTCTTCGACAGGGTCCACCTAATAATGGCGATCTCAAATGTCCATCCGTCCACGTGTACGTATGTACGTCTGTCCGTCCACAAAAAGTTTCTGATTTCAATGAAATTTGGCATGTAGGTAGAGGTTGATGAGTGATGCACGACGGTATGCAGTATGACTCGATCCAAGGTTACGGTCGCGAGCCCTTTAAAGTTGGAAATCTGGCCATTTTCAAAAGCTATCTTCTCTGCCATTTACAATGGGGACTGGCAACTGACCACTGATTCTTAAGCTAGGGCACATTATCTAAATTTGACCGGGCCGGATTTTCTATATTTGTCCTAGCTTTTGTGTCATGTGACTTTGAACTTGGCACAAACATCAGTTGTGAAGAGTTGACTGTCAGTCCCGTACGGGTCTAATTTATCAAATATTGCGTCCACTTTCCGTCACTAAACTGCTGAACTTTTTGAGTGACAATCATGTATAATATAAACAGTGACACGCACTGCTCAGTTGTCATTATATTTTTGTCGTTGTTGTAATTGTTGTTATTTCTGACATTAATGTTAACGATGTGAAAGCTGCGTTTTGCAGCTCACAGAATCTTCATGTTAATGTTAACTGATTTTGGATAGAAATTGTAATTGCGACGCTGTAGATTGTTGTTTTTGAACTGTATCTTAGTAGCAGTTATTAGGCTAACTGAAGAATTCGATGCGTACTTTTGGTTTAATATGATGTTGAATATGGATTGGGGTTCACAGTGTGATTGAAAATGCTGAAATGAAATCATTAAAATTCAAGGCTTTGAAAAATACTTGAAAACAGATGATGTCATTGAAAGTACCGGAAAAGTCATTGAACTGTAAGCTGCAGTTATTGAAAATGGAATGTTGGCACTGCGTCTGTTTCTGAAGGAAGGCTGGCGTTTTATTTCCAAAAATTTTGGGCTATGAATCCGGAATAAATTGACGCCATCAGTCTGTCGGCTGTTTATCATTGCGTTGTTGGTGGGTGGCACAATAGGTAGATTGTTGGACTTGACGATCAACAGTTCGTGGGTTCAAATTCTACTCGGGCCAAAGATGCATAACAACCTTGGGACAGTTGTTCACACCTATGTGCCTCTGTCACCAAGCAGTATAACTTGGTACCGGTCAAGGGGCGGTGATGCTCTACGGCTGGGAAGGTAACCGCAGGCCTAGCGGAAAGTTGTAGCAGCCTACCGCTGGGTGGATTAATTATAGTCACCTGCAGGCTGACTGCCTATACACTGGGATCAGTTCTGGGCCCAAAGCTCAGTAACAAGTATGGGAAGCCTTTACCTTTGTTGGTGGACATGTCTTTTTGTAGTTTTAACAACTTGGCGTCTGATGATAATTCGTATTTTATACTGATAACTTGATCCTTGAAAAGTACAGTTAAAATCCTTCAAAGTCCTTGAAAATTCCTTGAATGTTGTTTCAACTAATCTGTGAACCCTGATGGATAATGTTTCAGTAACTGCCAACATTACAGCCCACAGCTATCATGAAATGCCCAAGGATAGAAATAGCGTTCATAAACAAGCATATTACATATTTAGTGTTTAATATTGAATTATTTAGAGTTGATTTACATGCAACTTATCTCTGAAATCCAAGTGTTTTTTTGCTTTTTAAATTTTTAACACTTTAGACTTACGTAAGTTGATCTGAATGTCGTCGTGTAGTTGGTAGTAATTTTATGGATACGTCGTTCAGCAGGCAGCAGCTGCCGCGCGTCAGCAGCATGACTCAAGTTGCTTTTATTTTATTCTTCGTTTTGATAATTAATTGTTTTGCATTTTTTTCATATCCAGTTATTGTTCCCGAGTTAGTGCAGGTGTATGTTAACGTGTGTTATAGTGACTTGTAGATTACATTTGTATTGTGCAACATTGTGCAAACCATGTATGCTGTGTTACGTACGTCATGTTACCATTATGTTATCTTATGGTAGGTCTGTTCATCCATCAAATTTGTATGCTGTTACGGACCGCGTCAGCCGGGAAGGTAAAGCAATCGCTAGCATCCTCCTTCTGTCTGTCGGATTGTTGGCCTTTGAACTTGAGCTTTTGTGTATGTGCAGGTCATGACCGTAACTCACCTTTGTTTGAAAGTCAAGGCCAGAGATCAATGACCAGTGCATATGGGTGTGTTAACACAGTAACGTGATCGGTTGGCCTCAGTCCTAAACTGAGAACATTTTTTTCAAGTGATAATTAACCGACCCATGGACACATACTACACATTGACTTAATAGCAGGTTTTCATGTGAATCTAGGTTAGCCAGTTAGTCACACATTGATTATGACTGGTGTTTACCTTTATGTGGCCATACGCCTGACCAGACGCCAACTAGTAGAATCATCGCATGCTATCTTCATCCACTGCCTCTCTCCTGAGGTAAGGGATGTTGCTATTTTTTATGCATTTGCCACTCGACAATGTCGGCAAAAGCATTAAGTTCTTGGCTGTCAGTCTGCCACGTTCGTCCGTCCATTCACCTGGACAGATCTCGTTACCACAATATCTCAGGAACGGCTTGAGCAGCCTCGATGAAACTTACGGGGAATATTCACTAGACCTCGTTAGATTCTGGACATCAAAGGTCAAGGTCACAGCAGGTTGTCGAGGTGACGAAGGTATCCATGTCGACGTTGAGGTCTTGAAGTCCATTCAGTTTGTTACATGTTGAGGAAGACAGTCAGGGCTTAAAGTGTGCCGGTACTGCGTACTGGCACTTCTGAGAACAGCTTGAGACAGTGCCGGCACTTCTGTAACGGCTGAAAGTATGCTGGTACCGTACGCACCGGCACTGGTTACTACACTAGCTGCTACCAGATGTCATATTTTACAGCTAATATGCACCAAATTCGATTTCGGCTGGGGCTCCGCCCCAGACCCCGCTGGGGGAGCTTACAGCACTCCCCCAGACCCCTAGCTCGATTTAGGAGTGCCTACTTCTAAGGGGAAGGGAGGAAGGGAAGGGGGA
>Ga0209780_1001518_pt1 | contig 15406 bp, 9 predicted proteins | sample WorMetexBAHAMAS2_FD_187384 | JGI IMG/M metagenome (GOLD analysis project Ga0209780, IMG submission 187384) | Marine gutless worms symbiont microbial communities from Max Planck institute for Marine Microbiology, Germany - Inanidrilus exumae... | ecosystem: Host-associated > Annelida > Digestive... | reverse complement strand
GCTTACAATTTGCAGATAAAATTTTGATGTTTTAGAACGGCGGCTTTTACAATTAAGAGAAACTGAAGCCAGTTTTTGTTTTTATAATAATTTGTTATGGCTTGTAATTTGTTATCTGATTTTTCTATTTCATAACGTCTAAGTAGCACTGAATGGTCCATAGTTTGGTGATATGCAGTTAGGAAATTTTTCTATCACTAATACAACTTGCATTGATTGGTGAAAAGATTACATGTACATGTGTGTACTAGATAATGTTTGGAATTTACTCGTTGTACTGTTATACTGGAAAGTGACTGGTACTCATCAGACTCATCAGACTATGCTGCCAGTGGTCAACGTAAGACAGAATGCGGCGGAGCTGAGTTCCGGCGTCTGTCATATTCAACTGATTGAGTTATGGCACCTTTAACTGGCAGACACAAAGTACAGCCGGGGCTCCATGCATACTAAAGACAGACAATACATGAAATGCGCCAAAATATGGCACTCCCCTGGACCTTGCTGGAGGCTGCACCCCAGACCCTTATTATAGGGGAGCGCTCCGTGTTCGCCATGGTTTACAGTTCTGCCACTTCCGGGATCCTACTTTTACCAGTGTATGCTGTATTTTGTTTGCAGCAGAGGTTAGTGGTAACCGTTAGGCCAGTGCTCGGTTTTACAAAGTGTTTACACTGTAGGTTTGTTGTGACTTTCATGTAAGTTGTGACATAAGTAACGTGAATGTTGCCAGTTGAAATCAGAGCTTGATGCCATAAATGAACATTTTGTATTGTATTGTGACCTCATTCAGGCACCATCAAGAGATGACAGGGTCGATCTCCACTTCGTAGCTTTTGTCCATCATAAGGGAAGCCTCTACGAACTTGGTAATTGACTTTTCGTGTTTGTTTTGGTTGCGTGTCTCTAGCAGTTGTTACTAAGTCTTGTAAATAGAAGCCAAACAGTAACTGAGATGGATGCGTAGGTAGTACATGTAGTAGTATTAGTTTTAGGTATACTGATCTCAAACCTATTATCAACAAATATATCGATGACAAGTTGCAGAAAACTTGGAACTCACAAACACAAAAGAAACTCTACCAAATTTATCCAAAAATACCTTCTTGCTTCACTCTTGCATCTTCATATCAACGAACAGATCAAATCTAATGTAACCAATTATGTGTTGGACATACTCGTTTAACACCTTATATTATTGAACACACAGATCCTCCAAATGTATAAAATCAGACTGTAATCAACTTCTGTCTGTCAAACACACACTAACATATACTTCTTGTGATCAGATGCGACATCAATACTATTCCTTTACTGGGATTAAAGACATCTTAATCATGCCCCCGTCAAAATATAGTAAATTTTGCTTTAAAAGTTAACATGTATGATGAATTGTAATTTTTAAATGAGAAATCTTACACAAATGATACTTTTTCAATCAAATAGTTTACCTAATTGCGACTAGGGATGTCAAACGAACTTTGAATATTCGAAGCTTAGGTTTTCAACTTGGAACTCAATTCACATAACTTGAACCAGGACGTAAGCTTTACAGCAAGGTCATATGATCTGGCGCTTTCTGGTGTAGTGCCGCCACTGGTTTGTGGCCTGTTGGCGGTATCATTTCATTCTCAATCAGCTGCAGATACGTTGATTGCGCCGCTGATTACTGAGTAGACGTAGCTTCAAGAAGCTGCCACTCTGGTCGGCACGTTCATGCGGGAGTCAACATCAAACGGTTTTTACCCACGCGAGCGACGCTATACTAGGGTACTTGCCGTCATCGTGTGTAAGCAGCATGCAACGTGTCACCTGTCACGAGGACGTCACGCCACCAAACGGGAATTACTCGGTATGTGGTGTGTGTTGTTGGTCGTCGCGGTCACTTGTATGCTTCGGTTGTTTGATTCGTTTGTGTAGATGGCAGAAAAGATGCACCGATCAACCATGGATCAACTTCAGAAGATACGCTGCTTGAGGTTGGGAACTATAATTTCACTATTTGTTATAGCTTTCTTGAGGTGCGCTTTGTTATCCACAGCCACACTCTGGATGATTAGCCGTGATGTCATGCAACCAAGAGGTCGAGGTAGAACAGCCAACTGGACTCTGGTTAACCAAACCAAACAAGCATATGTCAATATCCAGGACATGTCACACATGACCTTTGTAACCAGCGTTCAACCACTTTCAACTGGCACATTACTGCAGTTAGCAAATCCAGTTGCATAATTATCGTCCAAATATTGTAAATAGGCTAATAAGTCAAGCGCAAACAGAGTAAGTAAGTAAGTAATCCTTTTTGTGGATGTAGAGCGTGCCTTTTGTCTTGTTCTCTAGCATGATTACGTTGTTACATTGCGTCACTACATAATAGCCAGAAGGCAGCATTCACGAATTGCAGACGCTTTCTCCACTCGCTGACAGCAGTGTTGACAACACTTTGCTGCAGACCGCTTCAAACGTCAACCAGTCGCTGCTTGAATTCGTCAACATTGTGGATCTGCATCTCATACACACGCTACTGCCATCTGCCCAAATCTTGTAATCAGCGGGGTTCAGGGCTGGACTGTTGGGGGCCATAGTTCTGGAGAAATGAAATCTCATGTGTGACTTCGACTGGTTCATGTGCCCAATGCGCAGGTGCGCTGTTTTGCTGAAAGACATAATTGTCACCAGTCACATCTGATAGCAGATAACAGTTGCTGTAAGAGAAGAACAATGCAATAATACGTGCTGTTGACTTTTACCTCAGAAATGCCCAGCAACGCCCTTTTTTGACACTGCAACTATAATCATATGTCGAGGTGTTTTTAGGTCGACTTTTCGACCGAGTCGACCTAATAAAGCCGGTCTCAAATGTCCGTCCGTTCGTACATACGTGTATGTCCGTCCGTCCACAAAAAGTTTCTTCAGTTTTGATGAAATTTGTCATGTAGGTAGAGGTCGATGAGTTATGCACGACGGTATGCAGTGTGACCTGATCCAAGGTCTAGGTCAAGGTCACGAGCCTTTCAAAGTTGGAAATCTGGCCATTTTCAAAAGCTATCTGCCCTGCCATTACAATGGGAGCTGGCAACTGACCACGGATTATTAAACTAGTGCACAATTTCTAAATTTGATCAGGCCGGATTTTTGACATTCGGTGTACTTTTTGTGTCACGTGACTTTGAAGTTGGCACAAATGTCATTTGCAAAGAGTCGACCGTCAGTTTCCGTACGGGGCTAATTATTTGACAGTGCATGTGTGCTGTGTGCAAAGGACACGGCTGAGGTGGTGAAGAAGTTCATGGCTCGTGACCCGGAAAACTTGAGATTTACAGTGATCGCACTGTGCAAAGCCTCGGCCTAAACTAGCTGTCACATCAGTATCTTTGCCTGCTGCATTGTAGCTTCTGTCTCTTGACATTGCTTCATGCCATGCGAACATTCATTGTGAGTACTTGGATCTCTAATACCATAGCCATTCCAAAGTTGAGTTGATTCCTGGTCCAGGTCATACTCCATTGGCTCGACTTTAACAGAACAATATGAAGACAAGTTCTATCTGGTAAAATCGTGTAGAGTCGTATTGTGACGTAGACAAGTTTGATGAGTTGTAAGTTGTAGATGAAAAATTGTTTGAGTCGGTCAAAAACATGTTTCTCTTGTGGGCCGAGTCTGGAGACATTACAGAAGCAGCTTGTAGATGCATTCTACGAGTTCAAAAAAAGCCGAGAATATTTGTAGCTCGTTGAGCACATTGATTTTGACTTGACGTGTTGAGCATGTTTTTGACTTCAAAGACGAGTTAGAAATTTGTATAAATTGTAAATTGTAAATCGTGTTGTAATTGCGAGCTCATGGAAGCCGACCTTACATTCTCATATTGTGAGTGGATATTGGCAGGAGTTAACATCAAACTTCCAAAACTTGTTATGAAATCTGAATAAGGATGAGGTAATAAGGTTATCTGTCATTAATGTTAATTTTAATTGTTGGATTATCTTATTGCATAATTTGATGCAGTATATATTTATTCAGATAACTGATAAACAACGTGCCTTTTGTTTAACGGTTCAGAAATTTTGTTGCTGAAAGTGTACTAGTGTTCTATGTTGTTTATTGTTAATGTTACCGGTACCCAAACTTGCTGTTACAGTGACACATCATAGCTATATTTTGCATGTTGGTGAAATGTTTGGCGGTGTTTGTACAAATTTTTTTATTCCATAGTAGGCCATCTGAGCATCTTCGTATAAATTAGACTTCCTTTGCAGTTAAAATCCCTGATAGGATAATTTGAGCAAGTGTTTTATTGGCCATTTAAGTATTATTTTTTTGCGTGAACATTGAAATGACTGAAGTGCCAATAACACATAGTATTAACCAGATTACAATGACGTTGTGTTCGGTTGTGCTACGTCATGCAGGCTTGCTGTGCTGGCTTCACTGTGGCTTTTGCTTGAAACGCTGCTAGCAGTGGTTGTTAAGTGGAATTCCTGTTGCTGTATTGTCGGCTGTTTGCCATTGTGTGAGAGTGTTGACATCTGAATATGGAATGTAGTTGAGAAATTGGCCAAGTTATTCTTGTCATTAAAATGATCTAGCATAGTAACTGTATTGTGTGGTTTATACCTGTTGTTACCCACGGCGGCTTAGTTGCCGGCGTGGGTAGGGCGTTCAGTCGCGTCTGTCTGTCTGTTTGTCCGCACTCTAACAGGAAAACGGTTTGAGCTATCAACACCAAACTTGGTATACATATACTCTGTAGTTGGTAGCACAGCGGCGTATAGGTACATAAGTGTACGGAATACAGGCGATGGTCACTAGCGACCGTGTGACCTTGACCTTTTGACTTCTGAGTCAATGCATGTCGAGCGACTGCTGTAGAGTATACGTGTACCAAGTTTGGTGTTGATAGCTCAAGCTGTTAATAATAATAATAATAATAATCCGATTTGTAAAGCGCCAGAATGTCAAAAGACTTCCGTGGCGCTGTTTTCCTGTTAGAGCACGGACATACAGACAAACGCGACTGAACGCCCTACCCATGCCGGCGGCTATGCCGGCGTGGGTAATCACAAAAGATCTAGCATAGAAACAGACAGACAGAATGTTGTGTATAAAATATTTAAGCGACGGAAAACTTCAGATAAGCTGAAAAATCGGTTTTTCTGAGTGAAGTTAAAACGCTTAGGAGAACTAACGTCAATTATATTTCAATAACACGAACAGAGAAAAATGTTTTCCTGTGTTGAAGGGAACATATAATTTGTACGTTGCTACAGTGCCTTGCGAAATTCAAATTACCACTGGTTGTTAGCTCTTGCCATTACAGTTAATCTGGTCTTTGTGAAACTTGAAACTTACCGACACAGATGACATGCCACCAAAGTGTCACGGACATAGACTGAGGCTCAGGGATCCTGCGTCTGTCAACATCATCGACTTGACTTAAATATTTACTTAAATTTTTATACAAAATAGAAAGTACAGAATTCAAATAATACTGCAACGTTTATTTAATGTAGGACTGGCAATAAACTCCGTGACGTTTATGCAACAAACAGCATTCAGCGGCAGAGGACAACTTGCTAACTAATAACAGTTGGTGTACGGGGTTAATTGACCGAAAGTTAAACCAGAGATGCTCAAAATGTCCGCCTATGCACAAGAAAAACAAGCCCGCAAACGTTCGTGCCATTCATTGATAGCTTCGCCGATGCCGGCTACAGCCTCGTGATCATCCACTGCTACGCTGGCGTCACAGATCTTTTGCTGATCGCTGATGCATTGTACTTCGGGCTTGTAGTCAACAGATCTGTGCTATTAGGCACTAAGTACGTAATTTGTAATTACATATCTAGCGATATTTAAAATCCTTGGCTGTTACGTATGCAAGATATCATTGAAAGCAGTATTAGTTTTATTTTTCAAGTTTACAATTGAAGTAGAAATCCTGTAGGCCTAACGGTTACGTAAAAAAAGTTTAGTTCGGAATCTGACAGTTACAAATTTCGAAGATTAGTTTACAATTTTGCCCAAGTTATGACCATGAAAGTCTCGTTTTGGAGACAAGGTTAATATAATCATTTCACATAACGTTTATTGCACTGTTTATTACCGACGCCGGCTGTATAGCCGCCGGTGTGGGGAGGGCGTTTAATCGCGTCTGTTTGTCCGCGCTATGAATCGAAAACGGTTTGAGCTGTCAGCAGCAAAGTCGGTGGACCTCGGCATGCACTGCCCCTAACGTCAAAGGTCAAATCCTAAGTCCTAACCATAACTGCCTGGCGTGGGTCTGCATGTGGACACGACTGCACATTTCTCTAATTACAGACAATATTAATGTAGTAGTTCGGTTATAGTTAATTATGTCAAAGCGATCGAAATAGATAGTCCCAGTTTTAGCCTAAAAATCCGTGGCATGAGTGACATTGAAATGATCCTCCGTTTTCCACCCAGTCGGGGTCCAAAAATGCAATGTAGTCGAACTCACATGTTATGTTTTTTAGGATTCCATAGTACTACATCGCTGCGTTTTTGTTTCATGATTTACCGGGCTGGTTTGCGTCGTAGCGTTCAGACTGGATTGCTCAGATCGTTTGTGGTCCTCGTTCTCTGATCAATCATTTGACAATCGCGTGAACCTTGATACCGGGAACCTCAAGTCGCCCTGTAGCGTTCGGCTTGAGTGCGTTTAATACGGCACGAGAACGCCGTGACGTGGTGTCGGCAGTCGTCGCTGCAGCCGCCGACTGCAATGCTCCGATTCTGTACTGTTTAATTTTCACCGTCGTCGTCTCGTTGGCAGCGGCGGGTTTCCTTCCACGTCGGTAATTTTGACGGTCGACTCGACACGACTCGATGGCGGCTGTACCGCTGCGAGCGACCGAATCATGACCGACTGAAAAGTACGAAAGTGGTTATTTGCCTCCGTGCACGATGTTTGTATCGACGACGCGGACGGAAAAAGATAGTAATACCGACCGAGTTCACGAGACCGCGATAGTGGATGACTAGAGATGTGCCGACGTAATTGTAGAAACGTATATAGCTGTAAGTAGATAGGACCGAATTGGCTTGGTCCAGACGAGGCTAGTTGTAGACGGAAGAAAGTGTCATCACTATGGTTTTTATGTCTGGTAATTAACTCACGATTTCGCCGATTTCCCGTCGGCAAAATTTCACGACATTTGAAAACAACAACGTCAAATCAGTGAGACGGTGAAAACTTTCGGAACAGAATTTTGACAATTTTACTGTAAATAGTCATTTTTCCAAAAAAACGCAAAAATTCCTCAACAAATTTCCAGGTCTTGCGACTTCAGACGGCCATAACGCCGCAATGATTACAGATCGCCCGAAACTCACTACCAAAATAGACCCTCTATGGGATGTTTAGTTTCCATTTTTACCGTTAGAATCAATTTAAAATCATTTCTATGGGCTGTACGCCGCGTAGAAGGAAGGTACCTACCTAAATTTCGACAACGTCCGATATTGCGTAAACCAATACGCCGCTATGCGAACTTTCGCGGTTGGTAGCGTGGCACAGTCGTAGAACGTCGGTCTTTGGCCGGCGAACTTTCCCTGTCCTGCGCTCGACTTGCAGCCGATGGGTGACCACTTATGCGGGTAAACCGTCCGCTACAGATCAGCCAACTAGGCCAACTTAGCCTTTCATCCTTCCGAGGTCGATAAATTGAGTAGTAAGCTGTAATCGGATGTTTGCTTCCTTGCACGGGTGGCGACATCTGATGAATTCTCACGGGGTGAAGGCCTGGCGTGGTTGATTGGAGCGGTGGTGTGTTTGCTAGCTACATAACGCGGGTCCAATTGTACGTTAACGCGTGCAATTGGATGGCCGCAGTTTGCGCTGCAGCACCATTGGCTCTTGCTAATCAACTGCCACTTCCGAGATTGTAAAGCGCGCTGGTCCGATAATCGCGTAAGCTGCGCTATATAAGAATCCGATCTTTACCGTTATGCGGCCTGGCTGACCGACATAGAAAAAAAGCAGACCCGTGTTAAAAACTGAAAATAAGTAACGCGGCAGATAACGCTGACATCACTCAGTCGCAGGCACGTGACACTAGGCATCGTCGAATGCAGGAATTAAACAGCCTGTGCACAGATAGCGGACCGCTTCGAGCCGAATACTGTATTGTGGGATTCCACACAATGCTGCAGGATTGTTAGCGTTAATATTGCAATTATAATTTGGTAGGGTCATCACTGTTATTCGGATGAAAGAAGTCTGCTGCTGTAAGGATCGTTCAAATCGGATGCGTTGCATTGTGTTGTGTTGCGGTGCCGCTCGGCATAAATAGTATGAACTAGAAACCACCACAAATTTCTTATTCCAAAAACTAGCGATCTCGGTGATCGACAATTTATCGTTAGAACCATCTATAAAAACTTATACTGATGCCATTTTACAAATCAAACCTATATGTCGCTATCGTTATGTACAATTTGTCACTACAGCATTTTATTGTATGTATAATGTGTATGAACTTTGTACACAGTTGCGTTTGACAACTGTTTTTAAAGAATAAAAGATGAGATGATGAGATGACCTGTCTCCGCAGCACCGCAACGCACCGCAACGCATCCGGTGTGAACAAGCCTTAAAAAGGTACGGACACGCAATTACTGAGTAACAGTATATATCATGGCTGTGGGTTTGTTGCAAGTAATCAAGTGATGATGTCCGTCCAATATATCATTCCCAGCCTAGATTGACATCGCACCTGACGTTCGCCCTGAAGCTGAACCTGCGTGAATTATGCAATTTTATGACATCACCACCAAACGCTCCCACTCCGTATTGATCTAGTATGGATGGTTGGACACAACACTTCTAATCGGTGAGGCGGCCCAATATTCGACGTGGATTGATTATTGATATTGATAAATATAGAAAACTGCTGTTTATGCATAATGTTAATGGCGACGGATCAATTAAAAACTCGAAAAACATAGAAAAGTGATATTACCCACAATCACGTCGCCTGACAGTCAATGTAGTATCACCTTTTTATGATATCTGCGGTTTTGATCTGTTGCCGTTTCCTATGCACTTTTTATACTTATATTGTGCAGTTTTATTATCAGATTTGAGTACGTTGTTGTTCTACAATTCTAAAAATAGAACGGGTTGAGGTTTGGGTCGTTTGACAATATCACGCGTGATTTTGTCGTATTTCAACTGTGCATGCGCGAATGTAACAGAAATGGCGGTATTTCCATTTCCGGTCCGAATCTGATATTACCATCTTTCACAGTGGCGTCGATTTTATGTAATAGGGTTGAAATGTTGGCAATTTTGCAACATTACATACAATTTTGGCCATATTTCCACTGCGCTTGCTCAGAAACGGCTATTTGTGAGCTTCCGGTCGGAGTTCTGGCATAACCATTCAATTCGGCGACCCCGATTTCCGAACAGGGAGAGATTTCATCGTTGAGGTATATTTTTTTGTTATGCCATTTTTTGCATGAGCAGAAGTGGCGGTATTTCTATTTCCGGTTTGAAATCCGCGGCGTCGATTTTTCGAGAATGAATAGTCATAGTCTGGAAAGTCAGAAACGTCCACTGCATCTGTCTACAAACTTAACACATTACGTCAAAAGTTCACTTCGAGACATAACGTGAATTAATTTCATCGTAGTGATCCTGCAGGGACCATGTGAAGCTTTCCATCGACGGTCGACACGTCTCAATAATGGCCATTCTTTCTGAACTGCACGCTAACGTAGCCACATATTTTCGAAAATCGTGGCATAGGAGACTTCGCGAAGTTAGTCGTATGACAGTAATTTGTCTGTAGAGAAAAGACGCGGCGAGAATTCGGTTGTCGCGCGGATGGCTCAGCGTCGCCACGTCGGCTTCAATTGCATCATGCGCAGCTGTTGATTAGCCGGCGTCCTCGAGGAATTTGCGCCTAATTCCGTTTCCTGGCGACGTCGCGCTACAATTAGCCGCTTGCCGCCGCAACAATTAGGTGTCGCCGGGCGCCGAACCATCTCTCTTGTTGCCGTTCGCCGTCAATCAATATCAGTCTAAACACCTTCGACTCACGAAGACGATGAAGCCTGGCGACGTATTTCATCCGGCTTCTGCAGTTTCAGCGACTGCTCGATATACAGTTCCTCACTGTCACTGTTGCGTTCGTGACTTGTAAGTGCGATAATTTGAAATGTAACTAGCGATTGCAACTTGCATCTACGGCGATCGATTCTCGCGCTTACGGCGCTGGATCCGTTGCGCTTGCGGCCCGCTAGTTCCGAATTTCCAACGGCAACATTTCACGTCGACGGCCGTAACGCGCGCGTATTCGCGAGTACTCGCGCGTTACGGCCGCAGTGAGAACGCTACTTAGGCCCAACATATATGATCCAGAGTCTAATACTAGAGGTACTAAATATAAATTAGGCTACTTAACCATACCTTTCACTACGATACAAAAAAATACACATTTTATGCTCGTATATTTAACATTTATTGATGTAAATACTGTTAGCCTGTTTAAAGCACGTTTAGGTAAGTTCTGGATGTACCGAGATTCTATGTATGATATTAGGGCCGAACTGACCGAAATCGGTCGATAGATCTGTACATGAATTGAGATGATTGTAGCAAAAAGTCAGATATATGGACGGACAGACGGACGGACGGACGCCAGACCGCTGCATTACGCTTGCCGCTAGACACGCCCAGCGTAATGATCTTGATTAAATGTATGTGGACAACGGGGTGCTCTTCACCTGCGTATGTACAGTTGCTCGTCGAATTTAGATGCGTTGAAGAAAACTGTCAGTAAATTACTTTGTTCTCAGCTTTAAAATAAGTATAATATAAAAGTGAGCAAAATAAACATCCGAATAAGCCGCGGTTCGTAGCCGTCACGGCTGGCTTCACTGATTTAAACGAAACACTCACTCGAGTGATGTGCGGCTACTGTTAGTTCAATGAAATGGTCAGTTTGTTCGTCGTGGTCAGCGCGACGACAGCGTCGTACGTCGGCGGTGTCCAGTTTCTCGCGCGATAGCTCGACAAACAGCGGATCGATGGCGATGTCGTTCGACATCAATAATATTAAGACGGCAACGAGAGCAGAGCCGACGACGATGACTGTCGTTCATCTCTCACTACGTGGCGCCACTGTCGGTGACCCCGCGCCCGTCTTCCACCACGCTCTACATCGTTCCGATCCGTTGCCAACTATATGTACCATCGTAGTCCGACGACTTCGCCGCCCCGCCATAACGCCGTCTTCCTCAGCCCGCCGAGTTCGGGCCGGGTTTCGGTGCCGGCCGGCTGATTACCGCTTGCGATCGTCGCGTGACGGCGAATTTAGATGTAAATTGGCAGGTTTTATTTCGGCCGATGACCTCGTGAGCGCGATGAATGAGTCAGGAGCGCCGCGTGTCGAAGAGAGAACCGACTACGGAATGCTTTCCGGTAGTGTCAGTCGCCGTCAAGACGGCCACGATGGCTCAACAAGTAAACAATAGATCGGCGCTGTTGTCATTTGGCCACTCAGTGGGTCGACCGAATAACTTCAGCTTTCCAAAGCGAAATTACATCGCAGATTGTCATCGTCACGTTTATTATCAGATAAATGCTGCTGCTGCTGCTGCTGTGACCGGTGGCGGCGGTCGCTGACACGCATTCCTGCGGGGCGTCAGAACGACGGGAAACGGACAGTTCCCCCCTGGACAATCCTCCCCGGACATTCCCCTCTACCCTGCTCGGTTAGGGTAAGAGTTAGGAGTGGGATTAGTAGGGTCAGGGTTAGGGTAGGATCAGTAGGGTTAGGGTTAAAGTTTTTATAGGCTTTTATTGGGGTCAGGGTTAGAGTTAGGGTTAGGTTTATAGTTTGGATTAGGGGAAAATGACCGGAAGGGGAAATGATGTCCAGAGGGGATGTCCGACACTCAAAACGATGACGAAGCGCTCAGTGTCCGGCCTCGCAGACGACGTCGTCGTTCGATTTCAGACGCCGTAAATTCTGTTGTCGTGCCGCGTTTCTGATTGCGCCGACACCGCCACCCTTTCCGAGTACTTTGCAATGTATCCTATTATACGTACGTTATTAGGCGAGCCTCGGCCTTCTTGCGGTACCGCGGCTTCCAAGTTCTCATGTGTGATCGGGCTTCTTTTTCCACCCATACAAATGGCGACCGGCAAAGCGGCAAGAAGCAGAAGAAGCAGAATGACAGCTAGTCGCTTAACTAAGTTAGCGATATAGAGGTTTTAGTGTTTGCAGCTGAAAAAACGCGCTCGCTCACTCTTGACCGATTGTCGATCAATTTCTGTCTTGCATTCGCACACCAGCTACGTGGTTACCGCATTTTATACATGTAGCCTGCCTAAAATAGCTTCCGGGACGATCCTGTAGAACAGCGGTCCCGGTTTCATACACCGTGGAATTTCCATGGGGAAAATGGGATTCCATGTGAAATACTCTATGGATTTTTTTCTGCAAATAGGTCCCATTTTTATAATTCAAACTCCATGGAGACTCCATGAGATTCCATAGAGTCTTCGTGAAATCCCATGGAGTCCCCATAAAGTTTGAATTATAAAACTGAGACTTATTTGCAGAAAAAAAATCCATAGAGTATTTCACGTAGAATTCCATGGAGTCCCCATAAAAATTTCACGATTATTTCCCCGTGGAAATCTTACGGGGTATGAAACCTGAACCGCTGTTGTGCAGGATCGCCTCTTTCTGTCATAAGTTTCACACTTTTATCGCGAAAATGATAAAGAAATTTATTGACGGTCGGCAAGGAAGTCGCTAATTTGAAATCGGAAATTGGCGGACTGCGAGGCGGAGTAATATCTGTTAACCTGTCGTGTTGTGTTTTAATTTTCATTCAGCGTGAGTGCGAAAATACAGACTTGCAATTTGTCGACGGGCAATCGAGCTGTCAGTGTCTGTCTCCGGCAAACAATGAGATGGGTCAAGTGGGCGGCAGCGGGCGGTCAGCGTTATCTCTGACAAGTGGTACATATCTGTCTTCGTCGCGCTCTGAACTCCGACGAGCCGGGGCTTTGCTGGATGACGGTCGCGTCAGCGCCGCGTCCCCTGTGTAATAATTTGCGCCGACTGCGAGCGGCTCGGCTCGCTGGTAGGATCTTGTCAAGACTGCCCGGTCCCCGCCGAGCGCCTGTCTCCGGCCAGTCCGCAGGGCGCCACCAGCGGCCGCGTTCAGACGAGATTGTGTGCAGTCGACATTTGACGAAGTTCGAATTCGAATTCGACATCGTTCGAACTTCGAACGTTTTCAGCAGATTCGAAATTCGTCGAACTTTTTCACTTACCCGCGGTCGAATTCGAATCTCACGCCGTTTATCAAACGTACTGCTATATCTGAAAAATATATATTACTCGACAAACAGTGCATGCTAATTGATGAAGTAGAAGTCGTAGTCTGATGTCTACACACAACTGACCTTTTTGACTATTGTTTTAGTTTCATTAGCACATGGTTGAATTTTGACATTATTTTTATGAAAGAAATTTTAGACAGCGCGAAGTGTAAGTTACCGTACGTCCAAATTCGCATTCGAACGGATTTGTGACGTGAAATTTGCATTTGTCACATCCCTAGTGTGCAGCGGCAGCAGCAGCAGCAGTCCGGCTCGTGCTACCACGTCACTGCGTGACGTCATCGTGGTGATGCGGATGTCGCCGCAACGTGATACCGTGTCCAATTTGCTGTCGACGCCAACAATAGCTTTCAAGTCGCGCACGACCTACATAGTAGCATTTGATAATGAGAAATGAAACCCGATGCTGATACACGACGTGGTTCGTACCGGAGACTGGCCAGGTGAAGGGACTGCTGATTGATGTGTTGATGGCATTATAAACGCAAGACAAATCTGAAATCTGCCACGGTCGGTGTGTGTGTGTGCCATCTGTGCCGCGCGGACGCAGATTTATTTCCCGCGACGCGCTCGTGTTGTTTTTGACAAGATATCGATTAGTCTGCAGCATCGGTTTGGCTGGACGCCGAGCGCCGGAGAATGAATGATGGTCGCTAAGTTTGGACTTTACTGATTGAGTCTACGAGCAACTCCGCAAGGACTTGTGTTAATGTCGCAGTATTGGTATCGCTGACAATATTATGGACGATGATTTTGGAGTATCGACGACACTTTTAATCGTTTTTAGGCATCGCATCAATATCAAAGTGTCGCTTTAAATTCTCGATGACCAGGCCAGCACAAAGCCGCGGTCTTTTCTCCATTGCGCTCAAAGATATGCCGAGTGACCTATGGCAGAAGCGAGTTAAAGCCTTTGAAAGCAAATTTAACGAAATGTAAATAGGCCTACCATGGTTAAGTTATTCTCTTTTTCGTTTGCTTTTTTATTTGTTCATTGTGTATTTGTTTTTTTGTACTATTGCTACCATTATTGTGAAATAAAGATATATAAAGATGTCAGGTAACATTACGAAATGATACCATAGGCATCTAGTAGGATGGTGAACGCCGAATGCGACTTCATAGAATAACACTCATAGTGTCGACTAGAAAAGAGGGACTGGAAAATGCAGATCCAGACTGCAAGGGTGGAAAATACGGGACCGATTTCGCTAAATTTCTAACACACTTGCAACAGTTCTATAGCAAAAATTACTATATGAAATTATACATCTTATTGTCGACTTTGTGTCTAAAGTCGACAATAAGATGTATAATGTCATATAGTAATTTTTGCTATAGAACTGTTGCAAGTGTGTTAGAAATTTAGCGAAATCTTTCACTACCGATACTAGCGTAAGCGTTCTCTGACTCTCTACCACTTAGCCAAACTTTGTTTGAAGAATTAGAACATCATACGAGAACAAATAAGCAAATTGACCATGTTAAGCATTATATTGTCAGAGAGAGAGAGAGAGAGAGAGAGAGAGAGATGCTACAAATTGAAATATCATAAAATCAATCATAAAATTCATGCATAGTGTCAAGCGGTGTCGCACAGCATACGTTATGGGCTAATTGGCGTCACAGCATGGCAACTTGGTACCTCTTTTGGCCCCAACTGTATACAGTAAGCTTATATATTCATATGTTCACTCGTGCCTTTGCAATTTGCACAGCCTGGCGTCGGTTGAACACCGTCAATGCAAATTCCTCCCATGTCGTTTCCACTGAAATAGAAAGAAAAATGGACCAGAAGAAGATCACAGGCAGATCTGATGCCTGTTTCTGTTTGTCCGGATATGCAAAACTGTGAAACTTAGACGAAATTATGAGACAGATTGTCAGGGCCGCCCATGCGATGGGAGACGCCACTGTGTGTATGTGGCAATGTTTTACACACGTTTCCAGTCGGCTGTCAATCATGTTGATCAGACAACATCGGTCCAGAATTAGTTACTATATTTAGACTGTGTT
>Ga0209780_1001517_pt1 | contig 15408 bp, 8 predicted proteins | sample WorMetexBAHAMAS2_FD_187384 | JGI IMG/M metagenome (GOLD analysis project Ga0209780, IMG submission 187384) | Marine gutless worms symbiont microbial communities from Max Planck institute for Marine Microbiology, Germany - Inanidrilus exumae... | ecosystem: Host-associated > Annelida > Digestive... | reverse complement strand
AGATCGACGTTGGCGTCAGTGACGCAGAGTTTGCACAGCGCCTCGAGTGCCAGTCGACGCGGGGAAGGACCCGACGCATTCGGGGTCGACGGCATGGGGTCCATGGCACAGGCAGCACTGCACGAAGCCCAGTGGAGCAGGCCGTCCAATACTGGTATGCAGATCTCTTCCGGAAATGCAGCCAGATCCAGCTGGCCGGCGATGTTGGCGAAGATAACCAGAGTGTCCTCGCGGAGTACCCCGACCGTGTCCCAGCGCCAGCCGTCGAACACGGCCGACCTGATCGGCGCCTCGTCGTCCAGTGGCGGAACGTCCTCGTCGTCGGAACCGCCGCGCGGCAATCGCCGGCGCGACTCCCTCGGATGGCGGTGTCCTAGCAGGAGAAGTCGGCCGAGGGCGGCAAGCAGACCGGGATGCCGCGCCAGCTCGCAGTCATTGTATGGAACGAAGGAGAGACCACGGAGCACGTTCGACACGGCCAGGCAGCGCCGCGATATCTCAGTGCATGCTTCGGACACGACGAACAGAGACTGCAGGTCTCGCTCGTATGCTTCCGAATCTTCCTCCAGTTCTTCCGTCCACTTCCGCTTCAGCGACTCCAGGCCATGATCATCGCCGACGCCCGGAACTGGCGTCGCCTGCTCTTGCGACGATGCGCCACACCGCCCATCTTCCGTTTTTGCATCTTCCGTTTTCGGCTCAACGTTCGAGCTCAGCGCATCATGGATGATGTCCGGCGGTTCGGGTTTGGTAGCGGTCGGATCCTCCGTGTCCATCCGGTCTTTCGGTTCCACCGGTTCTTTATTCATCTCCTGAGTTACTGCGGACAACAGCAGCAACTTGTCGTCGGAACCCGCGCGACCGACGACGGCGCACTTTGTCTGAATGATGCTCGGCTGCGCCTCGAATCGCTCCAGCTGTTTGTACTCCGCCACAGCGGACGAGACGGCACGCTGCGAGTGTCGGCCGAAGTACCGCCGGTGCGCAAAGGAAACGGATCTATTTTTGTGGAAGTGTGTCTGAACGTGTGTCGACGTGTCGCCACGACCCATCTGCCAATCGAGAAGCGAACTGTCTATCTCTCCGTAGACGTCCCACGACTTGTCATCCACCAGTGCCGACCCTTCGAACGATGCCTTAGTCGCTTGTTTCTCAAGATGCTCGGACTTCACCGTCGACTCATCCGACAGTTCGATCTCCGGTAGCTCGCACTTGACCTTGCCGAGCAGAGTTTTCGCCTCGAGCACTGCCGACTCCAGCGTGATTTCCAGCTCGTCGAAGTCGCTCGGAAATATCTCGATAAGGCAACGGCGGAAGTGTTCCAGGAGTACGTCGACAAGTCCCGGCATCTGCTGAAGCCCGAACCACAGCACCGCCGATTCGTCACGCAGCAGTATCGACAGCATGTCGAGTGCCCAAGTACTCTCCCCGGCAAGACCCGATTTCAGTGCCATCATTAAACGCCATGCGTCAATTTGCCCTAAAACGGCACAGCAGTTTGTTATGCACTGCCAAAATTACACGAAGAATAAGATCTCGCATAGATTGTATTGAATAGGCTACCGACAGACCTGAAGCTGCTGTGATCCAGTTTCATTTTGGCGCAAACTAAAACATTTCTATCTTATTCCGTTTACGGGCACCAAAGAACAGACTGATCTGCTTTGTGATGCACACTAGGTTTACTAGTAAGCGGAGCAATACAAATACCTCAGTTACTGTTACTGTAAGCTCCATATGCGAGGGAGCTCATCCCCATTTGCGGTGCGTTGAGCCAACGAGGGTTGCTGGACGCAATTAAGCCATCATACGACCAATGTTGGCTGGATGGCCAGCTCAGTTAGCAGCCAGCACCTTTAACCGACTAGATCGGAAGGCCAGCAGTTCTGGTAACAGAGCCTACTGTCATGCAGAATACACCGTTTCTGCCCTTGAGGTGGCCAAAACAATTGCCAGTATGCATTGCGCCTACCCACACAAGACAAGCTGAGCTGGCGTGGGTGGTTGGTTACAGACTAACCCAGGTTTACATGTATGACCGTCAGTAGAATGGGAGGTAGGTAAAATGGGAGGTAAGATCCAGTTCACCAAAAAACTGTACCAAATCTTCATACCAAGACCTACCCATTCCCAAAGTTTATGAAATCCATCCATGTCTTTTAGCATAATCCATACTTCAGTCGCAAACCGCGAAAATTATTTCATTCCTAGTGCATCAGATAATTTTTTAAACTCGCGAAAAAACCCGATAACCTAAATTCTAATATTATGCAAAGATTATGTACACAATTTGTACAACTTATGCAGCAATCCGCAGTAAATGCAGCGTTACCGATGTGCTTCTGCATCAATCTTTTTAGCTTTGTTAAGTTTGGTCGCGTAGCTTCGACGCTATCTGACGGAAACACGAGTTCTCTTCTCGTAGCGTACAGTGAAGGAATTCGCTGCTGCAAAGCGATGACATAATAACACATGAAACTTAAAAAACAACAGCAACTATGGATAATACAATCTTTAATATCACATTCCTTTACAGTTTTACATTTTCACACATTCATATTTACACACACCACACACACCTACCAATTCCCTTCCTCTCCCGGGGCAAGCACATTGGACCGCTGCTATATGGTCTCAGCGCTGGGGTCCAGAGTAGGCTGGACCCCTGCCCGCAAAGAAAGAACGAACGCTTATATTTATATCATTCGCCGACTGACAGCCTGTACACCGGGATCAGTTCTGCTGGTGGCATGGTTGTGCAACGGGTAGAGCGTTGGACTTGCAATCAACAGGTTTTGGGTTCAAATCCTACTCGGGGCACAAGCTGTGTAACAACCTTGGGCAAGTTGTTCACACTTATGTGCCTCTGTCACCAAGCAGTATAACTTGGTACCGGCCAAAGGGCGGTGATGCGCGGCCGCTGGGAAGGTAACCGCAGGCCTGGCGGAAAGAATTGGCCACATACTGCCGGGTGGATGACTTATAGTCACCTGCGGGCTGACTGCCTGTACACCGGGATCAGCTCCGGGCCCAATGCTCGGTAACGAGAATGGAAAGCCTTCACCTTTTCTTCCTATTTTAAAATCAATTTAACGTTTTTTCATAGTTTGCCTGGTTTCCTCCAGGCAAGACGTCTCACCTGTATGAAACTTGCTCTGATTCTCTTTTTTGGAAATGCTGGATTACAGGCCGGATTGGTGCATTAATGGATTAGTCCAACCTGCCACCCGCAGGACGCATGCGGCCAGCAGATAGATTCCGTCGCCCATCAAGGCCAAAGAAAGTTTGAACATTATACTTGCTTAGTGTACTGTGAAAGTGTATAACATAATTTGAGTTATTCATGCTGACAAATTCTTCTAATAACCCGCGTTCACATGCGTAAAGAGAAATGTCTCTATCTTGCACCACTTCCAAGATATTACAGCGTGACTTTCTGTGACCTTCAGAAGTCCTTCAGGTTTCGATAATACAGTTGAGATTACAAGCCATGTGTTCTTTGTGATTCACATGTAAACATGCTGTAGATAACACATACTACAGACAGACACACAGACCACATTAAACCATCTGTAGCAATATGCTACATCTAGCTATTGCTGCGATGCAGCCAAAATATTAAAAAGTACACTACTGCAACTACTAATAGAGAATCTACTGATTGACTGAGTGGTTTTGTGTCCCACCCGACACAATATAGGTCATTTCGGAGACATTCTTCCCAGCCAATCTCTTGGCTAAGTACTGAAAACTAAAACAAATGCAACATAGCAAATGTGCATACATAACAAAATATACTACAACATAAAAAGAACCAAAAAACTAAAGACAGGTTTGGGCACCTCTTACTACTTCCGGCCTGGAAACGGAGACGACCTATTCTGGTTTTGGCTTTATAAATTTGTCACTTTTGAACTACTTACTTACTTAGACATTTAGACTTAGACATACTCACAGCTGCGGACCCACACAAGGTGAGAGAGAATCTTAAGACATTTTTGCCTCTGCATCCTCAGGCTGTAAGGTGCGATACAAATACTGTTTACTAATATTATTACGATGCACGGAGTACCGTGGTCTGTCTCCGTGTGTGTTGGTCACGTTTGTGAGCCTTGCAGACATGGCTAACCAATCAAGATGCCGGTTGGCAGTTAGTATCCGATTGGCCCAACGAACCATGTATTAGATGGGAGTCCAGATCCCCCATGGAAAGGGGGCAATTTTTGGGGGTTTTCCGGCCCGTTTAAAAAGCACTGTGAATAACTGCTGCAGCGTACACAGCAAAAAATCAGTAACTGCATCAGCGCGACTTTTGCAGTCGACTGCATTGCTCCCGACCGACCGGTGTCATATTATCCCCCTCCCCGTGAAAAATCGGCCTCCAGACTCTTCTCAAAATTCACTGACCACTTGTCAACTCAGCCTTGCATCCCCCGGGGTCGCTAAATCGAGTAACTGCTTCGGCTGGAGGTAAAGGCGGGATTCACACCTCTGCCGGGTGGCAGGTAACACTGTGTGATCCCATATGGCATATGAGTTTCTTGTCACGGTGAAAGCTAAGTTGATGCTAACTGCTATACACAGTTTACTTACTTACTTACTATAATTACAAGCAAGCCGTAATCACTAGTCACCACATGCACTGACCTGTATTGGCATGCCACAGGGGTCGGTTCTGGAGTGCGGCGATATACACGGACCCATTGACGAGCCGTAAGGTGGCATGTTACTGCCAAGCCGATACTGTTCAGGCATAGCCTGGCTGCCATAGTGTGGCGGATAGTTCGGTGGGCATGAACCCGGGGGAACCCACTGCTGACCACCTCGATGTAGTCCTGACAACACAAACCACGACTAATAAAATATATGCTTGGAACAAAATACTGATTGTGTTAAAGTTTTACATCCCACTTGAGACATGTATAACAAATTAGCCCCATATGGGACTGACGGTCGACTCCTACTTACTGCCAACTTCAGTCACGTGACACAAAAACTAGGACAAAAATCAAGAATCCAGCCCCGATAAGCTTTAGGTATTGTGCACTAATTTAAGAATCCGTGGTCATTTGCGAGCCCCCATTATAACTGGGGGGAGATAGGCTTTAAAAATGGCCGAATTTCCGACTTTGAAGGGCTAGTGACCTTGACCTTGGATCGGGTCATACTGCATACTGTCATGCATCACTCATCGACCTCTACCTACATAACAAATTTCATTACAATAGAAGAATCGTTTTGTGGACGGACGGACGGACGGACATTTGAGACCCACTTTATTAGGTCAACTCGGAGTCGACCTAAAAATGGGCCATTTCAAAGACGTTCTTCCCAGCCATTCACTCAAGCTGGCACAGAAGAAACTGAACCCAAACAAAACAACAACAGACAATCACTGACATACCAAAAGACACTAGAGTTACACAAAATAAACGTTTAAACACTAAAGCAAGATTTGAGCTGCACTCACTCGTTCCGACTAAATGCAGCACCGTAAGATAATTTGAAATCAACATGTGCCGGTTTTAGTTAGCAGGTGGAGTCTATGTAGTAATAGTAGAACGTACTAATTAACGTGGCATAAGCTAAGTAGCTTCTAGGACACGGTACATAAATATGAGAAAGCAATTTAGAAATTTCAAGTGATGGGAGAGATTTGGTAAATAAAAATGTTTTAAGTTGTCTCTTGAAAGACCGTAGAGAAGTTGATGCGGTGACAGGCCAAAAGGTGCGATGGGGAAATTTTTGTTACTTTCCATGCAGCATATGCTTTTGTATTCTTAGCCAGAATTTCACAGAATTCATTACAGAAGTCACACTGCAATGACTAGAGTAATTATGGAATACTGCTAGTAACGTTACGCCGTGTCGACATGATTCTTTCAAGGTAAAGGGAACGGCTGTTCAGCCAGTTTTAGCCGAACTTCACACAACTTTACACAACGTGTAGTTCTGTTAGTGGTAATTTTGGCACAGAACACTTATTGGCAGAGTATGTTAGCAAATGCTAAGAGGTCCCTTAATTCATGGACCTCTCAGTAGCGGTTTCGCATAGTGCTAACGGCGTTGGGCGTATCAACGCTGATCCCCGTTAGTACTGGGATGAGTGATCATCTTCAGACTGGCATACCACCTCGGTATGCACCCAGCCACCCAACTCAGCCTGGCCATCCCTCCATGGGTAGGCGCAACGAGTTCTGGCGATGGTTTTGGGCACTGCAAGGGAAGAAACAGTGAGCTCTGTGTAACAGTAGGCCCTGCTACCAGGACTGCTGGCACACTGATCTAGTACGTTATAGGTGCTGGCTGCCAAATAAGCCAGCCATCCAACCTACATCAATTGTATACTCGGCTGGTTGTGTGGCACAGCGGTAGAACGTCGGTCTTTGGCCGGCGAACTTTCCCTGTCCTGCGCTCGACCTGTAGCTGACGGGTGACCACTTATGTGGGTAAACTGTCAGCTTTAGGTCAACCAACCAGGCCGATCAGCCTTTCATCCCCATGGGGTCGATATAATAGATGAGTAGTAAGCTGCAATTGGATGTCTGCTACCTCAGTTATGGGGGGCGCCATCTGGTGAACGCTTACGAAGGAATGGTAGGCATGGTGTACTTTGCAGGTAACACTGATCAATGTCTGAGCGCTTTGAGACTATGCATGGTATAAATGGCGCTACATAAATACTCTTCCGTTTCCTTTCCTTTTCGCTTAATTGGGTCTAACAACCCTCACATGCTCATAGCATCACAAAAGGAATGAACTCCCTCGCAATGAACTGCAGTCTATGAGAAATCTTCTTCTTCTTCTTTGGATACAAGAACGTAACTTCTATGGTGGAGCCAAGCATCACAACACAGATCAACAATAAAGAGCAAACTGGTACATACCATAAGGACCGTAGCCTTCAGAGTGGTCACCAAAGTAAGGTCGCATGCCAGCCTTCATTGGAACCTGTCCCGAGCCGTAAGACCCCGGAGGAAACTTCTCCAGACGAGACTGGCCCGGTGGATAGTTGTATGATCCAGGCGGGCCTTGTTCATACCTTTGACAAATTCACGAGGCAAACTTACACATGAAATAAATTAGCCCCATACGGGACTGGAGGTTGACCTCTACTTACTGCCAACTTCAAAGTCACTTGACACAAAAACTAGGACAAAAACCAAAAATACGGACCAATAAGTTTTACCAGCCTGCAAGCCCCCATTATAAATGGGGAGGAGACAGCCTTTGAAAATGGCCGAATTTCCGACTTTGGAGGGCTCGTGACCTTGACCTTGGATGGGGTAATACTGCATACCGTCATGCACCAGTCGTCGACCTCTACCTACATATCAAATTTCATTGAAATCGAAGAAACTTTTTGTGCATGGCCAGACGGACGGACGAACGGCCGGATGGACATTTGAGACCCACATTATTAAGTCAACTCGGAGCGGTCGACCTAAAAAAGCCAGCCCAGCAATCCGGAACTGCAGAGAGAAATGTAACAAAAATTGGCATACAGTTCCTACATGCAACACTATGTATTGAACAGACATCAGTCAGTGAACCCAACTGTGACTGCGTTAAAATTTTTGCCTTTCCCCCAAACTCACTGATTTTACCCATTTTACTGCAGCCTGTTTGCATCACTAACCAGAATCTAATAATACATGCAGAGAAATTTGTCATCAGAAAACTGGAATAAATATAAGCATGTAACATAGAAATACACCATTCCCACTAATTCCTCTCTTGGCCTGTGTTGATTAATACAAGAAGTGTGTACTTATTGGGGAGATTTAGTTGGATTAGCATTAATCTAAGTTAAGTTGAGTTAGACTCATTACTTATACTTACAATTTTGGTTCAGTCATGTACAGAAGCTGCAAAAGCAAGTTGAGATGCATATGACTTAATGATAAGACTAATAAAATGACTGGCAGCATACTGTTTCAAATACAGAGGAATGATAAAGACCAAGAATATTAAAACTGTACGGTAACTGCCGGGAATGCATGAAAATGAACCCAGTGGACACTGGTGGTTCTAGGAACTGGAAAAAACTAATATACTTTGCCCCATCTAAAACATCATATATATGACAGTGTCAAATGGTATCTTCACACTGCTTGCTAAAGGTTAAGTAATTTTTGAGAAATTGCATTTTTCTTATTACGTTGGTCTTACGTTTTGCTAAGTTGATCTTAACAGTTTTCTTAAGATTTTCCTAAGTCATATTATATCCTACGTTTTCCTAAGTTAGTCCTCAGATTTTTTGTAAATCAGGCCCCTGAGCTGCAAATTACTGATAAAAGAAAATCAAGGGGGCATATAGATAACCCAGGTTTACCTGGTAAATAACCATACAACCTGTGTATGTGTGTGTGAGATACGGACATTACTAACCTGGATGCAGGACCGTCAGCATGTGGACGGCCGGGGTATGGACCACCATCTTGTCCACCAAACGGACCATCGTATCCTTCTGGTGGTGGTCTGCCATGATACTGTCCCGAGCGGCTGTCATATGCACCACCCGGAGGCATGCCATAGCCGGGACGTGGATAACCTCCGCTCCCCTGTCCCTCGGAAAATGGATTCTGTACACTGATGGACCCGTCGCCGGAGGATGGCTGGGTCGGCGGAGGCATCCCGTGGCGCATCATCGGAGTGCTGTTTGGTCCCATGCCGCTACCGTACGGAGGCTGGAGCATCATTGGGTCCCCCGAAGGACCAGGACCACTGCCGTGCTGAAAGCCAGCCGCATTCGGGAACTGACCGTGGTACCCTTCATGTGCACTTGCGGCTGTACAAATCACAACAAAACAAAACCTTCAACGTGGTCGACATCTTATGACAAGCAACATATGCTATTCCAACAACGTTAGCAGTAACAGTAAAAGGTAAAGGCTTCCCATACGCGTTGGGCCGAAGCTGACCCCGGGTGTACAGGCAGTCAGCACTCGGGTGACTATAAGTCATCCACCCGGCGGTAGGCTGCCATTACTTTCCGCCAGACTTGCGGTTACCTTCCCAGCCGCACAGCATCACCGCCTCTTGGCCGCTACAAAGTTATACTGCTTGGTGACAGAGACGCATAGGTGTGAACCACTTGCCTAAGGTTGTTACGCAGATTGTGCCCCGAGTAGGATTTGAACCCACGACCTGTTGATCGCAAGTCCAATGCTCTACCCGTTGCACCACCGTGTCACCAGTAACAGTAAGAATGACAAACACATGACATCATGTCTTCAATTACCCACATACAGACTAACATATTACCAAAAAAAAACTTTAAATCGGTCAAAACTAAAAACAGGAAGTCATGAACATTAGTATGCACCCCTTTTCACAATTTCACTGCATATTACTGACGCATTAGAGTAGTGTAATGTTGTGTGGTGTATAGTCTGCACAATTGATAGTCTTCATGCAGACACCATTGGTCAGATACTCATCCAATAGACATTATCAGTTAGTGGCAAGATGACGATGGAAGTGGACTTTAGTGGTATATGCTTCACCACAATCCTGCAATCACACTGAGTTGAATTGTGTTGTAGTTTTACGCCCCACTCAACACAAGAGGTCATTTCGAAGACGTTCTTCCCAGCCAATCTCTTGGCTTAGTACTGAAAAACTGAAAGAAACACAAACGCAAACATGCATCCATAATAAAATATACTACAACACAAAATTAACTCTACAAAAAAACAACAGCCAGGTTTAGTCGCCTCCTACGACCTCCTGCCTTGAAATAGAGAGGGCCTATTCTGGTTTTGTCACTTACCTACTTACTTAGACACTTACCCACTTACTTACAGCTCTGGGACCCACACAGGGCTCCTGTGATCACAATTCGATTTGCCACGACATGACTGGTTATTAATAAACTGCTTTCAGCACAATGAGCACTGGCGTTGGTCTCAGCCACCGCTAGGGAGGAAACAGCGAGTTCTGAGTAACAATAGGTCCTGTTACCAGGACTGTTGGCATACAGATCTAGTCGGTTAAAGGCGCTGGATGCTAACTGAGATGGACATCCGGCTGACGTTGGTCACATGCTGGCTTAATTCGGTCTAACAACCCTCACTGGCTGAGAGTGCCACAAAGTGGATGGATGGGATGCCTGGCAACGGACCTAGCAGTCTACGTGAAATGTTCTTCTTCTTCTTCTGCTGCCAGCATCTCTGCAGAAGATGTAAAAATAAAACCAACAACCTGCTGCTGCTGCCACACGTTCTGCCGCGGCCTTTTTGGTCTCCTTCTTCGACGGCTGCTCCAGGAACGCCAGCAGCGGAGCCGGGTCGATGTTGCCGCGGTCGTATCGGCACTCGAACGGAAACAGGTGCTTTCCGTAGTTCTTCTTAAGAGTAAAGCCGGCACTGCTTGATGGGCCTAGACCCAACGTGCTGCTCACGTCACGCCATTTCTTATTCTTTGTCACCTGTCAACAGAGACATTCGATATTCTAGGCCAGGAGGCATCAATCCCAGGATGCACGGCACTTGTGTTTACTGTCGTCGCGCAGCCATCATAAACTCCCCATGACAGTAGTCATCTGCATCTCTGTCTGCCAAAAAAATTAACAACAGCCCAGAATGCCAAATCACTTCCAGTCAGCGATTCAGAGATTGAACCATCACATCTTTGTTGTGTTTGGTTAGTTTTTCTGTCACTGATTTAAGCAGTATACCGTCAGTACATAACATATCTATTAGTACTTTGTGTGCCACTGCAGCAGGCCTGTTAACTGACAAAATATTTATTATTTAACAGCCTGCAAATCACACATAACTGTCACTCGCATTACATTCAAAATTCAAAAACATTGTTGCTGTATTAATTACTAAGTATCATTCAACTGCCATAGTATTTCTACAGCTTCCTACACAACAGAGGGCAAAATAGGGCCTAGTTACGCAAACTGGAGTTTTACTGCGACATTCGCGGAAGAATGACAACCACTGTTCTCATTCCCATTCTTTGGTTAACACACAAAATTATTCCTATACACGTGGTTTTACCTGCAAACACCTGTAGGAATGCTACATCCTGGAGCCCATACAGGACAGGTCTCCATGGTGGTGCCCATATGGGGTAGATCTCCGCAGAAATATCTGAAGCCAAATTTTAAAGGCTATCAAGGCACCATCAACCTATTTACCTGTCTGCCATGCTACACAACTACACACCGACTCATCAGTTGCGGTCGTCAAGTGCTGGCTTGTTAAAGAGACAAACTACATCTACCAAGACAAGTAATCGTGCTTTCTCTGCTGCTGCAGTTAAGATTTGGAACGATCTCCCAGTGACTATACGTTCTGTGACATCATCTCTACAGTTTGCTCGGCGTCTCAAGACTCATCAGTTTGTGCTTTTGTTTGACTGATCGACTACCCGTACTCCGGAGCCTCGGACTCAATGCAGCATAGCTTTGAATTATGGCGCCGTTAACAAATGATTGATTGATTGATTACGTGACTTTCCTGGCCATTAACCATTTTACTAAGACGTGTAAATGACCAGCAACACACCTCGACCATGCCGCCAAAGTCCTTCACTATGTGGTAGAGGCGAAATAAGTCGACAGGCATCTTGCTAATTGTTGGCACGGCAACTATCGGCGTTCCTCTCTCTTCCATAAAAGCAAACAGCCGCTCGAGCATCTTTCGACGATCTGGTTCGTCGCCCATGTCAGCTAACCGGTTCAGAACTTCATTGTGACTCGACTTCTGCAACAACACGTTAAACAATAAGCTTTACCGTAACGCACACCCATAATTCACAAAATATGTATACACGGCGGGCAGGGGTACACTCAGTGCGATAAACTGTGACGGTCAAACCAAACTAACAACACCTGGGAAGTTTGAGAGAGAAAAGGCAGAAAAATCATTGGGACAAGGTTACAGAGGTAGACCTGCCCATGCGTCCCAGTGGTCTAAACACTTGGACACCATGTGCAGTAGAGAATGGCACACTCAGTGGCCGGGGTTCAAACCTCAGCCCAGGCACGTCCGCCTACCAAAGAATTATTTCAAATAATTCTTAATACACATGATGAACACCGAGATAATCCCAGGCAGGAAACAGAGGGTTCGATGGTGTCCTCCATAAACTGTGACCATTGCAGGCACCTTGATCTAGCAGCGTCAAGGCTGTCTGACGTGCTGGCATGAGTCGAAGTAAATAGACTTGGCTGGCATAACACACAACGCCAGTCAGGGCTAAGCCAAACAGTAGAACATGTCTAGAAGGGGCGTGCTATAGAAATACCCAACAAGCTTCTCACTCCTACCACCTTTCCCGCACGTTGCGCACACACATAGCACACATCTAGCAATTCCCTTCCTCTCCCTGGGTAAGTGCACTGGATTGCTATATGGTCTCAGGGCAGAGGTCCAGAGTAGGCTGGACTTCTGCTCGCGATAACAAATGGTTCCAGAGGTAAGTACTCTTGTTATGCTGGTCGGATCTAGCGGAAAGCATAATGTAACTTTCTGGCGTCCATCCATCTCGTCTGTCTGACCTGTCATCATACTCACCGCGACTCACCAGGTGGCAGCATGAGACACAGCCAGCGCACAATTCAGCCCAACAATAACGAGAACCGACATACTTGTTTCTGGAGACACCCAAATACCCTTAAAACACAGTGTACGAAAGTCAGAGGTAGCCTGTGTCAAAAACCAGCTCACATCATTGAGTCATTGTGATAGAACATTGGCTTGAGTTAGTTAGTTTCAACCCAAATATGGCTATATCAGAGACGAAAGGTCAGGGGTGCAGACCTATCCCCACCCAGTGAAGGAAGGACAGCGCTATATTAACCTCAACCCTGGCCGCCTTTTTGTTCAGCAACCACCCAAAAAAGGAAAGGATATCGAAAGGCTCATTTAAATTATTACGCTAGCGCCTACAACAGGGGGAGACAACTATCACACGGCAAGACAAAACTAAATCAAATACGACAAAAAAGCATGCATCCTTAACTAAAAATGCACGCAACATAAAATCTACACACACAAAACTAAAGCCAGGTTTAGTCGCCTCCTAAGACTTCCAACCTGGAAATAGGAGTAGGATTATTCTGGTAGAATGAGAAGGGATGGAAAAACAAGAAAATAGATGAAGAAAGGTAAAAGGGAAAAGTAAAAGATACTAGAAGATAAAGCAGAGGTGGAAAAGTGGGGAAGTAAACAAATAAAAGGGGGGAATCACCCTGGGCACACACGGGGCACATTGGCTTGAGATGCACAGACATCGAATCAGAGCGTATATTGTGCTCTGCATATGTAAAAATTGCAGGAAAAAATAATGTCAGCTCACTGGTGTGCTTGGCCAGCTGAGGTTGCTCGTACTGTCGTGTTCTTCATGTGCCGAGGCCGCCGGGGACGGCGCCACGCGGCCACCACTTGACATCATTGGTGGATGAAACATTCCATCCTGGCACACCGACAAGGTTACATCTTGACAATACTGTCTTCAAGCAACAGTGAATAAATTATTTATGCATTACTACACACACTCACGGACTCCTTAGCCATCATCAATCGAAGAATATACCGCCAAACAAAATCTTGTGCAAAAATTGGTTGACCGAGCTGGATTCTCTACTAGTTTATATTCAAATATCGGCCTAAAAACAAAGTGTAACAGCATTCGCAGCACCAGCTCAATGCATGTTTCTGTCTTGTTAACAGCAAGCGATCTAGCTTGTCTGCTGACAAGTTTATGAAATTTGCGACGCAGCCTAAAAACAAACTCACCATTTTTTCGCGACTCATCATTGATAACTTGAGACGCGCAGCCTCGTCGGCAGTCTCCCAGCCAGAAACCGACTTCATTGGTGTGCCATCCATTCGACCAGCACCGCCAGGTACGGACATAAAGTCTGGACGGCCATCGTCTGGTTTATGCATCCGAGACCCTGGTTCCAGACTTGGTTCTATACAGCCATAGCACAAACGAACCCGTAAGTTCAATACTGACTCGCTTCACCATTATGCCACGACCGGAAAATGCTAAATTTATAAGCTAGCTGAAAACTGATTTCTGTAAAAGCGAGGAGTTTTATATTACAAAATACAGTAGAGACATGTAATTTGTCAATTAATAATTGTTTAGGATATCACTTTGCAGTGAAGAATCTGGCTATGTTTAGTCGCCTCCTATGACATCCGGCCTGGAAACAAAGTGGGACTATACTGGTAGAATGGGAAGGGATGAAAAAGCAAGAAAATAGATGAAGCCAGAAAGGGAAAAAGCGAAGTAAAAGATAATAAAAGATAGAGTAGAAGATGGGGAAGTGAAAAGATAAGGGGAAATTGCCCCGGGGCCACACGGGGCAACTCATTTGTCAACTGCTGTAGGTTAAGAAAACCACTCTGGCACGTAGATTCTGGCATAGCGGTAATGGCATCTGGTGTACCAACAAAGTTGCTCTATGTCGAGCCAATTTACTACTCGGATATGTGACCATCTTCGGGTGGAAACACTAACTCGGTATGTAACCAGCCACCCAGGCCAACTCAGCCTCCTACCTCAGCGGGATAAAAAATGAGTACCGGAAAGTGCAGCGATGCTCTGCGGCTGATGAGTAAAGGCAGGTGCAGGTTCTTCCATTTATGGGTAAATGTGTGGGAGGCAGGTAAAACTGTGTAACATGTGCCACACCTGAGCGCTTTAGAGATCAGTAGCTCAGGATTAAGCACTATACAAGTCTACAGATTACTTTACTTTACAAACTCACCACTTTCGAAGTTCTTCGGTGCAAAAGACGGATCGCCGGATCGTCTCATCATATCCACGTCTCCATTAGCCATGAAATGTCTCTGGTCGCCGGGAAACTCAGTGCCAGGCCGGAAGCCCTCACTGCCACTTCCAGGAGCGCCCGGACCCCGGCTGTCTGCATGCATAGCATGCGGTGGCATGTGATTCCTAAACATCTGCTCTGCGGGAGCATTCGCATCCGGCGCAGCGAATCCGCTGGATGGCGGTGGCCCGTGACCGGGATGACCCGAAGCTTGATGACCTCCGTATCCCGGATACTGATGACCATAGCCCGGATGCTGAGACTGTGGGCCAATACCTTCCGGCATGCCGCCTCGCCGTTCCATCGTGTCCATTCTCATCTGTCCAGGTCTACCGGGCATCACGTCCATTCCACCCGGAAGAGGATGCTGTGGCTGCATTGGTCTGACATTCATTCCTTCAGCCATTCCTACCATCTGAGGCAACGGCCTGCCAGGCATGTGTTCCATGCCCGGGCGAACCGGAATGCCCCCAGGACCAACTTGTGGGCCTTGCCGATAGCTGTCATCCGAAGACTCGTCCCCTCTCACCGGCATTCCATGCATGGAACTTCGAGAATCCATGTGTGCATTCTGGCTGGATCGGCTCATTGTGCTGTCATCCGGT
>Ga0209780_1001516_pt1 | contig 15410 bp, 12 predicted proteins | sample WorMetexBAHAMAS2_FD_187384 | JGI IMG/M metagenome (GOLD analysis project Ga0209780, IMG submission 187384) | Marine gutless worms symbiont microbial communities from Max Planck institute for Marine Microbiology, Germany - Inanidrilus exumae... | ecosystem: Host-associated > Annelida > Digestive... | reverse complement strand
CTCAACGAGTCCTCTGCAGCAAACTCCACTATCTTCGCCACTGTAGGCCGAAAATAACTTCAGTATAGAAGTGTCCAAAGTTTCACAAAGTCTCAGATGACTTTCAACTCTCTCTCTCAACGTTAACACTTTTATTTCGCTAACTCTCCTTTTCAGCGTTCAAACTCCACTTTACCAGCGTTCAAACTCCACTCTAACCGTCACTGTCTCTCGCAATAAATAAGTAAGGCTATAGGCCATACGATGCCAGCCTAGGCCTATAGGGCCGCTAACAATATTTCCTATACTAGGCTAGCCAGCATTAATCTAGCCTATACAATGCTAATGTGATGTGTGTGTACACAATAATACATTTAACGTAGTTTAAATGCACCTCGTTACAATCTCAACCTAAATCGCTGCATCACTGTAACTAGAGGTGGCATGGTGGCGAAACAAGTAGAGCGTTAGACTTGCGATCAACAAGTTCAAATCCTACTTGGGGCAAAAGCTGCGTAACAACCTTGGGCAAGTTGTTCACACCTATGTGCCTATGTCACCGAGCAGTATAACTTGGTACCGGCCAAGGGGTGGTGATGCTCTGTGGCTTGGAAGTTAACCGCATGCCTGGCGGAAAGTAATGGCAGTCTACCGCCGGGTGGATGACTTATAGTCACCTGTGGGATGACTGCCTGTACACCGGGATCAGCTCCGAGCCCAACGCTCGGTAACAAGTATGGGAAGCCTTTTTACTGTAGTTATATCATCTGTTCCTCGTCTCTCTTTCGACTTATTGTTTGTTACTTTAACATCACACATTCATGTAATCATTCTCATCTTAGCCTGCTGAACTGCCCTCTCTATTCTTAACAATTCTTTGAACATAAATAATAACTGACAAAAACTGACTGCAAGATCAGCACTACACAATCAATACACTTTTGTCTCTGTAATAGCCATATTTGTTCTGAAAGGGAACGTTAAACTCCAACTAACTAACCAGCTGTAAGAACAACGTAGATGACAAATCAGCTGCCTATGTAAGTCACCGCAATGAGAAGTGAGAAACAGTTAGTGATACCTGTCTGGAAATGTTCGTGAATGCGTCGTGCAGTTTGCCATGAATGGACGCCAGCTTCTTGCAGTCACGATGATGTTCATAGATGGGAATGAGAACTTTGTACACCAGGTTCACAGATTCATACATACCAGCCTTCAGCAAACATAAAACACGTCACACAAATATTAATTTATTTACTTTATTTAAAAACTTTAGAGTACATATAATACGAAATTATACAATACGATATAGAAACTAACATAAAATACGTATATGTACTCCACGGTGTACACAGGGCATTAAAACGCCACTAACATGACACCGCAACAAAAAATACACACAAAGAAATTTTTTTTTAAACATAAAACAGATTAAAGTTAAAATCTGCACTGCAAGTAATTTGTTAGGTCTATCTCGGGTCTTAGTTGAAACTGTGTAAGTACAGCAAATAAGTCAGTTATCACGTGGGAGAGAGATGCATACCATGGTAAAAGCACCTGCCGCTTGCTCCATCAACCCCACCAGACCACTCTCACTGAAGTATTTCCCAGTGCAAATTCCTTCCTCGTCTGGCGAGACGACATCCTCGGACACGGCACTCTCCTCCAAAACGTTGTGTGAAATATGCTGCAAGTTAACAACTGCAAATGTTACTGTCTGTTCACACACACATACACAATGCACCAATTTCATCATTTCCGATTCACCTATTCCTTCACCCATCACTTCTTCCTCTTCTGTTTCACCACATGCTCATCCATAGCGCCCTCTCTTTCACTCCCGGCTTAAAAACCTACCTGTTTCACAAACCCTACCCCCATAGTTTCATTTCTTTCTCCCGGACTGCCTTCATGGACTATTCCCTGGACCGTTTCTTCTGAGCTACTCAGTTGTTGTTTTTATTTTTTCCTTATTTGTTTCGTTTCTGTGCCGTGTGCTAGATCAAGCTGCCCATCTCATCAGCTTTTGAGCGCACGTTAATCTACAGTATCGTATTGTATCGTAATGCACCATACAGACAATAAACATGAACATTGCTGGTGAGTGACAACAACATCTATTGGTGGGTGGTGTCACACCGCAGCCACGTCAGTGATCAATCATGGTAAACAGAGGCCACAGTAGTCAGTGGCCACACTATGGCGGAGTGAGAGGGACAAGGGAGAGTGGCGGCTGCTGCGTTCATAGCCGTCTGCAGTGGCGGATACAAGCCATCACACCGCTTACCGGCATTATGGCTTGTTCCTGTTATATAAACATATAAACAGGTGATAAGCAAGCAGATAAACCTGAAATGAAACGGAGCCGACTGGCAGGTAGACACAATCTTCAAGCATGTTGAGATACTCAGCAACAAGACTCGACGAATGAACCAGGCACTGAGCCGCCTCTGCATGGTTATTTCTCTGTATCAACAACACACTATTATTTACAGCAAACCAGCAGTATCACATCTCACGTTATAATTGCCAAAATAAGCAGCATTTGTAATTTTATCTCCATATAACATGGACTTTGACGCCCCAGCATCCATGTGATGCCTTTGCCACCATATACTTGAACCAAGGTGTGACCTTGACCTTTGACTTTTGACCCCCAAAATACAATTAGGTCACCCCTAGGGGCGGGCTAGTAAGTTTCACTGAGATTGCTCAAGTAGTTCATGAGATATGCTGTTCACAACAATTTAACTGTATGGCTTGCTGAGACCTTTGACCTCAAGAATCTAATCAGGTCATCCGTAGGGGCCAGTGAATATTTCCTGTCAGTTTTATCAAAATTGTTCAAGCTGTTCATTAGATAACGTGGCAACAATATCTGACCGGACGAATAAACGAACAAACAAAACGAACAGACAGGCGGGCGATAGGACGACAGGAGACAGCCTAAAAACATAATACCATTGCTGACACTGTCGGGTGGAAAGGCATAAACAAGATGCAATGTCTGACTGACCTCACTATGCTTAGCAGCCATACTCTGCAGCCACGTCAGCCGCAGGTCCGGAGAATTCTGGTAACCTTTCGCAATCCGATACATCAAGTCGATTAACATCTCAGGGTCTTCCTGAAACTCCTTCATCTTTATCGTATCTGACAGAATCATTTGGAGATTGAACACCAGATCTCGCACCTACACCGGCAGTTTCAGCGTCAGTACTAACAAACAACAATGCACTGGATGGCCCTTCATCCAGGACGACACAGACGAGTCGATATCAGCATGACATTCTCTTACTCACTTCTTACCTCGGTCAGTAACAGGTAAAGAAAGGCTTCCCATACTCGTTACTAAGCGTTGGGCTTGAAGCTGCTCCTGGTGCACAGACAGTCAGCCTACAAGTGACTATAAGTCATCCACCTGGCGGTAGGTTGCTATTACTTTCCGCCAGGCCTGCGATTACCTTCCCGGCTGCAGAGCATCACCGCCCCTTGGCCGGTACCAAGTTATACTGCTTGATGACAGAGAAACATAAATGTGAACAACTTGCCCAAGGTTGTTACAAAGCTTTGCCCTGGATCGGGCTTTGATCTTGCTCGGAATCAACTCCATGTGTATCTTTGTCAACCTCATCCCAGTCTCTCTGGCTTTGACTCATCTTTTCTTGCCTCTGTCACATATCTAGTCGATCCAGTCGAGCGTGTACGAACTTCTCATTATATGGGTGTGCATATGATATGCACAACAGCACAGAGCTGGTCAAAAATCTCCACTCTTACCCTCCAGACAATCACCATAGCTCAGATGTTGTCTGTTGGAGGGGAGGGTGAATTAGTGTCAGTAATGAGGAATAAAAAAAGTACATTACTAACGATATTTACATATGCTTGGATATAGTCCCCAGAGCTGGTGCCGTAAGCCGCCGCCGCCAGCCACTAAGCTTCAAGCCGCAGTCAGCCGATAAGCTAACGGCTAGCCGGCTCAGCCGCCGTTAAGGGTTTAAGCCACCGCCGCCGCTAAGCTAACGGCGGTTTAGTGGCTTGATGATAAATGTCTTCCGTATTATGCTTCACAGCAATTAGTACACATTTCTGCGCAGTCGCCGTGGGCCCTGACCGCGGGGGACGTTTTCCAGGTTCGATCAGGAACATGTCCAAGACATATCGATTTGGCGCTGAAGAGCGTGATGTGCCGGGGCATCCTTACACAGCCTGGCTATAGATAGGTTAAAGTGACGTCACAGTAAGTAATCCACGATCTCTATGTTGTAGGACATGTTAACGTATGTTGCGTAGTTAACTGGTGAAGATTTGTTATGTAATTTTAATACAGCTGTATAATTGAATCAGTAGGTTTAAGAAAAGCTTATAAGTAAGGGCTGCAAAATGTTTACATTTCCATGCCCTACATCATGGCGGCAAGAACAGCTGGCATAGATAGGACTGAAAAATTGACGTCACTGGCAATCTATGTAGTATACGTAACCAAAAAAGCTATTGCGCCTTCTGATAATTACATCCATGGGCGGCGGCAGCCCGGGATGCTCAGCTATCTCGGTGTTACGCTGGACCCTGTTCGGTCCAAAACTCAAAACTGCTTATAAAGAGCCCTCCGAGCCTGTGACCGCTCTAAAATATGAAACAAAAGCAAGTGTAAATGACTGTCTAAGTTGCAGTGAGTGTCATACAGTTAGTGGCTCAAGCCGCTTAGCCAGCCGTTAAGAGGTCCAGCCGCCGCCAGCAGGTAGTTAGCAGCTTAACGACTCAAGTCGTAAAGCCAGCCATTAAGATGTCAAGCCAGCTGCTAACGCCTTAGCGGATGGCTCCGGGGACTACTTGGATACTGTTGGGTGGGCAATGAGAAGCGCATTGGATCAAAAAGTCCTGCTCGTGCAATTCCAAGGATTACTCTTGTGGTACTCTGCCTAACTGCAGTAACTCCAGTGATGTAAATTAGTTAAACAAAAACTGAAAGTTAGTAAGTTTGATACAAATGCTATTTAAAATGATTACAGACACCGTGGAATAATATTACAAACAGAAACTGTGTTGTACATATACCAGCTATCGACTGCGTTAAATGTGTTTTAAGCTAGCATCTATTATTAAACTAGTAAATTGAGATGTTTACAGTGCAAAATAAGAACTTAACGGACAACAACAATGTACGACCTGTTCAGGAAATGTAGTGTTGTGGAATTCAGCATCGCCTTCGGCATACACAAGAACTGTTTTGAGAGATTTGCGCAGACAAAGTTCATTGAACGACTGACTTTGACCAACAAGTAAACTTAATGACATTGTAACTTGCATCTTGACACGAGCAAAGTTCTACAGTTGCAAACCAACAGCTCATGATCACCGCAGTTAAAAAAGAAAATGTTTTCTATTTTATGCTGTCTGCTGGCTTTACATGCTGACAAATATAGTGACGTTGGCTAAACTGATTAACAGCAAATATATGTAGCTTTTACTAAACACATAGGAAACGGTAACTGGACAACGCCCAGATACGCCAACTCGCAGATTGCCAAATCTCGGACTAGTCAACTTGTCGACTGGATAAGTCGCGGATTGGACAATTCGCCTCGATCGCCTGCCCCGTTTAACCTGGTACGGAATTTCTTCGTACACTCACCATCTTCTGTAAACAGGGACCCAAGGTACGGGAACGTATCCATCTGCTCCAGTTGCTCATTCTAAATAAGTATGCGTGTGGTACCACTGCTTCTTTGATGAACCGTGTACGTTACCCCTAAGTCCCCCAAAGGGTGGCACAAAAACGCGATATTGCTGTTTGTGCCAATAAAATTCAATCGCACTACAACTGCCCCGTCGACTCTCAGCACAACACTTGTTAACAAATGCAAAGCAGTTCTACCACAATGAAGCATCAGATGTTCAGTCTTCCAGTCGCTGGTTGTATCGCTCGTTATGCCACGCCTCGACTACAGCAACGCGACACTTACGGGGCTTCCTGTGTCTCAGCTGCGTCGACTTTAGTCGGTACTTAACGCTGCCGCCAGACTGACACACCGTTTATCTCACTATGAGCACGTCACACCGATGCACCGGAACCTCCACTGGCTGTGGTCCCAGAAGCGTATGACTTCAAGCTTGCCGTGCTCGGGTACCGATGCCTGCACGGCCTGGTGCCGAGGTATCTCAGTGATCACATTCAGCGTGTTGCTGATTCCAACCATCGCTCTCTGCTCGTCGTCATCATCGCGGCTAATGATACGACGTACACGGCTCACAACTGTTTGCGATCCTGCATTTCCTGTCGTCGGCAGCTGCTTATGGAACAGTTTGTTGCATGGCGTCATCTCATCACTGACGCTTGCTGTGTTTCGGAATCGTCTAAAAACCTACCTCTTTACTTTTTACGCGATCATTTCCCTCCTAACAGTTTCTGTAAACACCGTTCATAGTGGTGAAGCAGTTCACACTTACGCCACAATAAATAACTTCTATGTAATGTAATGTAACGTAATCATCCACATACATTTCCGATCTCAAAGTTCTGTCGCATGAGCATGTACAGTGAAGCACTAGCGTGAGCTCGGACATCAGTCAGCACTGAACTGCAGTGACGCAGCAGTCGCAGGCAGAGATCAGCACACTGCTCCGTGTCATCCTCAAACAACAGCTCAGGAAACTACAACACGTTACGTCTCAATGTGCTGCTAAGCAACGTCATCTTTTTGGGACTTTCACAGTTTTTTATGCATTCAAATCGCCATATGTCACCATTAACATACATATACAAATTGTACTTTTCACGTTTATATTTGCCATTTTATTACTAATTTTGAGTCCGTTGTCATCATACGGTTCCCAAAGGAAGACCAGCGATATATTAACCTCAACCCTGGCCGCCTTTTTGTTCAGCAGCCACCCAAAAAAAGAAAGGGATCGAGAGGCTCATTTAATTTATTATGCTAGCGCCTACAACAGGGGGAGACAACTATCACACCGCAAAACAAAACAATGTCAAATACGACAAAAACAAGCATGCATCCTTAACTAAAAATACATATAACACAAAATCCACACAAAAAAACTAAAGCCGGGTTTAGTTGCCACCTGTGATATCCGGCATTGAAACAAAGTGCGACTATTCTGGTAGAATAGGAAAAGATGGAAAAACAAAAAAATAAATAAAGTAAGAAAAAAAAAGTTAAAGATACTAAAAGATAAGAGTAGAAGGTGGGGAAGTGAACAGATACAGAAGGGATTGTCCCGAGTCCACATGGAGCAATGGTTTTTAAGTGAGAAATTGTCAAGTCTTTTTTTAAATTTCAACATTTTGTATTTGAACAGGGGTTAATTGTTAACTTTAGTTTTTATAACACCTAAACCCCAAATGGTAAACCCTTGCATAATTCCGCATCACTTATGCCATCAATGTCAAAATTAGTCAATGGTCAGATCTGTAGGAAAGTCCACAAAACACCTACAATAAAATAAAATTCACATCATCATCATCATCATCATCATCATCATCATCATCATCGCGGTAACTTATAAGGCGCACCTTACAGGGGCTCAGCGGCGCAGCACAAAAATACTAATACACACTGAGTTAATTTCTCCAAAAGTCTCAGTTAACGGATTTTTACTCCAAGACAGTAGTGTGTCACTACATACATTCAAGCAGCGACTGAAAAACTCATGTATTTGTGGCATGAACACTGTCCGGTGCTTTTGTAGCATTTTTTGCAATTCTGGTAGTAAGTAAGTCAAGTGTCTTTTATAACGGCTTATAAAAAGACTCTTGACTTACTTACTTACTACTTACTTACTGAATTTGATACAAAATTTCGTCTTACAGATGTAATGAAATGTTACAAAATTTTGGCGATCTACTGAGGGTGTCGATTCCATAGTCAAATTTCACACTTTTCCAATGAAAAAAGCAGTCACTGCTAACACGGTTGGTGCTATCGTGCAGACGTAATGATGACAATCTACCATCAACATATTTTGAAAGCTCTGTGCTGTCCTCTGCAGTGCTAAAAATGTTATTACAATCCGAATACAATGGATATGTTACCAGTACTATTATCACCACCAACAGTTTCTGTCTACCTACTTATTTTTTCTGGAGTGGGTTTAGGATAGGCCACGTCAATCAAAGTGTTTCACAAAATAGAAATCTAAGTGAATGCAAAACTTACCTACATGTTCAATATCATCACAAAAGTTAGTGCTATTAGAACACGGCAAACCTTTGACACAAGAGATCGCTGTGACGCAAACATACACTTCAACACCACAGAGCTCTGGTTCAACCCGAGACAGTGCAGAAATGTACGAAGGATGTGTGGCAGTAGGATCACAGCATCTGATGACTGGATGATCTGTCAACAATGCATCACACTCACATACATTATGCATTATGCAGACAATGCAACATTCACCATAAACATGCCATGCGTTTGTTTGTTCTTCTGTGGTCGACTTATACTGTGGGTTTGTGTACTGTTGTTTCTTATGATTTTGGTACGACTGACATAGAAAACTAATAAACTAATAAATAATGCTGCTGCTGCTGCTCGGAAAGACCATTTTAGCAATACTAGTAGAGCGTGAATCCATCAACTGCCACACGACTTCGCAATCGCTGGCAAGGGCGTGCTTAACGTGCTAGGTGGAGTCATAGCAAAGTGATATGGCTCGATGGCCCGACGGTGTTTGCCAGCGTTCGCACGCCGCCGACGACCGCGATCAATCGCCGTTGACGGCATTAGTTCGATGCTACTGAAATCTAGCAATGCTAGATTTTTGAGGCCGTCCCCACAGTTGCACGCACTTGATGGTGTTCTCACGCATGCAAATGCGTGCAAAGGCGTTAGTGAAAATGCTACATAAGTTGTCATCAGGGCATCATGGCAATGACTATGATGTGAGATGCTAGGCTACGTGAAACAGTCCAGTTCTTAGTCTATTTCTAAAAGTACTGTAAAGTTCGATCTGTTTACAGTTATCGGCAAGCAAGCTCCTGACTGTAGATGCGCTAATGAAGAAAGCTTTAGCTGACAGAGTTAATGACAACTGAAGTATAATTGAGCATGTGCCACGAGATATGTAGACGAATATGATGAAACAGACGACGACAAAACCTCGGTGATGATTTCCAGCATGTCAAGTGTGATCAGACTGACTTCAGCTGCAAGTGAACCCTCGACAACGTCGTCAGGCTCCACACGATGCCTCCTGCACCGCACACACACTGACAACTTCATCAGCACTGTCACCAGCATCACGCAACAGCTCTACTACTTCACGGTCACTAAATCTTGGTGGGATGAGAGGTGAAATGTAAGAAGGGGTACCCCTCCCCACTGGGGAAGGGGTCCGGGGAGGAAGCTAAACAAATTTTTTTTCACTCAAAATGGCGTTTTGGTGCATTCTGAGCGGTATTTTTTGTTGGTGTCCTCGCCAGAAAAATGTTAAATTTTCCGCCTGAAGTGGTGATTTGGTGGACGTTGAAGATGTACTTTTGAACAATAGTGAATACGCTGTTAGAGTAATGGGGTTGATAAGCTTTTTACTGCATTACTGCATTGAATGCAAGCAATCTGGTGTTTGAAATTTTGAAATGACAAAATCTGGAGGGACAATTTCCATTAGCGTCCCCCTCACTCCAAATTCTGTGGGACTCGTCCTCCCATGATTTACGCCGATGGTTGAAAGCAGTCTTTTGTATACTAACGCGTTCATGTGCTGTCTCATTATTGTGACCCTTGGCAGCATTTGGAACAGTCTCCTCCGCAACCAGTTCAACATCAACATCATTCTGTTACTGAATCACCAATGCTCCTCTCACACTATCAGTAGCACTAGCCATAGCATTGATTTATTTATATTAATGCTAACAAGGAGCTCAGCTACTGCAGATGGACTGAGTGATGCTTGAAGTGAGTTGAAATCCCATCAGCTGATACGTAACTATACAAAAACATTTGAAAAAGCTTGCAATAGGTGAATGATCTTGAAGGTCAAAGTCATCTGAAACGGCGCTATTCAACATGCAACGAATCATTTCCTATCAATAATCTGTAGTAACCACGTTTCTGTACTGCACCATTTCCAAGATATTACCACTTTTATAGTGTCATCTACTGCCTGTGACCTTAAGAAGTTTTTTCATTTTCAAAATAGCCATTACAATTACAGGCTAAATACACTTTCCAGTTCGTGTGTGAACATATCTCAGCTAGTATAGACTATCTGATTATAGTTATGAGGTCCGGAGGCTGAATCAACCTAAGCATAGCAGTAAGGGTGCACGGCTCATGTCCAATGCTATGTATCGCTGTGGATGTCATGATAAACACAACCAATTCATGGTGGAATATAATCCTGGGATCTCGTACACTGCAGTAAGGCATGGTGGTCCACACAAACAACTCACGAAACACACTATGACACTATTGGTTGGGTGACCAAAGGCGTACGTCCGAACTCTTAATAAATCTGCTCATTGCTCGTGGTGGCGTGGCGTAGTGGTAGCGTCGTTGGTCTAGATCAACGAAGTTAACCTACGCTGAGCCCCGTTAGTACTGGGATGGGTGACCGTGTCTGGGTTCGACTCCCGGAGGCGGCACTTTATATCGGTATGTAACCAACCACCCAGGTCCACTCAGCCTTCTACCCTCCGTGGGACGGTAAAATGAGTACCAGCCAAAGGGCGGTAATGTTCTGCGGCTGGGGAGTAAAGGCAGGCATGGTGTAATTTGCAGGTAAAACTGTGTGATCCATGTCTGAGCGCATTTAAGGCGCTTTGCGTAAAAATGCGCTATACAAATTGATGTATACTTTACGTATACTTATACTATGATGTGGATGCCGACAAACCTGCCAGTGATCTCAGTGTTGAGCTGGCGCCATTGAGTCTGTTCCTTCCTCCACCTCACCCGGCCTGAAGCATCGTTCACACCAACAGCCGAGGACGCCGATGAGTTTGAAGAATCTGAGTTGACAACAGCATTTCTAAACTCTGTTATCACTCGCCTTCTCTGGTCACACTTAAAAACATACCAACTACTACAGCACTCAGAACTCATTGCTAACATGCCCCGGGTAGATCCCGGGGCTGTAAGTAAATGGCTAAGTGTCTAAGTAAGTAAGTAAGTGACAAATTTACGAAGCGCTGAAAACCAACATAGGCCCTCTTTTTCCAGGCCAGAGGTCATAGGAGGCAATCAAACCTGGCTTAGTTTTTTGGGGTTCTTTTTATGTTGTAGTATATTTTGTTAACGATACATGTTTGCTTTGTTGTGTATGTTTTAGTTTTTCAGTACTACACCAAGAGATTCGATAAGAAGAACGTCTCTGAAATGACCTATTTTGTGTCGGGTGGGACGTAAAACCTTAACTCAATCAATCATTGCTGACACTATCAGTATGGAGTGAGCAGAAGTCACATGGACATGTCACCAGAATCAAGTCAGTGACAGGCAGGCATCCATCTTACCATTCAGTCGACGTCGAATCATCTCACTTCGAGCACTCGTCGGACCAAGGATTAATTCCTCCATACGTGACTTCACGTCAACACTGTTCCTGGCCACCTGTGATGAATGGCACTGCAAAGTCAACTTGCCCTGCACCAGCGACACACGTCAGTCCAGTGACACAAGCCTCACGGACTCATTATCTGCATGCTTTGTTACTATGCCACACAAACCACTATTGATACACTGAACTGCTGAACTTCTTTAGTAACGAAACATAACTAACAAGGCAATCGCAGATATCACACTTCGCCTGCGGTGTGCAATCACACCACTCACTCAAAATACTTCCTTAACCTAAGTCCCATTAATGCTAAATTAACATTGCTTTCCTACATCCATCAGTATATCTTATTTGTTTCTTCCGCAATGTACACTGTTACCATGGTAACAATGACAAAGGCATCGTCCATTTCTGTAATTCTTCCCATTAATCATCAAATTTCTCCATTCCTCTTTTGGTTTAGCTTGCGAGTAATTTTGGAATAGTTAGTCACGATTATGCTCTTTAATAATAAGAAATTGAATTCTGTCCGACTTTACAGTAATTAAGTAAATTTAAGCCAAATCGGTCCTTCGTAGCGAAATTCATACCAGTATGCATTTTCAATGGGGAAGAAAACCCCCAAAATTGCCCCTTTCCATTTGGGATTTCGTCACCCTGCCAGAGGAGGACCTATCCATGGCCACAGGCAACACGCATAAAAAATTTGGTAAAGATCGTGCATGTGGTTCGGGAGATATGCTCGCAGACAGACAGACAGACAGACAGATAGACACACATAGATGTGCTCATTACAATACTTCGCCATTGCTCCTATGGGCAAGGTAATGACAAATTTATGCAGTGCAATAAACTCAAAGCATACACCAGCACTAAGCCAGTTAGTATGGTATTGTAGGGTTTAACGTCCCACTCGACACATTATAGGTCATACCCAAGTGAAACAGTGCGTAAGCCAATCACGACAGCTGAAGTCATATGCTTGAATACTTTACATGTACTTGTAACACTTTAATTACAACAAGAATATACAGCATTCTAAACAAAACGGTGACAACTTCCCACCTGGGTCTGGCCAATGTGATTTAAGTTAACGATAATGAAAACGGATTCATTCTGTTAACGGACAGAATTTAACGATAACAAAAACAAAAAAAAATAACAAAACAGAAACTGAAACTGAAAAAATATCTGCAACGTAAATCACACTGGTTGTTGCACTGTGTTGTTGCACTGCTGTTATGTGTTAAATCACAAACACATAAAGATAACAACCATCTAAGTGAACGAACTGCTACCAGGCACACAACAATATTCAGACGAAGCAAGATGACGTCATTGTTTACTGCAAAACTGCAAGCACATGCAGTTATTTTCATGTAGTGAGTACAACGTGGCCTGTGTGCCTTAACGGTAAAGCGTTCGCTCGTGATCCTAAAGATCGCGGCCTCGAATCTTGGCCGGTCCGCTGCCAGGTAACAGCCTTGGGCAAGCTGCTCACACCTTCACACACGTGCCTCTGTCACCAAGCAATGGGTGGTGACGCTCTTTGGCTGGGAAGGTAACCGCAGGCCTGGCGAAAAGTAATGGCAGCCTACCGCCGGGTGGATGGCTTCAAGTCACCTGCGGGCTGACTGCCTGTACACCGGGATCAGCTCCCGGCCCAACGCTCGGTAACGAGTATGGGAAGCCTTTACCTTTACTTTTAGTGAGTACAGCGAATCAACAAACAACAGGAGTTCAGCATATGTACAACAATACCTTGTACTCAAAGTTTGATTCACAGACATAAAGAACTTCGAGAACTTGAGCGAGGCGCGCAGGTGTCATATCAGACCACCAACATCGCAGAAATCGTTCATCGGTGTTCTTCAGAACCCACAGGAAGCAAACGAGAAGATCTTGAGTGGCCTCAGCACTCAGCAAGCACTTCTTGGCCTGACAAAACAACTCACATATGAAGTACATCGACAACGTTTGACATATCACCAAGCTTCTTAGTGCTTTTATCATACAGCATTAGTACCAATCATGTGTAATTACAACCAAACGGCAGTCTTTTTACTGAGACCTTACAAATAAAGTACTCGCGTTAGACCGCGACTTTGACATTGATCTCGAGATCAAGATGAAGACCCTGACACCGGGTATCGAGACAAAGACCATGCACCTAGGTCAAAAGATCAAAAGCAAAAGTCTATACTCAATACCTTCAGAAGGAATACCAACAACAAATACAAGAATAAAATAATCAAGAAACTGTTAAATTCACCAAAGGAAACTTTGACAAAAGCCAAGATTAATGACAATATACATTCGTCGTGTCTAATGTGAAATAAAGAAACATTTTCATAACCGACAATCTTGAGATGCTGACAAATCACCAGTGCATACCAGCATCTATCTGTTCACTACTAACTGCACTCATTAAGCCCACATACATGTAGATGCAGATTTATGAACATCAACCACTGTTGTATCAGAATTAGTATGCATCCACGCTGCAGCAAACTGAACACTGCACCACATCAAGCAGTTTACTTAAAAGTCTGCTTTTGAATATAGCAATATGTTTATATTTTTCATAGCACTGCCACTGAATCAGGTCTTGGACTTGTTCTCGAGCAAACACTTCTGCCTTGAGACTAAGACCAATACCAAGATCTTAACACGCGGTCTCAAGACCAACACCAAGACCATTAGACACTGGACTTAAGTGCCCATTAGTCCAGGACAAACAGGGAAGCCAGAACTAAATTTGTTTGACAAAATCAAAAAGTTACTTATTGTTACCATTGATAGTCTGGAGAAGTTTAGTATCTTACACAAATAAAATAAACAAATGCATCATTCTTGTTTGAATGCACAATGCTCAATTTCATCAAAATCATTAGTATGAAAAAACTACAGTCTCAAGGCTATAGTGTGGCACTGACTGCTTGAAAACTGGTATAGTCACTTCAGGACACCAGCTTGTGACAGACAGACATCCAGACAGACAGACAGACAGACATCAGGCCACAGCTAGTACGTGCTATGCATGTGCACAGCATATGGATCCAACGTAAAAATTACAAAAAAAAACTAATAATAATAAAACCAGGATTTGTGGAACAATTAAGTTGGAATTCCAGGGTGAAGGAGTGATCGACAATAGAAAATAATGAAATGATGTGTAGAGAATGCAGTAAAGAATGACTGAGACGATTGATTGATTAGTTAAGCTTTTATGTCCAACCCGACACAAAATAGGTCATTTCAGAGACGTTCTTCCCAGCCAATCTCTTGGCCTAGTACTGAAAAACTGAAACAAACACAAGAAACGCTAACATGGATCCACATCAAAATATACTACAACATAAAATAAACCCAAAAAACTAAAGCCAGGTTTGGTCACCTCCTGCTACCTCCGGACTGGAAATGGAATGGGTCTATTCTGGACGGTGTTGGTAGATAAGTCAGGAAGTAAGCAAGTGAGAATGAAAATAATTAAGAAAGAAAGCATAAGAAAAGAAGAAAGTAAAGAAGGAAGAAAGGGAAGTAGGAAGTTAAGTAAACACACAAACAAACAATTTATATAGTGCCAAAATCAACACATGAATCATGGAGCCCGTACGGGGCCTGATGACAATGAAGTCAAAATTACTAAATTTCAAATTTTAAGTTAACTGCTATGCACCACTATAAGTATTCAAAGACATTTCTAAATAGCAGTCAGCAGTCAGCACACAAACCTCAGAGGGAATTAAACTAAAGCAGACATGCATAATGCAAAAAAACAAACCGAAATTAGCTAGCTGTCTCTTTACAGCACAAATATGGCTATATCAGAGACGAAAGGTCAGCGGTAGAAAGCTATCTTTAAGGAAGGTCAGCAATAATAATAATAATAATAATAATCCGAT
>Ga0209780_1001515_pt1 | contig 15418 bp, 11 predicted proteins | sample WorMetexBAHAMAS2_FD_187384 | JGI IMG/M metagenome (GOLD analysis project Ga0209780, IMG submission 187384) | Marine gutless worms symbiont microbial communities from Max Planck institute for Marine Microbiology, Germany - Inanidrilus exumae... | ecosystem: Host-associated > Annelida > Digestive... | reverse complement strand
TCGCTCAACGGCTTGATTTGTTTACATAGTGTGTTAGACAAAGCCGGCTCTCAGTCGGTTTTCAAACGCACTTAAAATCCTCGCATTTTCATTTTTCATTCATCATTTTCATTAGGGATGCTGTATGGTCATGTTTTGTACAGAAAGTTCAGTTGTAATGTTTTACTATGTATGTCTTTATAGTTTAGGCTCTTTTATTATTTTATGTGTTTTTATGTGTTTTGTGCTGCACATTGTGCGTATTCAATAAATATATATAATCATCATCGTCGAAGTATTCTGGGCGCAGGCAGGATGCAGTTATCGTCTTTGTCCAGATCGTTGATTTAGGTTGGAAGCTCTTCTCTGACTTTGAACTTAACCGGTTGATCCTTCTAGAACTTATCAAGTGTTATCTGTCGTATCGTATCGGTACTTTGGGCATAGGCATTTCCAACACCTGTATACGTAATATAATGATTTTGCCTATAAGTCAGGAACCCGAGCTGACCCTAACTCTAACAGCCGTACCTGTAACTAAAGTCCTTGAATTTGACAAGTGTGGACACAGTAGGGGTCACTCGTTTGAACGATGAAGAAACACTATTCTAAAGATGTTCGGAAGTACTTTTTTCACAGGATAATTATATAGACTGTGCGCACGCACGGTCTATAAGCGCGTGTAATGTGTTGTTGACTGTGCGCATGATTTCTTTCTTTTTTCTGTTATGCCCCCAAAAGACCTAGCCCCTTTACTTATACATATTTACCCCATAAAGTATGAACTATCGATTTCTTGCCGCTGGTGTTGTCGCAAATGGGTAAAAAAATTGGCCCACCCATGAACCCCACTACGCACCTCCGCGAAAAATTCCTTTCATTAATGCAATGCAACCTTTTTATGTGTGTCAACGAAATGCATGTAAAAAATATTACCATTACTGTGTCAGTTAGGGTTCGTGTTATGGTTGGGGTCAGTTTAGGTTGATTTGTTAGCAGTAACAATTTGGTGGCATTAAGTGTCGCCATCTCGTGACCGTGCGTGCACACGGTCAGCAACAGGTGACTTGTAATGACTATGCGCATGCGCACGGTCAATAACACATTATATGCAATTATCGACCGTGCGTGTGCACGGTCGGCAACACCAACCTTTTTCACACAGAGTCATTAATAGCTGCAGTAGTCTTATGGAAGATGTTGTCAGTTCTCCATCTGTCAACTCATTTAAGAAGAAACTTCAAAAGTTAAAGAACAGAACACTGCTGAGTTTTTCTGGACTGTCTGCAACCCCTTGGTTGTGCTTCATCGGAGACTTACGGTGGGCGCAACCACACCTGGTGGTTAACCCTAACCTACCCCTAAAGCATTGATACAACGACAAAACTCACGTTTTCAACAAGATAACTGTACAGCAACTTTACGGTAACACTAGGTTTTCCAAACACATGGGGGCTAGCTGAGAAACAGTTACAGTTGAATATTTCTGCCACAATTTATGGTAAGTGTTAAGTTTAGTAGCTGTCTTCTGGACTATTTCTATTCCTTATTCAAATATTGTTTATAATGAGACCAAATTGAGTTAGCATACTCTGTCTGAGAGTACAACACAGCTTCGTACAATTTAAACAAAAGCATCTTTATCAACATGTTGTAAATTTTGTTCAATTATGTGAATTATACCTATACCCATTGAGCCCATCGATTTCGGTACGGGCATTCCTAACTCTTTAAATCTCTAATCCTAACATTAAAACTAATGCTAACCGTAACCTAACCTAACGTAACCTAACCCCAACTGCAATGCTGAAACCCCTCACCTCCAACAGACAACTTCTGAGCTGTGGTGATTGTCTGGAGGGTAAGAGGGGAGATTACTTGACCAGCTCAGTGCTGTTGTGCATTAATTGTGCACATCATATGCACACCTATATGATGATACCTGTAATTCTGCAGCTGTGAAGCATTCATATGATGACAAAAATGCCTTTTATCAGTAACAAGCACACGATGAATTCACAACACTGCAGTGCTCACCACTGGCAAAGTCAGGTTTACCTGAAAAACAGCCGTTAAAACAAATGCTGTTGCTGTTTTTAATATGCTGTTTTTCTGGCTGCCTTCCTCTAGAGTTTGTGTAATCGAATTGTATTTTTGTTTTTGTTCCATGTATTTTCATTTTGGCTGAATAAACTTTGTTTAAGTGTACAAATTATGATTGAATGTAGGCTGTTTTCAGTACTGATGCATACATCCAGTGTGTGACCATGGAAACGGGAAGTCGGAATGGCATAGTTGATGATACAGAAGATTCGGATGCGAGTTTGCTGATTGTCAACGACGATGATGAGGTTCTTGCTGGTGCTAGTGATGATGATGATGATGCTAATCTGAGAATCCCAGATGCTGTTCTGTCCAATGGCACTGCCTTAAATCCGGTGTCGGAAGTGGCAACAGAATTGACTTGTCCAGTTTCTGCAGCAACAAGCTCGTTGCCATCATCAGCCCATTCATTGTCTGGGAACGTGACACAAGATGCCGTCGTAGTGACACAGAACGATGTTAACTGTTCAAGACATCGAAGACGTCGTCGTCGACATCATAGGTCAGTACACTGACTCTCGTGTTGTGTGTTAGCTTGCTTCTATTTCCGACAAGGAATTTGATTTATATACTGTTGTTACGGTATCCAAAATCGAAACTGAGGTTTTGTGAAAGACCACCAGTTGTTAAACCTAGTTTGTTGGCGCCTGAACTGGCAGTTTTTAGGGACTGCCGACGGCGCGGGTGCGACCGAGTCCGGGGCGGCGTCGGTGCGCAGAGCAATGTAGCTCTCGATGTCATTGCTTGCCTTCTCGATTCCGTTGCACGTGCCGTGCCCATGTCATGATGTACAAATCTCCTTCTGGATGTGCTTGATCGTCGACGCTAGAGGCCTGCAAGGGCTGGAAGACACGGGGACCCCACTGGGCCCGCGGGGTTGCAGCACAGGTGGTATAACGCTTACAGGGGACCCGCTGTTGTGCGTATCTGACCGCATGTTCCTTCACATCTGCCCCGTTCCCGTCCCCCACTGCTGATCGTCGCTGACTGCATTCCATGTACCGTGGGAAGCGTGATGGGAAGAGTGGGAAGACTGTACTGCCCAGTAATGACTGCAGTTGCAGCCGTGGTTAATTGACGTTAGTTGACTGGGGCTGCGACGTCTGGTGTTTACTCACAGCGGGAGACGCCAACAGACAGTGACGATTAGACGGTTGACATAGCTTCACACAGCGGCGTCGCCCACTCAGTTACAATACAAAGCCTGCACTTAATGCAGTGGGCTTAATTACGTAACAATACAACCCTTTATGCTGTCATGCAGACCGCGTCACTGAACTGAATCGCCCTGCCACCCACACACCACACCCGCTATGGGCCTATGGTTAACACTTCGGTCGATGTACGCTGAGAGGCAAACACGCAAATATGACATACTGTGACTGATGAGTATAAAGTAGCATCCTTACTAGTCTAACTCATTCCGATGCAGTCGACCGCATGCGAACTTTTAATGTTTAAATTTTTCGTGATTAATTGTAATTAGTCATTTATTTTATTACATACCATGTCATTTAAGTGAGTATTATTAAATTAAAATTTGTTCTAATGTCGTCAGAACTAAATTTAAACACAGAGTGTTTTATTAAGTAGCTTTACTGTTGTATTTTCACGTCACTGTTGCTTGCTGCTCTTGCTGCAATGTTTTATTTTTACTGCAACACAACTTTTGGTGACGTTGGATAAGTAAGTAAGCAAATTTTATTTATAATTTCTTTGTTTAAATATTTAAATTTGACTCATTTCTGTCAAAATTATCTATTAGTTAGTTGTTACTTTGAAAATTTTGCACTGATAACTAATACCTTGAAATTGCTTTGGAATGTGAATGGTTGGCCTGTTCGGTAAATATTCACTGGTTCCAGCGTCTGATGTGTCTACACTGCGGATTTTAGGTCCGTAAGTGGTCGTCGTCGGAGTCGTCTGTGTGATCTTAAGCGAAAAGAAAGCAATTACATTTCAGCAACATGTCACGTGATTGTTATCGTCCTTGTGTGCATTGCGATGTCTGAATCACGCTGGTTCTATGTCCAAGGGGACCGCTGTTCTGACGCCCGGCACAGTCCCGTCAACTATCTCGGCATTAAGACATTCTTCTACCAAGGAGCCAACAGTGGCTTTGTGCACAGGAATACGTACTATTATGGAAATTCATTTCATGATGGTGAATATCTGTTTGTTCTCTGTTTTGTTGCCTGACGTTGCACTGAAACGATTGATATCCCCATCTAATAATCCCCAGATGTGTAGTTACGTCTATCTGTCCCTTTTGCATTTGCAATGTAAATGTTGACTACTGCTACCATATTGTTCTGATTGACGTTTACTAGACACATGGAACACGAAAGATGATGCAGACTGAAGCAGTGTGTTGTGTCATGAAGGAGATGGATATAACTAATTGAGGGAAGATCTGAGGAGGTGTCCGTGGGATGGTGTCAAAGATGGTATGAAAACTTGGCCTGTCCCAAGATGATGCACAGGCTACAATCAATGCACACATAGACGTACACATACACACAGACACATAGATACTGTAACTTATCATTTTACTCACAAAATAATATTTGGCACTGATAGTTGTTTGACCTCGTTTTCTGCATAAACTTAAAAAATGGTCCATTTATATAAACTGGGGAAGATAACAAGTTATACAGGTGAAACTTTTAGGATGTGTCAATAAATCGTGCCTTTTAAAATGTGAATATATTATCCTAAAATCTTTCCGCGTTATAAAATATTAAAGTTTTTCTCTTGATGGTTTTCTTTTGAGCTTGCTGGGATTGTAAACTGTCCCTTGAAGTTCGTTTTCTGTTTTGTTTTTTAGTTTCACATGGAATATGTATGTTAGGCTGATTAGCTGAAATGCCAGTGACATTGAGTCACATGCTGCTGCTGCTGCTGTTGCTGTGTGTAGTTCTGTATGACTGTGTGACGCGGGACGCCGTGTTCATCATGAGAGTGATGATTGCTTCGTGTTTTCTTGTCATTATTCTCAGCTTTACAGCTGGCCTCATGGACGTGCTTGGACCGGCGCACGTTATCTGCCAAGCTCTCCGGTCTACAGCCAGTCTTTCAGTGCTCTCAGGTGCTGCCGTAAATGGTTATCCATTTTTAGTGCAGTTTTACACAAAGTTGTTGTTTACTAATATTAATCTACTATGTGCAAACACCGGGTACTGGCATGATAGCCAGAGTAAAGAGAACAATGCCCTTTCCATGAGGACTCCAGTAGTATGTGAAGAAAGGATGAGGTCGGGCCACTGCTTAGGGTAGTGCTTTGTGTACCTTCAGAGCTGTGATGCTGATGGTTGGGTGGCAGGAAGGATGTCCGGCCCATAATAATAAAATAATAATTTTATAATTGTGCTGGCTTATTTTTGTCAAGTGATCAGCTCACAAAACTCAATGTATGCTGGAATCTGTATCTAACAATCCGGTTGTCAGTTCGTTTGTTTGGCCAGGGGTGTGGCTTAGGGCGGACGGGCGGGCACGTGGCACTCAACAGCGGCACGGCGACATAACGGTGGAGTGAGGGGATGAGGAGGGGTGGCAGATGGGTATAAGCCATCCCGCCGCAGAGCGGTGTGGTGACTTGTAATGTTTATAGGGTGTTTGCTATGAATGAATGGGAATTGTTCAAGTGTACTAAGTTTTTCTGTGGTAAACTTGATTTACATAACGTTATGTACAAGATGCAGTTAAATTTCTTAGAGAAACATACTGCAGTGACAGTTCTGTTGTCTCAAGGTGTTGTCAGCTTATCATGAGTACAAATGTTTTCAATACTTTGTGTAATAGTCTTAACTTTACCATTGAATTTTCTAACATAAATGTGTACATGATACGTTTTCCTCTGAGTGTGCTGTAAATATTCTGTGTTATTGTTGTGTTTCCTAGCCTGAAAGAATTTTTCAAGTTGTAAATTTGTTTCATAGTTATGATTTGCCTGTCGGTAGCTATGTTCATGCTGGTTTTGTATTTGCTGAATTTGTTGATGTCATTTACGACGGTTACTTTTCTCAGGATAATACTATAAGCTAGTTTTGTGTAGTATGTTATCTGTCTGTGTTCTTCCTTCTGCGAGTAGCAAGTAAACGTACATATATAATAACCCCATTCTACTTATCTCTAGAGGTTCGTTTCGAGGACAGGTGCTGCTGGTCCTTGTGTGTGGAATGCTTTGCCATCATACCTGCGACAAGACATGAACTACAATCATTTCTTACCGTCACTGAAAGGATATACGTTTAGGCTGTAGTCAATCACGGCACATTTTGACTAGTTGTGTTCGTGTGCCTCAGAAGCCTTATTTAATCGGAACATTTAACACTGTTGCTGTGGCCGGGTGTTGCAGCATGCATGTGTATAGTGACAACCGGTCTCTCTTACCTCGTCACCACACAGCTGACACGCTATTACAGCAAGAGGCGACTCCATGCCACCAGCAAAGTCCTCATCAAGTTTGATGTCGGCTTCTACGTCATGACCGCAGCAGGTGCCTTGTCCGTCATCGCTGTGGCTTGTTCCCTGATGAAACGTGTCGGGACATTGTCCGGTCGACGTCGTCGGACATCGTCCACCCGACGACAAGTCGTCTCTGATATCGAGAGAATGGCGGAGATTGCCGATGCGACCCGTCCTCCGGCCGGACGCACTCCACCGCCATACAGACGCTAGCGAGTTACAGTAGTCCATATATGCCATGGATACCTGCATATCATCATTCTAATAAACAAATTCACAGCCTCTGTGACGGAAACTGTGCATTTGTTCCAGTTTATATTAGTGTGATGCCTTACTCTAATATATGGATAAATTTTTGTAAAATTTTGGGAGGGAGTGCCTCAGTTCAGGGAACAGTTAAATTTTGGAGTCGATCTGTATCAATCCAGGATTTTCAATGAGGCATCTATTGGCGTTAACTATATGGCACCTTCACATAGGTTTTTATGAGTGCTTTCTGTTATCGACTTTTGACTTTTGTCCAGTGTATTTTGTGAGTCAGTCGTTTGTCCTGACATCCAGTGTTCCACTGGTGTTCTATGCCAACACTTTGCCATCATAATGTCAGTACAGCACTTTACTTACTCAAGACAATGATGCACTTAACCAGATGATAGTTGAAGTGGATTGGCCGTGGAGCGTGATGTACAAACAATCTCAGATTTTATTACTTCGCCCCCATAGGGATGCAAAGTACTGTGATCAGCATGTCTGTCTGTCTGTTATGTGTCTGCTTGTGTATCTCAAAAACCACAAGTGCAAATTTCACCAAGTTTTCTGTATGTGTTAGCTGTGGCCGTGGCTCGTTCCGCCTCTGACGGCATAATGTACATAATGTACTTCCGTTTTTGTCTATGACATCATGTTTTCACTTTCACATGATGGAATCAAAGGTGAGGCATATGTTTCAGTCCACTTCACCAGGTGGCGGCACTGGGGGGTGAAGTCTTACTTAGTTGATTTTCATATGATGTTGATGTCGTCCTTCAGTGCTATTACACTGTTGGTTGGGTCATCTGACCTGTAAAATCGTCTCCGAAATGACCTATAATGTGTCGAGTGGGACGTTAAACTCTACAATACCATACTTCAAAATGTGGCTGGTTAAACAAAAATGGCGTGTTTGTGTTGATATTTTGAAAATTTATGATAAATACTAGAATGTTGGCAAGCCCAACCTGACGATCGCCCGACGTTGTGCAGCTGAGCTAGCACACAGCGGCCAGGCGAGGCTGCTAGCTGATAGCTTACTTTTGTTGCTGCTACGTCAGAAATCGCAAAATTTTCCCACCTCCCCATATAATCTAGCACGTCGATCTCCGTCACTGTTTAACCGACCCCTACCAAATTTGATTTTCTATTTTCCTTCCACATCACGAGTGATGAGCTTATTATGTCGTGGTTACATGCAAAATTTGTTTTTTTCCCAATCATTTTTGTTAGGGGGCACTTTGAGGAAATAGGCATAGCAGCGCTTCTTTTGGAGGAATGTTGAAAAGTTTTGAGAATGTCGGTTGACGGACTTCGGAGAAAGCGAGTTGACAGATGAAAAACAAGGAAGGTGCCCAAAACATAATATTGCGTTTGCAGAACGGGCGATCTAATGATACAAATGTAGAAAAGTCTTTAGGTCATTTGTAATATAGATACTTCGTACATATTTCATAATTTATAGTTGTAAGAAGATTGTAAAATAGACTTGACAAGTTGACAGCGACCAGAAAGTGCCAAACATACCAATTCAGCACCGCTGATGGATAAGCCAGTATTTTGTCTTGTTTCACTGGTGAACATGGCTCAAGCCACTGAAAGAATACACTGGCTCATCTGCTGCTGTTGCTGATTTCACATGCCTAGACCAGATCTTCTGTGGTGCCTATGAACACCGATGATATTAACTATCATGCATGACACTTTCTGTGTGAACAGAGATTTTGGTGTTTACTGTTGCTGTGTGCACAATTTGACTGTAACGTGAGATTTTACTGTACGTAGCAACTGTGCCTAAATGAACTTAAATCACATGAAGTTATTATTGTGACTATTATCATCAGTTTTAGCCAGTGCTTAAAGTACTTTGAAAAAGCTGGGGGCTCCCTCTCACCTCTTACCCCCTCTCTCTTATCCCCTCCCTCAGTCTACCACCCCACTCCTCCCTGAGCTTAGAGCTGGGGGCTGAGCCCCCTTACTTTAAGCCCTCGTTTTAGCTGGTCTCTTCAGTTGTTACGGCAGACTGGGCCAAGTCCCCCAAAAGCGAGTCTTTGGGGGATAAGTGGGGCAGGTTGTTACGTGCCATTCATATTGCCCAGTCAACAGCGTGAAAGTAGTAAAACTAACAAGTACTGTGATGTCATTATATTGTAGCACCGCAAGAAATGACTGCTATTTTTATGACAGCTTGTCACTAATTTCACGAAATGCAGCTGGGCTGACGGCCTGTTATTAGTTGCACTGTAAGGAAGCGTCATGCCGCTGCTGACTCTCACATACACAACCTGCACAACTGCATCACTTAGGTGTGAACTGAGCTCTATAGACGTTAGATAGGGTTCCCACGCATCCTTGAAAGTACTTGAATTATTTTCTCTCCTAAATTCAAGGCCTTGAAAGTACTTGAAAAAGGGACAGGTGCTTGAAAGTCCTTAAATTTCATTACACAGGTCCTTGAAAGTCCTTGAATTCACCATGACGTAAATAGTTTGTAACTGAACATTGTTGTTGTCAAGTTTCTTGTCTACATGGACAAGTCTGCCGGGTGTGTTGCCTGAATCAACATTTGCTAAGTAATATCTTATTACTTATATCTTATTACTGTGCCATCGTCACATAAATAAACATTAAATATTGCTGTTCTGCTGCTCATGCTGTAAACTTCCGTCGAGAATTGGTCCTTGAAATGAAATTTGAGGGTCCTTGAAAGTCATTGAAAAGTCCCTGAATTTCAATATCAAAAGATAGTGGGAACCCTGGTTAGAAGTTCATTTGCATGTTTGAATAATATACCGTACACTCAGTGCATACAAGCGTTATGTGGTGCCGTGTAGGTTTATGCTGTTTTCTGTTCTGTATGCATGAGCCTCGGAAAAAAACGTACTTTCTTTGGCGTCAATCATTGCCACAGATTTTGTATGTAGTATGCACAGTAGCTCCAGAACACCGTGTCTTGTAATAGTTAAATACGTGACAGTTGTACATTGATTTGCAGTTACCTATGACACGATTGTTGCATAGTTTCGCTTGACATATCACCGACAAAAGGTCTAACTTTTTGTGGTTGTAACTTAATCCAACGTTTTTGTGAAATTTACTGCATTTCCGTTCTAGCATGCGTTAACAAAAATAGTCAAAAGTCATATAAAACTGAAGTAATATTGTAGTCTAAAAATATTAAGATTGTGAACAAGTAGTGTTGTAGTATATAGCAAGAACTTGAGTGATTGCAAACGCATAATTTGGCTGATGAGGTGTCTTAAACACCTATGCACAAAATTTCATAACACGATGAGAACCTTTAGAGATTCTGCAAAACGTGGAAGACAGTATAGTCAGGGAAATATCCGGAAATTATAAAAACACAGAAAAATCACGGGAAAAATGGAACACAAATAACGTCCTACTGCTCATTACGCCAACAGAGGACCTTGCAAAGATCAGCTGTGGCGCACAGCGGTCGCCAGTTTATGTGGATAGAGGTACCGGTAAAGCAGGAGAATTTCACAGTTCTGACACAAGTACTGATCATCCTTTACATATGTGCAGAGCAGACCGAAGTTGTTCAGGCCTCACTGCAAATAAGTATTGCATCTGGTTGTATATAGGCCTAGGCGTGTCGATTTGGACAATATATTACTACTAAGAGTATAGCTGTGAGGAATCCCTAACCTATAAACTTTATGTTCTCTTTTATATGGTTAAGATACACAGAAACGATTCATGGCTAACAGTGCGTTGAGAACATTTAGCTGCCCGTGGAACAGCTTACAGGAAATGTTCAGACAATGCTACAGACGCAGTGACGCTGCTGCGGTACAGTTAGTGAAGCTTAAGAGCACGGCTGCTTGATTTCATCGGGTAGCTGCTGGCGTTTCGGGTTCCACTTGAGGTTGAACGGATGCTCGAGCAGGTACTTGATCTCGTCGTTAAACAGGTGCTCGGCTTGTTTCTGCTTGTCAATCATCCTCGCCTCCTCGGCTTTCTGCTCGCACCTGCGTCGTTGGTTGTAGTCGATCTGTCCGAGCAGGTCGGCGCGACAGTCGAGTTTCTTCTGATGCTGTCTCTGCCTCTCGTCGCTCTCCGCCTCACATATCGCCTCCAGCTCTTGCAGCAGCACCTGTCGGTTGTTCTCACGGTCCTCCTTCGTCAGCACTGTCTTCTTGGCTGTCAATCACAACGACCCGCCGCCAGTGTTGCATTATACAGGCTACTTACGACGGCAGTTTTTTTTATTTATTTGTTTATCAGACATGACAGATAAAGTGACAGAGAAACAACAAAGCACAAACTGACGGACAAACAGGTCACCAAGTGGCACTTACGGTTGCCCAACAATACAAAATTAAAAACGAAAATTAATTAAATTCTAAGAAGGCCGTGAAATCACAGTCATTAAGCAAACTCTTAAAACTATACACGGAAGGTGCACATCGTGCACTATCAGGCAAGCTGTTCCAACAATTTACACGTCGGCGTGAAAGAGAGAATGCCCGAGCATTGTTTGTGCACTGCGGTTTAAACACTTTAAATTTACCTCTTGTTTGGCTGTTGATCGTAAAACTAAAGAGACTGTCATCAGTGGCAACAATAGAGCGAGATAGTAATGTAATCCCGCTTCCCCCATCAGAGGGGTACTGTCCTGATAGAGGTTCAGATACCCAGCCAAGGCCAGAGTGACGTGTGAGATTTTCACAAATCCGACGAGAAAGTTATGAAAGTAGTGGGTTCTCCCCGATATCTCTGATGTTTCATGCAGTGGAAAATGATGATATATGATGATGACGGTGTTGATAAACAAGTGTCTGGACTTTATGGAAACTTCTATGATAGAACATTAAGTTAAAAACTGATACTAGTAAATTCACATACAGAGTGGGCCTAAAGGCGCCTAATGTCCAGTCCAGTGGACAATCGGAAGTGAACCATGACATGAAAAATTCACAATGTCGGTTGTGCCATTCTCTCAAATTTAAATATGCTCCTACGGGCTCAGGGGCTGTACTGCGCTCTGATTCGTTTGCTGATTTTGGCGCTATGCTAACTTTCTTGCTTTCTTCCTTCTTTACGTCCTTACTTATTTACTTCCTTATTTTCTACGTCTTCCACAATAGGCCCGTTTCTTTTTCACTTTCCAGGCCTGACTGTCATAGGAGGCGACCAAACCTGGCTTTAGTTTTTTTGTGTTTATTATATGTTGTTGTGTATTTTTGTTATGCATTATGGATTATTTGGTTAGATTTGGTTTTTCAGTACTAAGCCAAGAGATTGGCTGGAAAGAACGTCTCTGAAATGATCTATTTTATTTTTTTACTGGGCGGCTGTAAGTGCTGTTTAGCCTTGTCGTCCTGTTCCATTGCTCTTTTCAATTGTTATGCTTTATTGTTTCTATGGAACAAATAAAGATAGATAGATAGATGGATATTTTGTGTCGGGTGTTTTGGGTCGTGAAACCTTAATCAATCAATCAATCAGTCAGTCAGATTTTTAAAAAATGCCGCTGATGACAATGACGATGATGATGACGAGAGAAAAGAAGCGGAGATGATGATGTGCCTTTTTCTTCGCGCTGCTGCCGCTGAACGGCGCTGACGTCACAGAAGAGACGTCTCCTGGCGGCGGCGTTCAGTTTCTCCTGCATCAGCTGCTTGTTGTTCTGTTCCTGTTGGTCCTCCGCTATCAGTCTCTCCATCTGCGCCCGCTTCTCCGTCTCCACGTCTTGCATCGCGTTCAGATAGTCGAGATACTGCAGCTGTTCTTTGAGCAGCTGTTTCTGTGTATATGCACGGAATTGTTCGCGCGATCATACACTGTCTAACTTTATAACGAACTCAGTGGTTAAAGTAGTTTTAAAAAGGAGGCGGGGCCCTCCCTATCCGCAATCCTGAATGCCACTCCCATCCTGGCATGCACCCCTCTGAGACCTCTCCCCTTTTGTTTTTTGGTATATTTTGAGCGTGAAACATCTGTCTCTGTTGACAGTGGTGTCGATTGACTTATTAGGCATTTCAACAGCTCTCGTAGTTATTATGATCATACTGATGTACGTCAGGAGAGCATCTGGCTCAACAGCTAAGCACTCTGTAGAGCTACCGTTGGTTTGCTGCGGCTGCTTCTGTCACTGCCATTTGCAGTCGATGTATTACCGTCATTTAACTGGGAAAACATACACCTACTGCGTTTGCAGCAGCAGCCGGGGCCCACTAACCAGGAGCCGGGGCCAAAATGGCGGATAATCCGAGGAGCCGGGGCCGGGCCCAGGCTTACTTTAACCACTGAACGAACTGCACTAGCACTTGACTCACTGTTTTTTGTTCCGTGACCTAGAAGTTTTAGGACTTATGTCACGTTAAGGTAAATTCTTTAACTAACTAACTAACGTACACAAGCAGTGCGTCGACCGGTATCCAGTAGGCCCTATTGGTTTCAGTATTGGAACGAGCCGACTAACGGGCAGGACCCGTGGGGGGGAGCGTCGTATATGCTTCCGGAGCGGAGACACGGCAGCAAAAGATTTTAGTTAGTTTTCGCTTTAAAAACCGTCTATCGTCGTATTTTGCCTAGGCCTATCCGTAAGCGGTAGCTCAGAAAATGGCGAAGCTTCCAGTAATTCAAAAATTCCATTTGTGGGAAAAGTCACCGCTGCGTCCTGACGTGAACTTAACTACTTAAGACTGACGATCCCGAACATAAGCAGTTACTTGGCCGTTCGATAGAAAGTGCAATGGCAATTGAATAATTGGGTTTGCAGTTGGATCGTACAAAGATCCACGACAATATCGTCAACATTTCATCGACGAACGCTTCACATATTTTGTGCCTTATTACCCGTGCTTAAAGTAGTTTGAAAAAACTGGGGGGGGGCTCCATCTCACCACTTACCCCTTTCTCTTATCCCCTCCCTCAGTCTACTACCCCATTCCCCCTGAGCTGTTGGGCTGAGCTAAGAGCTGGGGGGCTGAGCCCCTCCGAGCCCCCCTTACTTTAAGCCCTGCTTATTACGGACAATTGGAAAAGCCGCGCTGCAGGTTTTTATGGTGGATCCTGACTGTTGCTTTTCCCAGTAGCCATCTTTTCGCAAAATTTCACTAAACATCCATTCACAACTTTCAGAGGCGGATGCCGCCATCTTGTTTGTCCGTCTTTCAAAATGTGACAAAATCATGACAGATAGTCGAGGATTTCCGACCGTCTTCGAAACTAAGAAATTTCACATTAAATTTTCTTAATGAAGACATGCGAGTAAAATCACTGAAAATTTTGACAGTTTTCAGGAAGAGTTAGACGCGGCGCAGAGGACGGTCTGAATACGGCCCCGAGTTAATGCGGGAGCGGGGAGCGGGATACTACAGAGATTGAGAGAAGTGAAATAGCACACTGTCACACGACTGCAAACGTCAGCATCACAAAGATCATAAATATATCAACAGAGCGAGCGGAGCGGAAGTGTAACCAGGGGCGTAACAATAGGGTAGGCAGGGTAGGCAAAGTCCAGGGGCCCCCGAGCCAAAGGGCTCCCGAGTGTCAGGAAAAATAGGCCGAATTATTTCTTAGTAATTACCGTAATATCAACACGTTCCTAAAAATTTTCAAGTTTCGGCTAGAGCTCTGATGCCGTCAGCTCTTGGCCGTGGCCTCTGTGGGCCGAGCCCCCTATAAACCATTAAATACAACCATGCTCACAACGCCCCTAGCTGGATCTTAGGGAATTAGGGGGTACCGGCCCCAGTGAAGCAGTTACTGTGCCTATAGGGGCCCCCGAGTTCGTATAGTTACGCCACTGAGTGCAACCTTGCGCTGCTGAACGGCCAGCGACTCGTCGGCAAGATCTTTGATGTTCTCTTCGAGCATTTTCATGTCGCAGACCATCTCCTCGTGGCGCTCTTTATCGCGCTTCTGATTGGCCAGCTCGATGGCCCGCGTAAACATGTCACGTGTCGCCAGCTTCTTGAGGTGCGCCTTCTCGCGCTCAGTCTCATCCTCCTTCCGACGCAGTTCCAACTGCTCCGTCTGCCACAACCCGTCGCTAATTGTATAGTTTTTAAATTTGTCAAAAAATCGTCAACTGTTCTGGATTTTTAATCACTAAAACTCGTCAAACTCGGTATACGATTTCTTGAATAATGTACACGGTACAATACAATACGATACGATACGATACGGTAGATTAACGTGCGCTCGAAAGCTGACGAGATGGCCAGTTTAATCTAGCTCACGGCCCAGAAACGAAAAATAAGGAAAAAAATAAGATCAAATCAAAAACCGAGTAGCTCAGTAGAAACGGTGCAGGCAAAAGTCCGTGGAGGCGGTCCGGGAGGCAGTAACTGTGAGGCGGCTTGGCGTATAACGGGAAATGAGTAACGGCCAAAGTCCGGCGATGCTGTGCGGCTGGCGAGTTATGGCTCATTCCACTTGTGGATAAAACGTGTGGACTGGATAGCAGGTACAAGAACTCATCAGGAGATGAGATAGCGAACGTGAACTTGTTAACGACGATATCGCACACACGTAGGCATACTTTAAAATATCGAAAAAGAGACAAACCTACTTCGTTTAACAAATTAGACGATAGATTGGCAAGTACTGCGCATGAAGTCTTGAATTTTAGCATCTGCTACAG
>Ga0209780_1001514_pt1 | contig 15420 bp, 10 predicted proteins | sample WorMetexBAHAMAS2_FD_187384 | JGI IMG/M metagenome (GOLD analysis project Ga0209780, IMG submission 187384) | Marine gutless worms symbiont microbial communities from Max Planck institute for Marine Microbiology, Germany - Inanidrilus exumae... | ecosystem: Host-associated > Annelida > Digestive... | reverse complement strand
CCCTTAATGCGGCACTGGTTTCGCGTTACCGACAGCCTGGTTCAACGTGTTCAAGCTGTTCAAAATGCTGCCGCACGTCTTGTCAGTGGCACTCGCCCATGCGAGCACATCAGGCCAGTATCGAGACAACTACACTAGCTACCTGTACGGCAACGCATTGGCCGTTCTGGTGTATAAGGCACTAAACGGCTTTGTCACCACAGTACCTGGCGGACAACTGCCAAATCACAACCACTGGCCGCATGGCGACTTGGATCGTCTTATGTTCCAAGAACCCGCACAAGTCTGGGTGATTGATCCTTCACTGCTGCTGGTCCATGTCTGTGGAACAATCTACGATACGATACGGTATATACGTGCGCTCAAAAGCTAACGCTATGACCAGCATAGGCGCTCTGAATCGCACCGGCAGATAAAATTTTGAATTCACTGAAACACGAAGAAGGCCGATGGCTGTGATTTTAAAAATTAAAAACTCAATATCTAAGTAATGATTTTTCGGGATATTTGCACCAAAATTGGCTGATACACAAAAAACAGCATTTTGAACAAAGCTGAGAAGCCACTTCTATTAAGTCAGGCATGGCGAAGCCGCTATCGATCTTGAATTTTAAAAACCGTTATATCTGCACACTCGCAAAGAAATTTTGCACAATGCCAAAATATAGAGCGACACGCTATGTCAGTTAAAATCTGGCCAATTGCTGCATAACTACGAAAAATCCATGTTGAAAACAATGAAAAGGCTATAGCGGCAGGTGAATGACCCTGAAGGTCACTCACCTGCCGCTATTTGATAGGCCAAGGTTACTCAATTGCCGCTGTTCGGTAGGCCGAGTGTTACTTCCTACATTTAGCTATTAACAGCGTCCCGATTGTGTACTGTTTCCGAGATATTGTCACAAGTACGGTGTGGGCCTACGTGACTGCCTGTGACCATGAGAAGTCCCTCAGTTTCGATAAGATGGTTGCAGTTACAAAGCACGTGCGCTTTCCGATTCATGTGTGAACACTGTAGGGGCCCACTATATGTAATACGTGCTAAATTTCTTAATTTATGGGAGTTAGAAGGCTTTGTGTTGCGTGGTGGTGCTGCGGTAGGGCGTTGGACTTGTGACTGACAGGTCGCGGGTTCAATTCTCGGCCGGTCCGTTTTCACGTAGGTCAACTCAGCCTTGCATCCCTTCGGGGTCACTAAATCGAGTACCTGCTTCGGCTGGGGGTAAAGGCGGGATTCTCACCTCTGTCTGGTGGTTGCTTGAGATAACTGTTGCCAGATAGGCCTCTTTATCCAATAAAATCTCTCGTTTTTTGGAACAGATTTATACTGTACATTTATAGTAGGCCTAAAATTTTGAGTCATGGATATAAAAGTTGGAATTAGTTGGATAAAAATTTTACTAAACATTTTTAGTTTAGCTAACTATTTTGAAAAATAGTTAGCAACTAAAAGTTTAACTGATTTTTAAAAGTTAAAATATAGTTTTAGATTAACTACAAAATTTAGTTAGTTGCCCATCACTGGTTGTGTGACAATGACCGTTACCACGAAACAGTACAACAAAATGCCTGAGAGATCTTTTGTATTATTTTCATTATCATTCTTATCAATAAGTGCTTCGATATTACGGTTAGTAGAACGACGGTTAAGCATTTTATTACCCACAGTGAGAACGACTGATTCAGTGCACTCAGTAACACAGCCTGCCACTGCGCCTTCTCTGGCCTAGTTGAGTTCTTTGAACGATTGCTTGGTAGATCGAGCGTTGCACAACTATTCCGCTTGTTAATGTGCATCACATTATCGAGACGCCGTTTCTGCTGCACGTTCGCGTAGTGGCATCAGCAGCTGGGTCTGTTCTCTTCGTCTATCTCCATATCGTTTGGCAAGCGGCGACGGCGCGGCGCGGCGAGGCTGTTCTCACGGTGAGTGCGATGCGACCGTACATCATGCACGTCCAAGCGACTAACGTCAGCGGCCGCCTGCCAGTCTTCACCAGCTGATGCACAGCGGCTTATTTGGCCGCTTCCGACATTCAATCACGCACGTCTCGCCGTCTGGCTTATCGAGCCTTGCGTCACGCCACTGTTACGCCGGAATCTGACCGCTATAGTGCTATACTGCTGCTACTGACGCCGACAATTCTTCCAGACATGTCGTGACGGGTACGGCGGTACCTCCTAGTGCGGTGCCGTACACGTCCGTCAGCTCACATATCACTCCAGGTTCGCACAGTAGGCCTCCTTCGACATCTTTCAAACCGAGTTGTGATCAGTCGCGAATGATGCCTTAACACCTTGAGAGAAATGCATGCATCCAGGTGGCTTTTGAACTACGCGGAATTGTTATTTGCTGCCGTCATTTCGTACGTTATGAGAAACAAACGAAGAAGCTGATAAAAAAGCTCGAGTCGAGTACAAGAATAATAAAAAGTACGTCCGTCTTCAGGGACGGCCGTATATCCAGACATGCTGTAGACTATGTGGCATGTAAGTGGCGCTACCCGCCCTTTGCCACGTTGATTTTAAATAAATGCCGAGGACAATTATTGCCGATAGATGCCAGTCCCCTCCACTGACAGCGAGCGCGCCGTCGGTGGAGAGGCGTCTATCGGCAATACTTGCCGCCGCGCGCCGATTCGTCCGATTTTGGGCTTCTGGGGGAACAAAGTTCCCCAAAATAGGAGATTCCCTGCCCAGGACGCCCTTGAACCACCCTGCAAAATTTGACGCCGCTAGCTTTATCCTGGCCGGAGAAATCCGTAACCGAACCGTACAAAATTACAAACAACAAACAAACAAACAGTAGGACCTAACCGATATATCCACACTTTGCCCATCGACGTGTGTGGATAATAAAGCATAGATTTACATAGCGCAACTTAAAAGGTCCTCAGATGCGCTCATGGCTCACGAACAGGTAATGCTTCAGCCTCTGTCCAAATGTCTGTAGTGGCTGTGAGTAAAGTAATAGGTCAGCCGGAAGACTGTTCCATTGGCACCGGCGACAGCGAAGCTTCTTGCGCCAAGTGTGGTGTTAGATTGAGTGACAGCGAGGCAACCGGACTCAGCAGACAGGACATGTCGCCAACTCTCGAGTGAGGTGACAGGCACATAGTCGTCAGTGAGGTATGGAATGGAGGCGCCAGTCCATGCAGGCACTTGAAAACTATCACCGACAGTTTGTAGACGATCGCTTGCGCACAGGCAACCAGTTAAGTTCACGCAGAATCGGCGTGATATGGTCAAACTTCCTAATCTCCGTCGTAAAACGAGCTGCGGCATTCTGAACTGCCTGCAGCTTCCTCAGCAAGCCGTCTTTTTACACCATACAGTAAACTGTTGCAGTAATCTAATGCTGATAAATGCGAGCGTTTTCGTCATGTCGATGGTTAATGGCGACCGTTAAGAAAATCAAGACCATTTTACTCAACCGATTATTAAGCAAGTAGTCAACAGTCACTGACTGACTTACTGCAGTAGCCTATCAAGTGGCTTAACTCAGTATACCGTAGGCCTACACAAGTGACAAGTAGCTCAGATGTCGCTGACTAACGCGCGCGACGCGCTACATCACGGCAAACGCCAAAATTTCAAAACAGTCACGTGACCATAACCACGCCCCCCTATTGTGGGTGATCCATTGTGTCATGCTGTTGCTAGAATTGATATAGCCTGCCTGTGTACAAAATTTGACGACTTTAGGTTCAGCCGTTCCAGTTATTGGAGCCCAAAAAAATTTTAATGGGTCGCATGACCTGACCACGCCCCTATCAGGGACGGTTTGTCGTCCTTAGGCTATGACGTGCACAGTCAACCTGTACATCAAATTTGAAGTCTTTATTCATCTTTATTCACCAAAATTGTAGAGAGAAAAATAATAACACAATAACAATAAAAAGTGAAAGAAAAATACAAGCAAATAATTTAACTAAGCAGATCAAGATTTGCAAATATTTACCAATACAATGTATGATATTATAAATCTTTATTCGCATTAAAATGCAGCATGAGATAGAGACAGAAAAAAAACAGACATATACACAGAAAAAAACACAATAAAACACACAATATTTAAAAAACACAATATTAAAAAACACAATGTACCAATGTATAAACCAGTTGATATCGAACAATAACTGACAAAGAAATCAGAGGCTATAAAGGCAGCTGAGAAAGCTTGTGTAATTGGTTGTCGCATGACTCATATTTTGTAAAAACAAGTTTTGACTCTATTAATTATATCACTAGGCGGTCTAAAATCAAATGCTAATTTGCGATCACCTATTACGAAGATGCATGAGGCAACGCAACATGTAGAAATTGAGGTGGTTTAAGGTGGTTCGGGGTTACCCAAGGTCATCGGCAACATAACCATTCGATAGAGCGCATACGACTTCCTATTCGAATTTAATAGAAACTATGAGGCTATCTTGTGCCGTTTTCGAGATATCATCGCTTAATTTACTAAAGTTAAAGAGGTCGCGTGACAATGACCACACCCCTTTCTGCGATAGTTTGTCATCGTTAGGCTGGGACTTGCTGATCAACATGCACACCAAATTTGAAGTCTAGCTTAAGCCGTTCCAGATATATCTTATGGGACTAAAAATGTACAATGGGTCACGTGACGTGACCACGCCCATTTCAGAGACGGTTTGTCATCTGTAGGCTGGTACTTGCTATGTTCAACCCACGTGCCAAATTTGAAGTGTCTACGATTACCTGCAACGAAGATATGAAAGGTATAACGCATAATGTAAAATTCTTGTTTTGACCACCCTTTGGGGGACTTAAACGCACAGGGTTCATCTATGGCTCGATGGAAAGCGCATTGTCGACTTCCTGTTAGTGATAATTGAACTTGTTTCGCTAGCTGTCATGGCTGAGGCACTATTAAGCGAAATCTGTGGCGAAATCGGCGTTTTCTGAAGGGGTGGGTCATTTTGAGCGCAAATTTAATGGGTATGGGTCACCCACAAACGACTGTTGGCGTCAGAAAACTAGAGTCCCTGGGCTTTCACGTGGCATTGTTTGTGTGATACTACCGTTCATGCGTTTAGCAGTTTTGACACAATACTGGCTTGTGTCAGACGGACAGACAGACGAACGGACGGACACACGATGACGGCTAATACCCGCTCTAGCATAACGTCGCGAGGGTAAAAAACAGGACTTTGCAGTGCAAAATTACATATGTCCCATTACTGGCGTTAACCCGGGCAAAGGCCGACCGGGAAGTGGGACCACTAAAATGGACTCAGGAGCACAAAAGCGTTTGAGACGGTCCCGCATTGAAGGATACTGGCCATGCCCCCTGACCCGCGCACGATTGGCTCGTGCCGCTGTCATACCACCGCCCAGCGCGCAGGCGAGCTCGCGAACTGGGACCGCTGCCATTGCGCTGGCCAGCCTGCGTCGCCCGTGGGGACCTTCTCGAAGTGGGCAATTTTGCACCGTTTTCCGAAATTTTACACATTAAGGATCGAAATTTTTTATCCGTTCAAGTCTACATAATGACCTCTATGAACCGTGAAAAGTGTTATGGAAATCGGTCCGCACGTTTTTCCGAAATCCGGAACACCGACATACACACACACAGACAGCCGCGGCAACTTTATACTATGACGTGTTCGTGCATCCATGAGAGGTGCCCGGGTGGGCAAACTTGTTCAACGAAGGGTCACATAACGATAACTTCACGCCAAACTGGACGCAGCAGATACAAATCTACCAAATTCATTATAGAAGTCACGTAACTTCAGCATATGCTCCATATTTAGTCAAGCAATATCTGACAATCTAAAATTGTAACAATTAAAAATTTATATCACTTTATAATAATTTAGCCCGCGGCATGCATGCCCCGCGGGCTATATGTTCTGCTTGCGTTAATTTCTTTTTCTTTTTGAAAATAAACCTTTGAGCAAGATCTCAGGATCTACTGGACCGAGTTTCACCGAATTGTCACCGTATGGTAGATTGGTAGGCATTTGATCGTAGACAACCGATCTGACCCCCTTTTTCCGGTGTCTCAAGGGACGTTGCCGTGGCAACTAATTTTAGGGTGAAAATTGCCAAAATCGGACTATTCGCTTTTATTCGTAGCCCTGGCATTTCGAAACGGATTGCAATATCGCCATTCTGATTTTAAACAGTTCACTAGGGCTGTGATGATCTGGCTACATTATGTGTAAATTTGGTGAACTTTGATCCACTAACTTCAGAGTTTAAGAGTGTGAAAGGCGTATACACCCCGTCGTTACTTCCTTTAAATTGAACTTTTTAGAAAAATTATATAAGGAAACACCAGACCGATTTTCACCAAATTTCACCATATGGTATGTATTTGATCGTAGATTACTGATTTGACCATCTTTTTTCGATATTTCGAGGGGCGTTATCATGGAAACCAATTTTATGGTTACAATAGACGAAATCGGCCAACTTACCTCCATTCGTCGCCTTGGCATTCCTAACAGAGTGGAATATCGCAATTCCGGTTTCAAAAGTTCATCTGCGATGATCTGGCTACACTGTGTAAAAATCAGGTGAACTTCAGCCCAGTAACTCCAGAAGGTCCGCTATTCCGAAAGTCCGCTATTGGGACTGTGACCCACCCAGTAAGGCTAGCTAGGGCTGCCACATTACCGATCTTATACCGGACTGTATGTATAGGCCTATTTCTACTATCTGTCCGGTTAAAATGTTGACGTCAAACGGTATTTTAAGCATTTTATGACTGCTAAACAGTTTCTCAAATAGAATTTTCGGGTGCTTCTGGAACTGGATGCCCGTTCCGGAAATAATTACGGTACCTTGGTAAGTTGGTATTACGATTTCAGTAAGTAAACGCACTAGCAGTGGACTAGGTGAAAGCAAATGCTGAAAGCGAAGGCTGATTTCAATCTAATATGAAAATAGCTCGTGGCTTACTTTATTTCCAAACTCGTCTGTTCTACATGCAGAATTGCAACAAACATGAAAGCTAAAAATTACTTACAATTTCTTGGTAGCTCAAGCATTGCGAGATTCATCAAATCTGAATAGTATGTGTACATGTACAAAAAACAGAAAATATAAGCCTGGTTGAGGCGAAGTGTGGAATTTATTTGGGATACCGAGTTTTCCGGAAGCTAAGCACGTTGGCCTGTTATTAGGTGGCTGGTTCAGCCGCTGCAGCAGTACTGTGCTGGTTGGTGCAGATGTAGAGGCAAGACGTTCGCTGCTGTTTGCTTGTCAGCGTCCGTTCAATGTTGAACTGCGTCTGCAACAGTACGTGACGACACAGCGGCGTACGCCGGCTACACAAGACGTCCGTGTGTGTGATGATGTCAGTGAGGTGTTCGTAGACTGTCGTCGAGATGGCTGAGACGGACGCTGTAGCTGGCAGTGAAGTGAAGCCTCCTCCACCGCCGCCGGCGCCGCCGCCACCTCTGCCGGTGCAGTCCCTGCCAACGTCGTCGTCGAAGAAAAAGATGTCGAACGCGTGTGAACTTGACCTGCAGCGAGTCGCTCGTAACAAAGAGACAGACAGCAACATCTTCGCGCTCGGGGAGGCGGTGTCACAGCTGGACATCGATGACGTACTGTCAGGTGTCGGGTCGGACTTTAGTGAACTGCTCAACGCCGACGATGGATCAGTCACGTCGACGTCTTGTCGACTACCAGTCGCTGATCACCTCAGCCAGCTCAGACCATCCACGCACGACAAATACGCTACCATACAGGTTCCTTCTCATTCACGTTTTGCTGTCGTCGTGTGGTGAGCATTATATCTTCTGCCATCCACACTTTATCCACAAGTGGAATGAGCCGTACCTACCTTTATAATAACGCTGAGGGCAGGATGCTGAGTAGACGATTACCAATGACCTTGAGCGATCTTCAAAGTTGTTTCCTGTACTGCAAAGCTTATAAAATGCTAATTTCATTGCGCAGCACTTGAGTACTGCCACTAAGCTTATCTGCTTGCGATAACTCAGTTTCCTGCCTTCAGAGAGCGTATACAACAGGTTCTAATAATCGACAGTGACAGTGTTAATGAAGATGTGATAAATTTTTCGTTGTATCATGTCTTGAATAGAACGCACTGCTATAAAGCCAATCTAGTACGCTATTAACGACATAAAATGCCAGTCAGTGTAGGCCTCAGACTATGGGAAAGTATGCAGGTGAATGGTGATACGAAACAAACAACAGATTATGCAATGTTTCGCGAACAGGTGTCGACTATATCGAAAAGGGCGGCAGATGGTCGGACGGTTAGCACAAGGGTGATTCAAGGTCCAACGCGCGGCAAGAAGCGCATGATGAGAGTGATGCGAGATACGGTGAACGGTCCTGAGCTGGTCGCCGAGATCGAGGTTCCAGCGAACTGCAGTGACGTGAACGCGTTCCTGGAGACGCTGCCGTCACTCGGCCGACAGCGGCACGGTGTCGCGAGGAAGGACAGTGCTGGACACTACGACAACGTGCACGATGACCGACTGACGTCGTCGGACGCCAACGACGTGATTCGGCGGCAGCCGAACGGAGGCACCAACATCGCCAAGGTTTCTCCATGCACTCTCACCGCATCCTCAACCAGTTTTGGATTTTGTGTTGTCTGATGACACGAGAGATAAACCTGCGTAATTGATATTTCCTACACTTATTAAGTTAGGAAGAATTTTATTTAATGGCTTACGTAAAAGTAAACCGTTTATAGTTTATTTGTATTAGGCTAGCATGAGCTGATACATGCATTTCATGAGCAACGCGTAAACTTTGGTTGAACTTCAGAAGTTCAAACAAAACAAGATGCTTGTGACTGTGGCTGTAATGTTGTTTAAGCATATTGAGTACTTACTGATATATCATAATCATGTTCTTGCAGCAGTAGGCCTGCCACTGAATGGTTACTTATTTTCAGAGAGCTGACTGTTTTTAGTGTGTAAATTAGCAGCATCAGCTGTGTCCACCGTTTACAATTTGCGATACTGTATTCTGCCAATTTGTTTGAGTCTTTCCATGATTAAACATTACGTGAAAGGCTAACTAGGTTGGTGTACGGACGTTTCCCGGTAAGTCACGTTCCCGGAAACACGTTTTCCGGAAGAAATTGCATTATAAATTGTCCTCGACGACCTTGTGCGCTAAACTGCTATCGGCCTATTCCTGCCTTAATCCAGGACCCTGGCCAATTATGGGCGTCGCTCGTTGGAAATTACCAAGAACCACATTATGGTCGCTTACGTTTACGATATTGGATCAAGTTCTTAGTGTATATTTATGTTTAAGGCATTCGAACACAATTAGCGTGCACATTGAAGCTGAGCGAGTCAGCGCCGTGCAGGTGAGAGAGAGACTTAACACTGGACATGGTAGAGCAGACACTTACGTTCCAACATACCGGCATCACGACACTTAAAGAAACCCGCCCCGCCGCCGGCTGCCGCCGTCGCACTGACACGTACAGAAGACTCGAAGCCGTGTTTCATTACTAAAACACTGGAGTTGACTTCTCACTGATGCAGGATTAGAAGTGACCATGATCAAAGACAGTCGCTGGCGTACACTGCAGCAAAGTGAAAGGCACAACTAACAAAACATGGAGAGTTCGGGCCAATATGACGCGGCACATAGATAAACCATTCTTTAATACAACTTGACTAACACGAAATCGCCGCACATGCTAGCTGAAAGTTACTTTCTGTGTCACTTTCCGGGAAACGTCTATCGAAGAAACGTCTTTCCGGGAAAGCGACTTTTCGGGAAACGTCCGTAAAGCACTAGGTTGAAGATATACACGTATGCAGTGCAGATGAGTGATGACAACAGTAGCAAGGTGTCAGAGAAACTCAGAATGTCACGTGTGACGTAGGCAAGTGACGTAGTCGTGGACGTGACGTCAGAGACGAGCAGTACGGGCGGCAAGCCTGCGTCCGTGTATGCAGCGAAGCGTGTTTCATTCCTTGACGACGACAGCGCCGTCGAGTGGTCCGAGTCCCAGTCTCAGCAGCTGAGTCATTATCGCAAGCGGTTTGCCAGTGTGACCGAGGACGACATTCCCATCTACCTGCTACACGACATCGGCGTCGGCGGCGTCTTGGACGTCGACGACGAGCGTCAGACGGACGCGGACGTCGAGTCGCTGTGCTGGTCGTGTGCGCGAGTCATCCGCAACAAGTCTCGCGCCGTGCCCAAGTCACTGAGCGAGCTCGGCAAAGGCAAGTCGTGTATGACGTCGCTCGGAGTCAGCGATGACGACTCGTCAATGCCGAACCCTCACTCGCTGGTCGCCAACTACGCTCGCATGCTCGTCGACGATCGACCGCGCTTTGTCGAGACGCTCTTCAGAGCTGTTAAACTCAACAAGCTCGACGTCACCAAAATCCTCTGCAAGATCGTCGAGGTCTGAGCCTAAACTGCTAACTAGAAACCGTTAAGCTTTCATCGCCGAGCCGCTGCAAAACCGGCAGGATGGCAATGTTCACGTTTACTCTAAACAAGCCATCACGTCGCTACGCGGCGTGATGACGCCGCTATGCGGCTTGATGGCTAGTGGAGGCATGATCAGGGGTGGCGCCAAGGGTTGGCAGGGGTGGTATTTGTCGGGCATATAATTTGTCGGGGATCGCTAGTATAACAAAAGCTCATCAGAAGATGAAATAGCGAACGTGAACGTTTTACAACGACATCGTACATGTAAAGGCCAGAGCCTACGCCCATTACACTGAGTTCCTAATTTCTACTACAACTAAGCAACAATGGCAATCTGTGCAGTGCACCCAATCATCTATGCATCTACGCCCATCAAACCGAGTTATCAGAGTTTGTTTTGCCTAAATAATCGCTGAATAATTGCGCAGATGGTATTAATATGGTCATAAACTATAAAAAGTAGATTTTGAAACCGAGATAAGCCTAACAATTGTTTTACGACGACATCGTACACGGATTCGGTGAAATAATGCAAAATAAGGTCCATTAACAAATTCGGTAAAATAACGCAAAATAAGGGCCATTTCGCCGTTCAAGGTCATTTAAGGTCACCGATTTTGGAACCAATCGAAAGCTCATATACGACTTCCTATTAGTGATTAATGCTAACTTACCTCCTATCTTGCACCGTTTCGGGGTTGTAGCATACCAATCGAAACTTCATATACGGCTTCCTATATCAAGACGATAGCTAGGCAAGTACTGCGCATTAAGTCTTGAATTTATGAATCTACTAGGAATTTATACCGTGTGCGTCGCGCGGTCCCTTTGCAGACGTTTACTACTAGACATAGTAATGGTAAATTGTTCATAGTTATGGCTTTGTCAACCACTTTTAGGCAATGCGCCCCGGAAACTACCGAATTCGGTAAAATAACGCAAAATATGGGCCATTTCGCCGTTCCAGGTCATTCAAGGTCACCGATTTTGGTACCAATCGAAAGCTCATATACGACTTCCTATTAGTGATTAATGCTAACTAACCTATCTAGCACCGTTTCGGGGTTGTAGCATTCCAAATGTCAATAATCGCTATATTTCGCTACGCCTCTTGCGTTTAAATCCCCCCGATCTCCGTAAAATTTTCAGTGAAGGTCAATGGATGTCCATGGTACGAGACGGCGAAAAAAATTGCCGAAAATTTCAACCGGCTGAGTAGAGTGCACGAACGTTACAGCCAGACAGACGACAGACGGACGGGCGATAGCATTATAGCGAACGTGAACGTGAGTTCACGTTCGCTAAAAATTGTATGGTATAAACTGAGGGCTAATTTTTATTAACTACTCTATGTCCCTATATCTGCGCTGTATCGAATGGCGCTATTTTGTTTGACCTTGGGGGACCCATAGCTACCCCAAACCACCCAATTTTCCACATTTTTGAATCCCTTTTTATGTCTTCGTAGTGGGCTGAGATAGAGACTTCAAATTTGGAAGGCAGGTTGATAGTTGAAAGTCCTAACCGAAGGATGACAAAACATCCCTGAAAGGGGCGTGGTCAGGTCACGTGAACCATTTGGTGGGCACCAACCATATCTCTGAAACGGCTGAAGCTAGAGTGATCAAATTTTGTACACCGAGAGGCTATATCAAGTCCCAGGATATGGCGGACAAATCACCCTTAAAAGGGGCGTTTTCAGGGTCACGTGACCCGTTTCGTAAATTTTGCCCCAATCATATATTTCGTAGTTGTGAAGATAGGCATTTCAAATATCGTTTGCTGATTGATACACAGGAGTGCTAGCGTATGCATGATATTACCCCAGAAAGGGATGTATGGTAATGTCACGTGACCTCTAAGTTTTGGGAAATAAGTGATAATATCTCGTTAACGGTGCAAGATAGAAACAGTTGCAATTGAACGCTAATAGAAAATCGTATGTGGCCTATCTAATGGCACCGTTACCAATACACTTGAATGACCTTGAAGGTCACTTTTGCTGTTTGAAACCTTTCTAGCTCCCATACCTCATGAAATGTAGCACGAATTTACTAACATAGCGCGTCGCGCGGTCCCTTCGCAGTAGCAGAGCTTCTTGTGTAGTATAGATACCCTAAACACATTCATGGCGTAATTTGCTCTATTATGCAAAAACATTACACTTTTGCTGCGAATGTCGTATCGTCGAATGTCGCGCATCATATCTTACTGACTTGACTATATTAGGAAAAATAAGTAAGGGTTTTAGGCATATTCCCAAAATTATCAAAATTTGCAGATTCCTCAGGTCACATGTGAGGCGCTTTGCGTAAAAATGCGTATACTTTACTTTACTTTACTTAACACCATACACCGATCAATGTGAAATTCGGCGTGAAAGAGTAAACCTGTAATGCGCTATTTCGTTCCGACTTTCAGTTCAATCGGTGCATCTTCTCACGCCTGTTAGTCCAGAAACCTCAAATTTGACGGACATTGGAACTTTTGATGGGGCTGCCACACCCATACCCCTTCACTGATCAGCGCCAAATTTGTTTGACATAATAAAACAAACCTGTGGTTTGGCTCTGAAAATTTCCTGAAAATCGCGCTAAGGACACGCGCCTGCTGGGCGATTATATTTCGAAATCGCGAAAAAAAATTAGTTTTGGGGTTCCTTACATCCCCACCCGTGCACCGATAGAGATGAAATTTGGCGTAAACTCCTCCAAGCCAAATTTCACACCATCGTTGCAACGTGTCGCCCTCGGAGGAAACCTCTAAATCACCCCTGTGCGTAATTTAAATACCGGCGTATAGGTTGTCCACATCCGGCCGGTAATAAGACTAATTTTACGACCTCCATAGTTTGCTGTCAGTACATCGGATGAGTGACAAAACTGTGGTAAAGCAATGCAGACAGACGTTCTAAAACTGCGCATTGTTTTCTTATCATAGCTGCAGAACTGAAACGTATCGCTACATATACATCAGCTTCGGTTTTAACAGCCCTTTTCTAGGTGACTAGGTAAGTAAGTAAGTAAGTAAGTATATTTGTACACGGCGCAAAAAAGCAACAGTCACTCACTATGCGCCGCATAGTGAACGTGGATTGGCCGGTTTCTCCACTGAAAATCAACTGCTGATCTTTCTTGATCCACTACCGAATGGATCCTAATTCCTAATAACAAAACGAAAAATCAAGCATTGTGTGCATTGTAACTCAGTTTAAATCTCTTGCCTTCTGTGTTACATGAACAACACAGTAAATTAACATTTAAAATAACGTGTCAACGCCTCTCCTGGACATGGTCACTGTGACAGTGTCGCGTTGACTTTAGTGCTCTTTCCAGTCAGTTACTCATTGGCTTTTCAACTGAAAAGTACAACCGGGGAATATTAATGTTTATATTAATATTAATGTTTTATTCCCGATCGTTTGCCTATAACTAGCAATCTGTGCAAGCTAAAGAGAGACGTTTGACGGTATAAACTGATACGTTTACTGAACATAGGGTGATTTACATCTACGCGTGTCCTTAGTCACGATACGATCTACATGTTGTGGAGCATGATGTCGTACTGTGCGAAGTTAACTGGTGAAGATGTATCAAATCAGTAGGTTTAAGAAAAGCTTAGTGCTAGCGCCAGAGAGCGATATCAAACTAACACGACTGGAAGTGTTTATATTTCTTTGCCCCTTATCATGGCGGCGAGAACAGCTGGATGGAAAGGGGTGAAGAAATTACGTCATTATCAGCCTGCGGCCTATGATTTGTCAACGCATGTTTGTTGGCGTCGCGGACATTGCAAGTCGATATAGAGAGCAGAGTATAAGGCGGGAAGGCCGTGCAGCAAGTAGCGTCATGGCGTGTGATGGATGATGTGACTGTCACAGAAGAGCGGCGTGAAGCTGGGACATCGCGATTTTCGCGAGACTGAGTCGAGTGCTACAATCCTGCACGTCGCGCTGCTCTACAATCACACGGCGATCGTCGACTTCCTTCTGAACGCCGGTGACCGTGAGTTGATGCTGGCCAAGTACGAGACGGACGAGTATCGCAATCAGACGTGCCTGCACGTCGCAGTCGCTAACGGCAACCCAGCGGTCGTCGAGCGACTGATGCTGTCTCTCTCCAGCGAGGTTCGCCGCGGCGTCGCGTTACGCTTTCGCTCTGCGCATTATTACTGGCCCGCCTAATGGGCCAGTATTGTTTTGCTGGCTGGCGTCTATCGTCGTCTGTCGTCGTCGTCTGTAACGCTGCCAGCGGGCGGGAGGGTCGGCCGGCCGCCGGGCGAGTGGCCGGTCCGGCGGCCAACACTGCACGGCGGGCCAGTACGGTTACGTCCCGTTAGGGCGACACCGTGTTGATTTATTGTCAGGGTTGAACATGTTACGTGAGGCCGAGTTTTAATGAGGCGTGCAGGAGTAAGTGTGTGTTCTACAATAAACTGTGGACAACGTAGTTTTGTTACACTTGACGAGTGATCGGGTTAATTGCTAATCAAAACTTTGAAGATACGTCATCAGACGTATTGATAAAACAGTAATTTAGGTATTACACTGTTGGGACACACAGAAAAACATCGGTGGTAGAAGTTTTAACCCGCGCGACGCTGTGCTACACCGCGGTATTTTGCTGTCATAGCGAGTGTCTGTCCGTCTGTCCGTCCGTTACAAGCCGGTATTGTATCACAACAAGCTCAGCTATCGTCGAGAGACCCGCACGACGTATCAGTGGAAATGTTGTTCACTTGTACTACTGTTGTACGAATAACGCAAACAGAGATCGCCTGTTAGCCTGAGGAGCACTTTCAGCAACTGCCACGTTTCATTTACCCGCGCGGAGCTAGCTCTGCGCGGGTAATAGCCATCATCGCGTGTCTGTCTGTCAGTCTGTGTGTGTGTGTGTGTGTGTGTCACACGCCGGTATTGTATCAAAACGGCTAAACGTAGGATCACGCAAACAACACCACGTGATAGCCCAGGGACTCTAGTTTACTGTCGCCAAA
>Ga0209780_1001513_pt1 | contig 15421 bp, 11 predicted proteins | sample WorMetexBAHAMAS2_FD_187384 | JGI IMG/M metagenome (GOLD analysis project Ga0209780, IMG submission 187384) | Marine gutless worms symbiont microbial communities from Max Planck institute for Marine Microbiology, Germany - Inanidrilus exumae... | ecosystem: Host-associated > Annelida > Digestive... | reverse complement strand
GAGTTATAGATGTACAAAGTGGTGAATCAGACGAGGAAGACGTGGTGGGTGGAGGAATAAGTGAGAAGGAGATTGAGGAACTGGTGCCAGAATGAGGTTTACGAAGAGACAAAGGAAGGTGATTCCAGAGACAAGGTGAAGCATAACGGAAGGAGCGATCAGTTATTTTTAGAGATGATGATGAAGCTTCCCAGCCTCTGTACACCTTCCCAGCCGCAGTGCATCACCGCCCCTAGGCCGGTACCAATTAAGTTATACTGTTTTGTGACAGAGGCACATGTGAAGAACTTGCCCAAGGTAATTGTTACGCGGCTTTTGCCTCGAGTATAGGAATTGAACCCACGACCTGCTGATCGAAGTCCAACGCTCTACCCGTTGCGTCACCGCGCCACCTGGCGTAATATGCATCGTAATTAGGGGAAGTGCGAATCCGTGTAGCTGAGCTGATCGGCTGAGCTGATCTCTGCCAGTGCCAAATGGCAGATCCCATTGGTTGATCTATTATGTAAAGCGATCATGGCTCATCTGATGTGCACAACATCTATTTACCTGATCTGAAAGAAACGAGTGAAACAAAGTGTCGCCCTAACGGAACGTAACACTACTGGCCCGCCGTGGAGTGTTACAGACGACGACAGACGACAGACGAGAGACGCCAGCGACCGTTACTAGTCTGGCCCCCTACACCATGTGTAGGTGGGCCAGTAATAACGTACATAAAGCGGTTGATCTGCTAGAAAAATTAAGTGGCTGCTCTGCTACATTCAGACATTGTGCTCGGCTGGTCTTTTGAAATTATGGTTTAATGAATTTGGCTGATCTGAGATCAGCGAAGTAGATCTATAATCTTTTCATTATCTATTATATTCAGCAGATCACCCGAACATATGCAGTAGCAGATCAGCCGCTTTAATTTAAGTGTTTTTGTTCATTTTTTGCAGATCAGCTAAATTCATTCAGTCGTAATTAAAACAGATCAGCCAAGTTCAATGTCTGCATGTAGCAAATCAGCCAATTAATTAGTTTTATAGCAGATCACCCAAGTGTAATGTTTTACAAAGCAAAATCCACAATTTCTGGGCACGGCAAGTCGCTACAGACTTCCATGCAACCGTCATGATGTTTGAAACAGCTAATCGCCAAGAAAGTCACGTGACCGTTCTCGGCCATACCGTTCGGATCAACCGATCAGCTCAGCTTAGCGGATTTCGCCCTATACCCGTAATGAAGTCTATACACAATTTTTACCGCACGACACTATGCTGCACATGTCACCATTCCGTAGAGCGCACACGTCTTCACCTTTCGTAGAAATTATGTCTTTTTATAGCGTTTCCGACTGTCCGAGATACAGCGAACTATTTGTCGAAAGTTACAAAAATTTTCCTACCCCACGTGTATTTTGCGCTCCAGCTGATGGTGAACAACTGGAATTTCACCAAGACATTTAACACCAGAAAATAAGGGTCCATGGGCTACCATTTGGTTTTATTTGCTGATGATATGTTTGGATGTTTTGATATAGAATTCCAACTTACGAAAGACGGACAGATGTGCAGACACACAAGGCCGTTGCACATAATATTGCGCGGTAAAAATTAACGTGCTGCTCTTATATATTAAGCGACTATATAGTGCGAGATAAACGTTGAAATGTGACAGCCTACAGGCTAGCATATGCGATGCATGAAATGTGCTGTGTACTGTACATGTAGATACGAATTTGTATGTCACAAAGTCCAGTTCTCTGATATGAAAACTGATAGGCCTACGTGAATTAATAGAATAACAGCATGCATGGACAGCTTCTCGCGGAATCTAGCAAGCATAGAATTTGTACCGCTCGGTAATTGTGTGGAAATGCGGTATATGCTATTGTAATTTCGTCTGCCTGTTCGTCTGTCCCTGCTGGGTTCTTAACGTTCTCAACGTATTTTAACGTAATTCCCGAGACTGGGTTTTAGGGCTGCAAAAGGCGAAAATGGCAAGACCTTATTGCAACGTTATTCATGTATCAATATCATTCATAATCATGTAGCCGAACGCAGTACCATTATGCCAGAAAATACTATATAGACCTATATTTTGTCGTTGCTTACATATATAGAAAGCTACAGGTTTGCAATAGTTTACCTCAACTATATACAGTTTATAACATCGCGGTACTTTTTATATCGGTAATCCGCACCCCACCACTATTATATGCCCTTACAACAGCCTGCAGTCGATGTCATACGGTATACGTAATTACGTACAACGTACAGTCATGTCAACCCACTCAACCTCAACATGCGTCAAATAAATCAAAAGAAGCCTAGACGCGTGTATCTACGATACGATACGATACGGTAGATTAACGTGTGCTCAAAAGCTGACGAGATGGTCAGCTCCCGACGTACGGCGCTATATAAATTTGTAATTGAAAATGTGTAATTGAGAAGACACTTAAGGATCGTTCACACGGGATTCGTTGCGTTGTGATGCGTTTCGGTGCCGCGCGGCAACGCTCGGTGCCGCGCCCGCATCCGGTGTAAACGAACCTTTACAGTGGCGACGCGGAAAAAAAACACGGAATGACCGACTGTGTTCACCTGCGGCAACCAAAGAGAAAGATATCGCGACAATACGCCTGTGTACATGATCAATCTCATTCCAGTACCAGTGTTTCTCTGTTCCTGGCTCACCCATTCATCCATCCATTACGTCTTCTTTTGTTTCATCGCTCTGGACTCATCAATAATTCCCTCATTCTGTCACTCCCGGCTTAAAACTTACCTATCTCACAAATCCTTTCCCCGTAGTTTCACTTCTGCCCCGGACTGCCTTCACGGACTATCATCTGGACCATTTCTTCTGAGCTCTCCGGTGTTTGTTTTTAGTTCTTTTTCGGTGCCCTGCGCCTAAGGTGGCCTTTTTGTCAGATTTTGCGCGCACGTAAATAGATGGAACATGCGGGATCAGCAGATAGTTGGAGCTACCAGCCTCAATGCTTTTAAAATGGTTTGGACAAGCTAAGAAAGACTAAGATGTGCTTCTTCATGCACTGATCCGCTTAGCCCTAAGGTTAGGGTTAGGGGTAAACATCGCACCACCTCTTCCCCCATTTTGCCCCCAAACTCTCCATTTTAGGCGAAGAAGTGCTTAAAATACATGCACCTTGAGTTACAAGGTGAGTATTAAATATACCACCTCGTATCATATCGTAGCTATAACATTGCTGTGGTCATGTGCGCGTGTTCATGTCGCAGAAAGAAAATAATGCAGAGGTCTTGGTCACGTACGGTGCTGATAACGCTGTTAGCTGCAGCGCTTCCCTCGCACGGCTGGGCCTACAAAATTCTCCTGATTCCATGGATCGGAAAGAGCCACGTTTTCTCAATGGCCACAATTGCCGAGGGTCTGGCGAATCGAGGTCACCAGGTCACGCTTGTCGTCGGAGAAAATTACAAGCTGAACCTGCCGGAGTTGAGAAATCGGACGGAGATCAGCATCACGCGGTTCAAAGATCCAGCGATGGATTACGACGGCGTGGCGGAACAATGCTCTCAAACAGCTATGGACGCAGCCAGCAACTTGAAGCAACTTTCTTCTATCGCCTCCATTATGTCAGGAGTGTACGTGAGCTTTTTTACTGCGCGGCGCGTATGCTGTTGTTGTTAGGCCTATCGTATATGATTTACGAGCCATATGTTACCAACCATTGAACAGCGACATCGTAAGCTGCGGTAGGCCACCCTCCTCTTGTCGCCTGTTGCAAGGCTTCGTGCATGTTATGGCAGGATGCGCAGTGACCTTGGTTAGTCTGAAAATGGTTTTAGCTGTCCCACAGCCCCATAGCTATAGCATATACTTTGGGACAGATTATAAAACCGATTTGCATCTGTCCGTGTGTCCGTGTGTCCGTCTGCGTGCACTCTCACGCTCGCATTTCTTGATGGATTTTCACCAAAATTGGCACAGACGTGAAAAACCTCAAAAGTAAAAACGAGTCTGTTGGGGTAAATATCGCACCACCCCTTCCCCCGTTCTGCCACAAACTGTCCATTTTAGGCAAATAGGTGCTTAAAATACATGCAAATATTAACAACAACCCTATAATAACTGCGTTAAATGCACCGAATCGCCGAAATTCCCGCGTCATACAGGAAATCGGGATTGAGGATCACATATATTTTAGACCGGAGGTGAAAATATAGCAGTTTCGCGCATGCGCTGTGAAAAATATGCAATATAACCCTTATTATATATTATCGGAACAGTTCGGTCGTTGTGGACTTGCTATGGGACAGACTCCACTTTCCACAGAACGTATTTCTAGTTTGTGTCTAGTATCGTCGTGGCATTTTAAATCCTGGTTGCCGGATAGAGAGGCAGTCCACAATGGAAGAGTTGAATACCGAGGCTGACTTCCAATCATCTTGCCATAGACTGCATGGTGACGTCCATGGGACGAGTGTCTGTCCAGATAGGTCTGCGTGACGGCAGACGATTGCCGGGAGGAGAAAGAAGAAACACATTTTGTGTAGCGGTCAATCTTCACGTACGGCTGTCTTCTCAATCAACGCACACATAGAGCGCGATGTATGCTGCAGGCCTAGTGCCTGTCTGTCTGTCTGTCTGTTTGTCACACTCTGGTATTGTAAGTAAGTAATTAAGTGTTTTTCTAAGGCGCCGCATATCAAAAGTCAAAGAGCGCCGTGCTATAAAGTTGACCCTTCAGCTGTAGTCTGAACAGTTCGTCGGTGATGTCTAGATAGTGTAGCTGGACCGGAAGGGAGTTCCACAGGCGAGGTCCAGCGGCCGCAAAAGATCTGTCGCCGTTACTGTTGAGTGTTGGCGGCACCACGCACGTCGGAGCGTTAACTGACTGCAGAGGGCGCCGAATTGCGGTCGGACACGAGGCAGCAATCTTCTGCTAAGCAGAGAGGTGTCTGCCTGGACAGCAACTGGCGAACCAGACATTCCACTTTGAACTTGACACGCTCTCGTATGGGTAGCCAGTGACGTATCAAAACGGCTGAAACATCAAGGTGATCGGCGAGCTAGGGAGTAGTTTCATCACACCAAAGATCTCGTGAAATTTCCATTTTCCAAGGCCCCAAACATGGGCTTGAATAGCGATTTTCGACCAAGTAAGTCGTACGTGATCTATTTAAAATGCAATGACATTTTGATACGACAGCAGCAAAGCGGGCAAACTCATCATCATACAAAATGCAGTCGGGCATGGCAGACTTCGCCCCCGATGCCGCCACCTGGCAAACTGGAGGAAATATGCGCGTCGTCTTTGACTCTGACCCATTCGCTCTATTATGAGAAAATATGACGTCATCCACAAAACCGGAAGTATATAACATATTGCACTGCCGTCAGAGGAGGACCGAGCCACGGTCACAGGTAACATGTACAGAAAACTTGGTGAAATTCAGAGGTGTGTTTCTTGAGATAATGCGAGCGAACAGACAGACAGACATGCAGACACGCTGATTGTAATTCTTCGCAACCCACTGGGGCAAAGGATGCTTTTCTCACATTAAAGACCCCGCGGTGAAATTTCAAGGGACATGCACCCCATAGCAACGCCGGGTGGTAAAAATTGTCTCACTATGTCAGAAACGATACAAGATATGGCTTTATTTACGCCAATATGAGGTCATATGTGATCTATGCATATAACATTATCATTTCCAATTACCTTGAGGGACCTAACCTACCCTTTTACTTTTCCCGGTAGAGGTACAAAGTATTGTGGTCAGTGTGTCTATTTGTTTGTTTGTCTGTCCGCTAGCATATCGATACGATACAATAGATTAAAGTGCGCTCAAAAGCTGACGAGATCGCCAGCCATATATAGTGCATACTATATCAAAAACCACGCGTCCAAATTTCACAAAATTTTCTGTACATGTTACCTGTGGCCGTGGTTCGATCTCCTCTGAAGGCAATGCCATACGTTATGTACTTCCGGTTTTGTGGATGACGTAATGTTTTTAAATAATAATAGAACGAATGGGCATAATCAAACGACGTATTTGTCCAATTCACCAGATGGCGGCACCGGAGGCAAAGTCTGCTGTCTCCGACTGCATCATGTTGATTATGCCTTGGAATAGAAAATCTTTTGAATTATGCCGCATTGGCAATTTTCTGACATTTTTGTTACTGTTCCCAAAACGATATTGTTTGCATGGACAAACTAATGATTAATTAATTAAACGCTTATAATTATGTTTGCTGTAGTGCAGAGAAATGGTGCCAGCAGATGACGGTTGACAACGATGATAAGTTGGAGCGACTGGAGCAAGAGAAGTTCGACGTTGCCGTTGTTGACGTACTGTACTTCTCGAAGTGTGTATACCTCATTCCACATCGACTACAGATTCCGTACATCACATTCTCCCTTTCCGCCGATCCGCTGACAGTCAGAGTTCCCTGGCTTCCGTCCTTTGTTCCCAGTCTAGTGTTCCCTTTGTCGGAACAAATGAGTTTCGTTGAAAGACTGGAAAACACTGTAGGTTTGTTGGTCGTTACTTTTATTCTTCCTTTTGCGGTTTCTCCGATGACAAGGGAAATTCAGGATAAGTTTAGCCGCTATGGTTCATTTAGTTCGCTAGATGAACTCGAGTTGAAGTCAGCCATGTGGTTCCTGATAATAGACAATATCGTTGACTATTCCCGACCCATGATGCCTAGCATGGTCAGTATTGCCGGATTGACTGCCAAACCTTCCAATGGCAAGCTTCCTCCTGATATCGAAAACTTTATTGACGGCGCCAAGAAAGGGGTTATTCTCATGACATTTGGAACCGTGTCAGTCAACGTTCCCGCGCATATGGTTGAGGCGTTTTCGTCGGCGTTTCGTCGACTCGACGGCTACAGGGTGGTATGGAGACTAAACAACAGAGACGACGTGAAACTTCCGGACAACGTCATGATCGCTCAGTGGTTGCCACAAGGTGACATCCTCGCTCATCCGTCGCTGAAGCTCTTCGTCACTCACTGCGGTGCCAACGGACAGTACGAGGCCGTCTACCACGGCGTTCCGATGATCGGATTTCCGGTGTTCGGCGACCAGTTTCACAACGCCAAACGCCTCGATCACAAAGGTTTCGGTCTGTCGATGAACATACACGACTTCACCGCCGACCAGCTGCTCGACAACATTCACAAGATCCTGCAAGACAAGTCCTACAAAGAACGCGTCATGAAGGCGTCCGAAATCTTCCGGAGTCAAGCCCAGAGTCCGGTGGAAAGAGCGACGTTCTGGATCGAGCACGTCTGTCGATTTGGTAGCGATCATTTACGTTCAGCCGGCAACGACTTACCACTGTACTCGTACATGATGCTGGACGTCCTTGCCTTCATTGTCGTTGCATTCCTCCTTCTCATCTATGTCCTGTTCACGCTGCTCAAGTTCATTATGAATAAATGCTGCGGACCCACAACATCGAACAACTCTCTGAAAAAGAATGAGTGACAGTTCTTCTACGTTTCATTATGACTGAATTCACCATTATTACGTCGTTCATCAGTCCGCCCGTCCGTCTCTTCCGTCTTATTTCTGCGGCGCATATTCAGCGTGACTCACCAGGGGGCAGCACCCGAGGCGGCTAGCGTACATTTCCGTCCGACTAGACCTATAACGAGGACGGACATACTTGTTTTTTTTTTCGAGTATTCAGTGATCATAGCCTTTGCGTTTGTCTGCCCAATAAGCGCGAGCGGCCAACGGATACTCGAGTAGTTCCACGATTTCACTATATTTTCCACCATCGTCTCTGATATAGCCATATTTGTAGTTTTGTACCGAAAATGGACGTTAAACTCCAACTAACAAATATTTTCCTCCACACAGTTGTCTTCTTTGTCGCTTTGGTGTAGAGATCACGGCATCAATGACGTTACTCTACGTTAAGCCCGGTTAGTACTGGGATGGGTGACCGTCTTCGGGCGGAAATTGGTAGGTGTGTGCGGTGTATATGCGCGTTGTGTATGGTGGAGGAAGGAACAGTAGGCGTGAGCAGCTTGTCAGGTATTTCTAAGCGCGCCTCCTATAGGCGTGGCCTGCTGTGTGACTAAGCCCGGACTGGCACTTATTCAGTGCCTAGCCATGGACTTAGCCACATCTGTCTGCTTCGGCTCTCACGTCAGCGCGGCTGACACATTGACGCTACTAATCAAAACATCAGCAACGGTCACAGTTTATAGAGGACACCGTCGAATCCTCTTACCGGTATTAACTCCCTGTTCATCATATGCATAGGAATTAATAGAAATAATTCTTTGGCAGGCGGACGCTCCCGGGCTGAGGGGCGAACCTCGGCCACTGAGCGCGTCACGCTCTATTGCACATGGCGGCCGATTGCGCTGACCACTTAGCCACATGGGCAGGTCGAGTGCAAAACTCACGCCGCACTGTTTTTGTGCCTCGTGACCTTGACCTTTTGACCCCAAAATGAATGGGTTTCCAGGACTTGTGGTTGAGCATTTCTGTGTCATATTTGGTGATCGTAGTTGCAGCGGTTTTTGAGATATTGTGAGGATAAACAGACATACAGACAAACAAACGCCGGTGAAAACCCTGCCCGCCACAGTAGCTGGCGTGGGTAAATACGTTCACGGATGGCAATGTTACGATCTCAGATGATACGACATAACATCAAAACGGGGCCAATGCTCAACATCAAATGTTAATACATGTATAAGGTCCCTATGACGGTGTGGTCGATAGCATGGCAAGTGGGTGCAAGATGAATGCATGTTTGCACAGATAATAGTTGCGATTCGTTCGTCGCCATTCCGTTCTCAGCAGGCGACGATGTAGCAGTATGTCCCGTTTCCGTCCATCCCATCCTGGAGAGGCGTGAATTTAAACTGCTTATGATTGAAAACCGTTAAGAACACGATATGCGGTATATTTGATATAATGAGGTAGCCGGCTTATTTCAAATAACGTTAAGACTTCAGCGCCTCCGATTCATTTATGTGACTAATGGCGCTTATATATGCTTTACTTACTTACTTACTTATTTACTTAGTTACTTACTAAAAGTAGAGATAAGTTTTCAAGCTAATGAGAAAAAGGCAAGTAACAGTTGAAAGTTAAAATTCGTAGATGTAAAGTCGATGAAAATGACAATACGAATAACGTGCTTGTTAATTTGCAGTTCACAAGATGATGGTAACTGTGCGAAAAGTATGTCGATAATAATGAAACGGCGAAATAAAATTGCAAGTATGCTGCGCTTATTAAAACCTTTAAAATATAGCAATAGAAAGCTCAACTTACCAACAAGATAAATCATAAAGCTTAGCAAATTAAAAAGTGCCTAAAACACCACAAGTGCAATCACATTTTGTATGTAATAGACACAGCTGTAATTCTACATCAGCATTATCATTAACCTTTCAACACGCATCATAGATTACAGCCATTTTATAATTAGACTAATAGAAATCGCAACTTTTACATACCTCTTCCATATAAAGCCACGAGTCCCTATTAATATAATCCGTTCGCATCTCTTTGGGCTTTGATTTTGTGAAAATCACGTGACTTAATAGGCAGTCATTTTAACGCAATAGCAGCGTGTGATAGACGGACGGACGGACGGAAAACCCGTAGCAATATGTTGCTCGGCATGACGCCTTAGAATCCACGGAACTGGCACGTTATAAATTGGTGTATTATTCTATGGCGACGCACGATAAAATTATAATATAAGATTCAGACAGTAGGACAATAATTATAGCCTGAGAATGTATAGTGAGGTTAACCAGGCCTGTAACAAAATTTGCCGCTCACGGCGAAACTGTCGTGACTAAACGAGTTACAATCAGCTGTGAAGCACCAGTCATCACATAACTTCTCATACGACACAAATATCTGTCACAGTAAAATACTACTTAGTAGGCCTACTTAAATACCGAAAAAGCATCGTATAAACAAGGTGTCGCCTCAGCGACACGTAACACAACTGGCCCGCCGTGCAGCCGTAGAGCTATAATTATACTGGAAGCGGCATGACGTCATCGCCAGGCCTGCGCGTCTGAAGCCGCCTACAGGCCGGCCATGAAGTGTTACATACGACGACAGACCACCGACCGCTACTAGTTTGGCTTCCTACACTATGTGTAGGCAGATTAAAGGTCATAAGTGTTACCATAATCGTCACTGTCACTGAAACGATTACGTTTTTTATAGAAAATCTGAATTGGTGTATAAAAGTCTAATAAGATAGATGAGCGCATCACTATAGTAACATTCACCAGTCGACGACGCACTGTCAGCTATGCGTTATCACAGCAGTAGCAGTAGCAGCATCAGCAGCAGCGAGGGCAGTGAGTCAGACGACGTCATCATTCCGTCATTTAGTTCATCTTTGTCGTCTGCTGCAACCGCCAAGTCATCATCGTTGTCGTCGGGTTTAATCGCCGGAAGCTGTAGGTGCTTTTTTATTTTTTAAAATGTCGTTTTAGTCCGCTGGTCAAGCGTTTTTTTGGTCAGCTGCGAACTTGCCCACTGCAGCTGTAAAGCGTTACCGCATAACCATGTGAAATGCATATGTTAGGCTATATAAGAAAGCAAATGGCTGATGTTATAATAATAATAATAATAATCCGATTTGTAAAGCGCCAGAATGTCAAAAGACTTCCGTGGCGCTAGCCGTAGCGCTGTTATCAATGTATTACACAGTTTGACTTCACAGATTGCTAGAACCGCATCTCAGCAACCACTGCAGTGTTGAGGAGAGCAGTGCGATGATCTGTAATCGGTTCAGCCAACCGCCTGGAGGAACATTAGAGACACCAGTGATATTGTAACCATACAACCAGTTGTCAACTTATCCTCTGAGACCGCAGAACTGATGTCAGTTACTACTGCGACAACAAATCCACTCTTTGAATTAGATCCGGCAGCTACTGAACCTGTTGAGACCCAGATTAAAATCATGTGCCAGTCAAGCTGATAATTACACTCTAGTTATGAACTAAAAGAACTACAGGAGGAAGCGTAAACCTGTTATTGGAACATACACGGTAGTGCAGTCACTGCAACCTGACATAGGAGAGAGATCTCTGTTTGTCACTAGACTTCCACCATCAGCTACTGTTGAAGACCTGACAGAGTTCATGTCTCGGAACCTCAAGTTGCATGCTTCTTGCACGAACATAGTGTATCTCTGGAACGGCTGAAGCGAGAGTCACCAAATTTTGTACGCAGGTTGAATATACCAAATGCTAGCCTTGGGATGACGTACTATCCCTTAATGGGCGTGGTCAGGGTCAAATGACTTGTTTTTAATTTTGCCCAATCATATTTTTAATTGGTGAAGCTATGCACTTCAAATTTCGTGTGCTGTTTGATGCAGATGAGTACTAGTGCATGCATGATAGATTACCCCCGAAAGAGGTGTGTTTAGGGTCACTTGACCTCTTGAAGTTTTGGGAAATAAGAGATAATATATCGGAAACGGTGCACGATAGAGACATAGTTGCAATGGAAGACTAATAGAAAATCGAATGTGGCCTATCGAATGGCACCATCATCGGTGACCTTTAGTGACTTTAAAGGTCACTTTTGCTGTTTGAAAGCTTTCTGTTTCACATAACTCGTCGGGAAATTATAGCGCGTATTATCTACGGAGGCCTATTTAACATTGTATTTCATGGGCTTCAAGCCTTTGCTATTAAATTTAAATAAATAAATACTGTATTTGACCTGATTCAGATACACAAAGAAAAAAATTGTCACACGCTTTATATACTCATTTTTTTGTGTAGTATTGTTCCTTCGCTAAATTGGATGGGCCTACGGCTGTGCAATAGCTATGAGCCTACGCCAACAAGGAGGAGTCATGATGCATCCGAGTCAGTGTCCAGGCCAGGAAGGGTCAGGGGCATAGCCGAAGCAGATCGTTAATTTTTTTGAACCGCATATTTGTGTGAGGAGCAATTAACTTTCACGGTGTGATATTATGCACCGTTTATATTGGTAGTAGTTTTCATTTTTGATGTCAGTAACGGAGGCGTCAGAGAGGGGGATGCGAGTGTGGACAGTGGAGGGGCCCGGAAGAGCTAACTGTCATGGGGTCCGCTTTACCCCTCGGCGGCCCTGTATAATCCGGGCATTGGCACACATCGCAAGTGGGCTGCGATGCCTATGGGAATGCCATATACGGCTATATGACCACTAGGATTTCACTACGATTTGTCTACGACTATCCTACGTAGCTACATCGTATAGCGAATTCATGTAGTACTTGTGACGAGGACGGCTTAACACTGGGCGGAGAGTGGCGCGGGATTGTAAATACTGCAGTCCGCTGAGGTAAGGTCACGCATGCGGTCACTTGATGGCCGTTTTGTGTGCGCGTTTCCTGATTGCTTGGACAACTCCGAACTGAAAACACGGCCGTGTTGTTGCAGCGCCGCCTGCGTCCACAATTCCCGCCCTTAGCCCCCTCTCTCCTGCCTGCTCCGTCGGTTACCATGGTAACCGCATCCGGGGAGAATGCGCACCGGATCAGATTGGATGCAGGGTCGCCAGACGGCTGCGTTGCAGAGGTGTGTGCTTTGCGCGGACTGTGGAAGGATTTTTTATGGATTTCGGTCCGCACGAAAATAAAGATGAGCGTGTACGACCTAAGTTGATTGATTGAGTTGAGGTAATTTACGTCCCATCCGACACAAAATAGTTCATTACGAAGACGTTCTTCCTGGCCAATATATTGGCTTAGTACTGAAAAACGATCTTACTGTGGATCAATCAATCAATCAAGAGACATTTTTAAAGTGGCCTAAATAGTTAAGACTATCGTAAGGACGACTGTGCAATGGGAAATAATAACCAAATCAATGAGGGTATAGGCCTAGGTCATGGTCAGACAGTATCATAACAGCGGCGAAGTAAGTATGTTTAGCCGGTTCCTGAAGACCGGCAGAGACCGAGCAGATGTGACATCGCTAGGTAGACTGTTCCACACTTTGGCTCCAGCAACAGGGAAGGCACGACCTCCGACCGTAGATATATGTACGATTGGTGTTGTTGCATTGAATGAGAACGAAAACGGGAACAAAAGTAGGCTAATGCTTTCACAGTAAAAGTAACGAAAATAATCATAAGATTAAGAGCTAGAACAAAATAAAACTACAATGACTGGTTTCGCTGTAACCGAAAACTGAGCAACTATAGAACGATTTCTGATGCACGAAATCCGATCTACAGAAAACACAAGCAGCAAACCAGAATTTTACTGCTACAACTCCAGTTATTATTCTTATGGTGCCGAATATGTTGGTGCAAAATAAAAGATTATTAGGCCACACGTAAACTTGTTTTTTTCTCAAACATTTCTAGATAAGTTTATTAAATTGTAGCATAAAAAGCAATGCTAGATATAAATTGCCGACGTCAAACAGCTTGCTTGATTACCGGTACATAGATGCCGACTGCTAGTTGAGAGTTGAGACTTATGCATCTTGTGTATGATTTTACAAAAAAAAATAAATAAAACAAGCTAGTCGAGCATGTTTCCGACAATTTTCGATTTACTGTCTACATACTGCAGCACATCGTGTTTTAAAATCGCCGTTTTTCTTTTGTGAACAACTCCGTCAAATAGAACCGGTTGTAATAACTCGGGTACATGGAATCCCGAAAAAAATTGATATAAGCAATTACGAATTTGCCCACTGCACTTGAAAAATGTTACCGTAATATCTGCCAAAATGCAGAACCATTTCCTTTCCGTTTGTAAAAATTGCGAAGATTTTTTAGAGCCAGCCGTTTCTATCAGAAGAAAACCATCATAACTTTGATTATGGAAACATTCCATAGAAAACAGACAGCGGATCCACAGACTTTGCAATCTCTATCTCACAGGGTAACTGCTTGGTTAAAACTATGTTAATAATAGAATAACGGTCCTCGATCGAGGATCGAAGTCAGACCGACCGCGTTACTGCGTTAATACGCCCATACGCGCTGGACGTTGACCTTTGACCTTTGACCTTGATATGTGACCTTGACTTTCAATCCCAGGCAAGCTGTGCTCATGACCCACACACAACAAAAACTCAAGTTTAATGGTCAGTCGGTTTACTCGATGGAGTGGAAACAAACGGACGGACAGATGGACAGACGGACGGACGGACGCTACCGATTGCTTTAAAATCCCGGCTAACGCCGTTGTAATGAAAACGAAAACTAAAAAATATACATTTCACAAGGTAATACGGTGACATTTCACAGATGCAATAGTCCACTTCAAAACAACTTATATCAATTTTCGCTAGGATTTTATGTACCAATATTACTAAATCAGTTCACGATTGAGTTACTGAGAAAAGGCAAGGGGAACGCAGTGTATATATGCACTGTAAAGCCCATTCGTAAGCAGTGAGACGTCGATGTTAAACGCTTAGCAATGAACTACTAAATATCTTCACACAATTTGCCGGCTTCTGTTCGTTGAGAATTACTTCCCGCTGACGGCCTATTCGGACTCCTTGACATATATGACCTGCGATATGGGAATTGCGGCATGGCGGCCGACCGCTATCTGCTGAATCCACACACCGGTTACTAGCATATCAGATGAGCAAATCTCTGACGACGCTCGAGCACAGACATTACAGAACGTGGACGGACTCGACTCTACCATGACGATCAATGTACGCGGAATCATATCTCATATCTATGTTATTTCCCACGTAATACTATCACTTTGTCGGTCTACTCTTCCTCTCTAGGCCTACCGGATTTTCTTCTCTCTTCCCTCCTGGCTTTAGATTAGATCTAATCTCATTTCTCCAGGAGGTCGTCGATGTGAATGTTCTTTCTTTGCTCTTTCCTATTGCTTATGTTCGTCTGTTTACTACACACTTCCAAAGTCGTGCACGATATAATTAAAGTAAGTAAGTAAAGTAAACAGTGTATAGCAGTTTAGCATCAACTTAGCTCTTCACCGCTACGGGAAACTCACATACTTAGTATTCTGAAGATACAAGCTAGTATCTTTAAGATACTTTTTGAAGATACGTTTTGGAGGATACGTTTACAGTTTTATCTGCTCATTTGTTTATTTGTGCACTTTAGTTTACTTAGTGGTATGGTAACTGTGGCATCATTAAATTATTCGGGTGAAAAAGTATCTAGGAAAAAGTGTCTTCAAAAAGTATCTTCTTTTTTCAAGATAGTTTCGAAACGTATCTCGAAGATACATCATAAGATGCTATCGTATTTCTTGGAGATAAAAGATACTATCTTGAAGACAGTATATATCCTACACAACATCGCACACTTCAGATCGCCCTAGGCATGGGCGGCTCTAGAGAGGGGGGGCAGGGGGGCAGCTGCCCCCTCATGCCCTAGCCCTGCCCCCCAGCTGCCCCTCCCCAGTCTGTACCTGAATGACAT
>Ga0209780_1001512_pt1 | contig 15423 bp, 12 predicted proteins | sample WorMetexBAHAMAS2_FD_187384 | JGI IMG/M metagenome (GOLD analysis project Ga0209780, IMG submission 187384) | Marine gutless worms symbiont microbial communities from Max Planck institute for Marine Microbiology, Germany - Inanidrilus exumae... | ecosystem: Host-associated > Annelida > Digestive... | reverse complement strand
GATGCAATTGGACTCTGTTGAACGTCCCGACCGTTAAAATTTTAAAATTTGGAAAATCCAAGATGGCGGCGGCCGCCATCTTGAAAAATCGAAAAATGTCGTAGTAATGTCAAAACTGGTAATAAAACAGCAAATATAAATGTAAAAAACTGCAGTTTATACACACTGTTAACGGCGACGGATCTAAAACCGCAAAAATCATAAAAAGGCAATGTTAACCACATTAACACTGACATTCAGGCTATGTTAGTGTGGTTAACATTGCCTTTTTATGATTTTTGCGGTTTTAGATCCGTCGTCGTTAACAGTGTGTATATACTGCAGTTTTTTACATTTATATCTTGTAAACCTCTGTTCTGATGTCTGCTGTTTTAGTTGCGTGATTTGTTTCAGATATATCGTTTGAAGCTGTCAGCTGTTTTCGTCATCGAAATAGGCTAATAAAATTTGAACGAGGGGAAGAGGTTTATTATAAGAGAGAAGTAGAGAAATTATGAAAGTGACCAGAAACGTATTTTGCATATTTTATCGTATTTGTAGGCAGTCCATTAGTCGACTGGTTGAAAACCGACAATGAAGTTGGGAAAACCAGTTACGGCTGAGTGTGGGATATTAATTTAGGCCGACGTGCCTCCTGCTCGGCGTTAACGACACTGTGCCGATGCGTGGCTGAGGTGTGCGCTCTACCGAGAGCTGTCATTTACTTTTCACGTGCTATTGCTAAGTATGTGGTGTAATATGCGGTGTAATATTAAAAGTCTTACGTATTTTGTAGGTCATGCGACGCTGGCTTCAATAATAGACGAGGTCACTATTATAAATTGTACATCCCAACCTGCAAATCAAACATAAGACCTACTAGTTTCAATTACATTGTCATACAAAAATGGAACTCACTCCCAAGTAGCACTGATTTTACATCACTTAAAAGATTTCATAAACCCCTGGCCTCTGAATTACTGCTCCCATATTGTAAGGCATTTTTATCTAGTCGTTCGTGTTGCGTATAGACAGTTTTATATGTTTTCGATTTTATATTCATGTGTAGTTTAAACGATTTCTATATCTATTTCATGCATATAAATGTAAGTGGCCGATCGGTGCTTTTGTTTAATAAACTGATTGATTGATTGATTGATTGATTGAATGATGCTGTGTGTAGGCCCTATGTGTGTGTGTGTTCGCTTGTGTATGTCAATGTCAATGTCAATGTCAATCGTGGATTTATATAGCGCATAAACGCAAAGCCTCTAATGCGTGTATACATCCAACAGGCGGTGTTTGAAGTAACGCTAACGACTCCGCAGCGCCTGCAATCCGTAGAACATCTACAGATATCAGCTCACAACACATCAACTATCACGCTCACTGTCTCACCTCATACTACACGCTACACGCAGGTCAGTGGCGCCTGCCCGCTTGCCCTGAGTTGCCACAAGATTTGTCAAACGTGCCCCAGATATATGAGGCTCGAATAGCGTAATGACCCTATCTAATTTCCTGCGCGGAGGGTACTGATCATGCACATTTCTCCTTCAGCGTCTCATCTAGGGCGATATGCGCCTGAGTTTTCCCAATTTTAACCGGCTTCCAAGCTTCCAAAGAGAGGATCGAGACGTACCTGACTGAGCGTGATTGCCATCGTCATTTTAGTTTCGCTTTCATTTTGCGGCGCTGTCCGTCAGTCACAAATCTACTGTAAATTGTACGATATTAGAAAGCGCTCAGATAGTTTACACGTCGGTAAAAGCTAAACCAATTCGGTCAACAAATGTGCTTATTTCGGACACTGTTTGCCGGGTACTGTTTTTACCGCCGTGTGTTTGTTTGTCTGTTTGATAGCAAGATGACTCGAAAATCGTATTTTGGGTATCATATTTTCAAATAGTTCAGAAGTCGACTGATGTGAAAAGTGAAAGTTAAGTTGGGAAACCAGATACGGCATAATGCGGGAAAATTTGGGCTGGTAACGACACTGTGCTGTCTAGTTCGATAACGGCATTGGCAGCCTATGGTGGCGCCACCTAGTGATCTATAGCGACGATCGATACGAGTCACACAATGTTGTTGTTGTAGTTGTATTCGGTGAACAAGCGGCTCGGCGGATGTTGTACGTACGTTGTGACGTCACGCACGTCACGTGATCTCCAGGATGTAAACAACGTATTCGCAGTTACTCCGGAGACGGGAATTGTTTACGTTTCACGGCCGGAAACATTCGACGAGCTACAAGACGAAAACATCACCGTCAGTCTGTTTATTGCCGTGAACAGCAGTCGGGATGATGATGATGATGATGATGATGGGTACAAAGCTGAGTGGGTGGAGCCTCAGCTTGGTTCACCGCCTCATCGCTGGCTGTCAGTGGCCAACATCAGCATCCATGTCCAGCGCGTTGAAACAGACTACAACGTGACGTCACACACTCGACGTAAGTAGGCCCTTTCGTCACTTCTTTCTTTCATATATGCAAAGAGCTGTGCTCTGCCAATGGAGTTATTTATTACACGAATACTAGCCGAGTATTTGAGCAAGAATTCCAATACTCGGCGCAGTAGGGGTGCGAAGTAAAGTATTTCGATCAGCGTATCTGTGTGTCTATTTGTCTGTCTGTTTGTTTGTATGTCTGTGCGCTCGCACACCTAAAAACCACGCATCCAAATTTCATTCAATTTTCTGTACGTGTTACCTGTGGCCGTGACTCGGTCCTCCTCCGACGGCAATGCGATACGTTATGTACTTCCGGTTTGTGGATGACTTTATATTTTCACACAATAGAGCGAATGGGCAGAATCAGAAAAACGTATGTGTCGCTGAGTTCGCCAGACGGCAGCGCCGGGGCAAAGTCTGCCATCTCAGACTGCATCCTGTTTTGTTATTACCTTTGCTATGTAGGTAATGTAATCAACTGTAATCAGTCTGTGGTCATCAGGATTACTTAAAAAGTTGTCGATAAATTCGCTAGATGGCGCATTCTAGTATTATGTAAACGTGATTGGCGGAGATCACGTCATGTAATCTGGAACAGGACGGTTTCATAACAATGATAACATAACAAAACTCAACTGGTGTATGCCGATCGGTGCATGCAGCTATGACGTAGTTGCAACGGAAAATGACTCGCGGTTTAAACACGTCTAGTAAAACAGAAAGTCATAGCAAACGAGAATTATTAGTAGTGTTATCATTCTCGGAGTGCCTACACGGACTTGCGCCTGCACCGTTTCTTCTGAGCTTATCAGTTTTTTTGTTTTTAGTTTTTCCTGTATTGTTTGTTTCTGTGCCGTGCGCTAGACTAAGCTGGCCGTTTCGTCAGCTTTTGAGCGGACGTAAATATATCGTATCGTATCGTATTATTATTACTACTGTTACTACTGCTGCTGCTTTGGCTACTTTGATGTAATAATAAACGAGTGAATGAGTCGGTCATTCAGGCAGTAAGCACATGCAAATAACGAGCCTGTGCTGTTGATGCTGGTGTTGACTCGTTGCTAAGCGGAGAAGTTGTTCTGTGCGAGACATCGCACCGAGTCGTCGTGTACGTCAAGTCGAGGTAACGGGTCACTCAGCGGCTTCTGTTCATGGCGACGACTTCAATACCTTCACCATAACAACAACAACGACAACAGCAAGAACATGTCGTCCGTTATCTCGTCCTACTATGAGACGTGCTCTGCCAACTTGGCGACTTGTCCGGACCAGAGCTGTGATGAACTGGAGATGAACGTGCCGACGCTATGTCCACAAGACTGCACCAGTTCGTCCATCACTTATCACTCTTCGCTGTCCTACTTTACTTAGCAGCTTCGTAACCGCTATGTTTTGTGTCTGTTGGTCTGTGTGCTCAAAAAATGCCACGGCATAATTTGAAACCGTTGCTGGACCAGCTGACGCTCTCTTTTGGCTCGCATTATCGTTCTCGCTAGTCGAGTGCTGCGAAGTAAACCTAGAACGACTAGTGTCTTCTCCGTGTTCATCATCATTCCCGTCCATTTCTTCATAACTCCTTCACCAAAATCACCATCATCATCAGTTCCATTGTGACATGACATTAACGAACTGTTCTTCACTCTTTCAACCAACGTTTTTGACGCGTTGACATCACTGTATCCGTAGGTAATATATTAGGAATGCGGGTTCACACGTCATCCGCTGTTTTGATACTAGATGATGATGATGATGATGATGATGATGATGATGGTGGTGGTGGTGGTGATGATGATGTTCAGCGGAGCGTCCAGTCGGTGTCGGTCAGCTAGATGACCGTCAGTTGCCAGCTCGCGGCATTGTCCACGCTCAGAGTCCTTGCTTCTGCAGCGCCTCGTCGTCAGCATCTCGCTGCTACTGCATGTCTAACTTCACCTACGCCCAGTCAGCACCACCGCCCACACCGCCGCTACACAGGGTTAACGCACTCGCCAGCTCCGAACGCCTACTACGTAAGTAGAGGTTAACGTTTATCAGTGCAGTGCTTGTTTTAGACAGCGGCGTCAGTCTGTTGCGAATTTTGTTTTTTTTTCGGGGAGGGGCGATCCATTTGTGATGGCTTAGTTTTTTGTAACCTGAGATATCTGAACTCGCTGTCATAAAAATACTCAGTGCACTAAAAAGCAAATATAGAACATGAATTTCGTTTCATATGTCACTGCGGCCTGTTACTGATAGTAAACAAGTTGTTTCTGCCAAACTTCTCGGTGTCATACTTAAGTCCAACTTCAAGATGAATGAGCTTGTTGACTTTATTATTAGTCGCACTCACACCTACCACTTCAGCGTTAGCATATTAAGTCGACAAACAACATCTATTCTAGTTGGCTGTTACTTATTTACAATTTTAAATTCAGGTTTGCTTTTAATCATGGTCGTCTCGTCTCGCGAGACTTCGACCTATGACCATAACCTTCGCACTTGACCTAGATATGATGAAGGTCAGCCAGCATGCCGAATATGTCAGTCGAAGGTAATTTCTTTCGTCACTTCTTGTCCGCACATACACACGCTGCGGTAGGGCGTTGGACTTGCGCTTGACAGGTCGCGGGTTCAAATTCCAGCCGGTCCGCTTTCACGTAACATAGGTCAACTCAGCCTTGCATCCCTCCGGGGTCGCTAAATCAAGTACCTGCTTCGGCTGGGGATTAAAGGTGGGATTCACACCTCTGCCGGGTGGCAGGTAACACTGTGTGATCCCATAATGGCATGTGAGTTTCCCGTAGCGGTGAAAGATAAGTTGATGCTAACTGCTATACACTGTTTAATTTACTTTTACACACAACACACACACACACCAGAGCGCGTGCTCTACCTGCACCACCAAAGTTGTCAGTAATAAACCGTGTCAGTTTCCTCCGAGCACGGTGTCTATGTGTGCGTGTCTGTTGTATGTGTGCGTGTCTGTGTGTGTGTGTGTGTGTGCGTGTGTGTGTGTCTGTGTGTGTGTTAGAGTCGTCGTCGTGGTGTGGTGATTACTGCTTCCTACTGGCCGCTTCTATCATCATCATCGTCGTCCTCACTGTGGTGACGCTGTCTGTCTACTTCCTCAAGTCACGCCGTGCTGCTGCTCAGTCGGGCGCCCTGGTCAGCTGTTGTTGGACGACAAATCGACATCATCGGAGCGTCAGGTCGGGTGTGTCGGCTGAGTACGCGTTCGCGACGGCGTCCAGTGAGCTGACGGTCGACTACAGACCGACGACGTCAGATAACAGCGGCGTGTTAGTAGCGTCACCTGACGACTGGTACCATCAACAGCTCACCACACTGCTCCAGGCTAGTTGCCGTCTCGTTTTGTCATTTTCACTGCACAGTACCGGCACCAGAGTAGCAACAGCAAGTAGGGGGCCAAAGACAGTTTTAGGGGGCACATAGACAGCGATACATTAGGAAAAACCCTGTCTACAGCCCCACCCATGGGGGAATTATTTTGTGGGGGGCCATGCCTGCCCCCCTCTCCCGCTGGCGCCGACGCCTCACAAGAACCGAATCACGGAGTGGGGATACGTCGTCAACCCATCTTAACGTCTCACTTTAATGTCTATCTTGCTCCACTTCGAACTAAATTTTAGGCAGCGTCGCACAGATGCGGCCTATTGCGAAACATGTCACACGTAGCGTGGTCTGTGTGTCTGTGTGTTGGTCACACTTGATGTTTTTTTGTAGTGTACATTAGTGTGACCAACACACTGCGATGTACTATGCAAAAACGGCTGAACCGGTCGACTTGGCGTTTGGGGACTGACTTCCGTGGGTCCAGGGAACCATGTATTAGATGGGGTATAGATCGGACCAATCCGTCCATGCATATATAAGCTTACTTAGATATTGGCACCTCGTTCCTTTAATCAACCCCCCCCCCTGGGCTGCCGGTCTAATATGCTTCTGCCGTCTATGCCTGTAACTGCGACACATGAGCGTCCATAGCAAGCAAGTCTACTCCTGGCTCCGCCCGTACTGCAGCGGTAGTTATAGACAAGTAGCCATGAAAACAGATGTGAAGTCCCAGCGTGTTTGATTGGGGCGGTGCTATGCCTGCGTGCTGCACCGTCCGTTAGCGCGGGAAACGGACGGGCATGCGATGCGCTGAGGTACTGGTAGCTCTTTCCAGCCCGGTCTGGTCGAGATATGCGTCAGACATTTAGATCCTGTACTATCTATGCCGCGTGTTTAGTACACAATCGAATCCAACAAAGTCCGTATCAAGATTATTTTGCGACTCGCGCATCACCATTGTAGTGTGTGTAGGAATTGGACTGGCGCTGGGAGCTCGACCGCAACGCCGTCTCTTTCGACTCGTCCACCATGCTCGGTGAGGGAGAGTTTGGACGCGTTGTCAAGGCAACACTCACCACTCCTGGCTCAGCAGCCAGCACCATCGTCGCTGTCAAGATGCTGAAAGGTAGCGTTCATTGCAGCCGTTAAATAGAATGACAATTCACGTTCCTAATGCACGTTTTCATAATTTGTAACACTTGTCACTTTTGGTAGGAGTACAATTCGCACAGCACTATAGCATCAACATATTTCGGGCACTAACTGACAGCATATAGGCCTACCATGCGCACTGTTCTATTAGGTAGTCTACATAGCCGCCACACTGGCGAATGAATCCAGGCACCTGCCTTTATAACTCCACGCACCAGGATGTCTGTTGATCACAACGACTCGATACTATTAATATGTGAGACGCTGTAACGCTGGGCGGAGCTTACGACGGAGGAGGAGCTTCTCTAGGAAGTGTTAATTGGGTCACGTGGTTTGTTGCAGTGGGATAGGCTTGCAGCAGCAGCGGCTGCGTAAGCTATTCGTGCTGAAGACAGAGGTCGTGGCATAATTTGTGTCCAGCTAGCTAGCGACTGCCCAGGGCATGCGTGTGTAAACGAAAACTCTCGATCGGTGGCGCAAGAGTATAGAAGGCGCACCAGCACAATACCTTGCAGCGCGCCAGGGTTGCCAACTGCAAATGTCACTTTATGGCCAAACCCGAGTTAATTTAAGACCTTTTCAGCGTGTTTTATCAGTCGGAAAATGTTGTCATATTTAACGTAATTTATTTATTTATTTATTAAGGTAATTAGTGACGCAACCTGTTACATAGTATTAGTATAGTGTAGTTGCTGACATGACACCAGCAGTTAATAATAATTAGACAATAGTATTTTGTGGGTTTGTCCGGCCCATTAAAAGCGCTGGGAGTCAGTGTTGCGGCGCTTTACGCAGCAGAAAATCAATTACGGCGACAGCTGCAGTACTGCAGCAGCCGGCTGCAATGCTCCAAACTGGTCGGTGTCACATTACGATGCGATTCGATGCGATGCAGCGTTTCACGAAAATCCTTCGACCACTTGTAAGTAATATTACTGGCCCGCCTACACACATTGTAGGGGGCCAGACTAGTGATGCTCTCTGGCGTCTGTCGTTGTCTGTCGTTGTCTGTTTTCTGTCGTCGTCTGTAACACTCCACGGCGGGCCAGTAAGAGTTTCGTCCCGTTAGGGCGACACCATTTGTTAAATCTGGTGTGGTAGTTTGTAACAGCGCTGTCTGGCGTGTCTGTGTAGAATGTGCGTCGATGGCCGAGTACCGTGATTTGCTGTCTGAGTTCAATCTGCTCAAGGACGTCAATCACAAGAACGTCATTCGACTCATCGGCGTCTGCAGTCGCGACGGTCTCTTTCGACGTTTTAGTCGCCCACCTCTGATTTCTCTATCTGACCTTTTGACCTTGGACATCGTCGCATATACCATTCTGTTCGATGACTAGTTAATTATAGCCAGCGAGGTATTCGTCTACGGTGACTCGTGGCACAATGTCAGCAGTGGCAACCCCTTGTGAACTAATACAAACGTCATACTGACCGACCTGATGCTTCACAGGAATATGTTAGAGAGCGAAGTTCTTAAAAATACATCGAAGGTCTATTGTAGACCAAAAACGCTACTTTACACTTACACGTTAGTAATAATAGTTACGGAACGTCTAGCTCTGTATCCGTGCTGCTCTTTGTGGTCCAGGGCTAAGTCATTCTGACTGCCGTTTTCGATTGGTCGTGACGTGATCATGCTACCCGCGTAGGCTGACAATAAGTCAACAGAAGTGGAACATGCGGTTTCCGACAATGGTTGGCGGAGGTGATGTTTTCCACCCCCGTTTGTGTGTTTGCTTGTTTGTGAGCTGAATAACTAAAAATACCAGTGGACTTCCATGAAGCTTAAGCTAGGAATAAGTGGATTATGGACTAAAGAAGAGTGATCATGAACATATTCTGGATGACAGTAGGTCGTAAGTGCCACCACACTGTGACTGGTGGGCTTCGCTGTGCACGCCTGCGACTGTACTGGTACAACGGTCAATACAATGGTAACATACTTCACTCACAGTAACACACCTGCTGCCAGCCGGTAACGACACTGTGCCGATTTCAATGCAGCGTTGAAGATGTATACACTCCACGGAGTGCCGTCTACGTGCCGAGTCCCAAAATCTAACCCATGCCTACCCCTTCATAGAATGTTGTGAAAGTTCATCCACAGCTTTCGAATAATCTGTCTTACAGACATCAGATCTGTCTTACAGACAGACAGACAGACAGACAAACAGTGGTTTGCACAGGTAATTTATGCTAATGTATGCGTGCAGGTCCGCTCTGGTTGGTCGTGGAGTACTGCGAGTACGGTTCACTTCGCAGCTATCTGCGTAGCCTGCGCCACTGTCCCGCCACGTCGCGCGACCTTGACCTGGTTTCCCTCGACCTTGACCTACTGTCGTTCGCGCTGCAGATCGCCAACGCCATGGACTATCTCAGTGACATGAAGGTCGTTCACCGCGACCTGGCCGCGCGTAACGTGCTTATCGCGACTGGTAAAATTGCTAAAGTATCCGACTTCGGTCTAAGTCGAGACATCTATGAGGGCGACGCCTATCTCAAGACGACCAAGGTTAGTCAGTCGACTGCACCGTTCCACGCGTCTCTTGTTGGTTTATTTCGCGGCAACATCGTAGCAACGGCATGAGAAGTAACCACTATTTTATGTCTGTGTCTGTGTGTTCACACAGGAGTTCCCAAACAAAGGGAATTCTCCTAGGGGAAATTTATTGGTTTAGCGCTTTGTCGTTTTTCTTTGTCGGTCCGTCTTATTGTCAGGCCCAAATGTACGCTGTCGTGTCGTATGCCCTGGTGAGTCACGGTGAGTATGCCGACGGGATAGACAGACAGACAGACGGACGTCAGACCGTTACATCACGCTTTCCGCTAGAAGCGGCCAGCGTACCAAGCAGTCCAGCAGTATTCTGTTGGCCTACGTAACTGTGACGAATTCAGTTTCAAACACATCATTGCAAATTTTAGCAGGCAATATCTCGGAAATAAACTTAAGCACAACAATGCAACTAATATTCTCCTATTAAATGTTACTATCTATACTTTATCTTGTACAGCGACAAAGTTTTGAACATAATTAACTGATACATTGGTAAATTCATGTTCAAAGACCATGTTTAGTAGATATAATATGTGATCAAACTTTTAACTGCTATCTTCAGATATAAGTAAGTAAGTATGTAAGTATCTAATAGCGTACATCAAACGTACTTGCGACAGTGAAAAGAAGCAAAGTGAATAAAAGCAGTAGGTTATAAAATAAAAAAACACAGACCAGAAAATGCAATGCATATACAAGTGTCAAACAAAACATACTGAATGATAGAAGTCAAATCAAATCACGTCATATCATATGTCAAATGCAACCTATATGGAGCGTTTAACACGACACAAGAAGTTATAATAAATGCAATAAACCTAAACACCGAGGAACGTATATAAATATAACGTACATGTGAATAAATTTAATGGAGATAATGGCGATAATAAATACTGGCCGACGGTTGTTCTACATATCCACTGAATTCTACTGTACTAGTGACCATGCTGCTGTTGCTGATAATGATGATGATGATGATGATGATTGCCTTGCTATTAGGGTCCGCTTCCGGTGAAATGGATGGCTCCTGAATCACTGTTTGATCAGATCTACACCACTAAAAGCGACGTGTATGTATCTGTTTGATTTTCTTGTAAATTGCTGGTAATTAGGTCAGATCGAGACACGGATGACTCACGAAGTAGATCAGGTCACGTGAAGTCAGGAGAGTAACATATTAGGCCTACTAACTAGGTCTGACGGCCAGACAACGGACGGATTATTTGTCATACACTAGACTGCCCACTGCAAGGTATCGTATGTTGGCACAAAGTGGCCACCCATTTTCTGTAGAAGAAACCTCGAGCATTATTTTGTGAGCGTAACTGTATATTGATAACAACGCAATGGAATCTGAGTGACACGTCACTTTCAGTTTTTGATTTCTGACATTAGGTCAGGTGATTCCGGTCGCTTCACCGTTGTGCAGCGCTCGCTACACACCTCCTTGTATCATTGATTAATTGCATATTTGTATTCGTATAACGTCAGCTATAATACGGCGAGTAAGTTATTTAGTGTTCCGTGTATTGTTCGCGTAATTCCGGTGCAAAGCGAGATAGAGCAACTCTGCTCATTTTCCATTTGGCGCCTTGTTTAGCTCATGCTCCCACTGTAGTCGTGGCCGGAGTCCAGGCTAAAATACCTTTGCCTCGGCTTCGGCCTCGTAACATTGTCCTCGGCTTCGGCCGCAACAGCCTGGACCAGGCCTCGGTCGATGCCAACATTAGCCTCGCCCGAGACTGCGGTCGAGGCCAAACGTTTGGCCTCGTGGCCGAGCCAAGGCAAAAATTTTGGCCTCTAATCGAAGCTAAGCGAAACAGAAAATATTGTTATGTTTAATGTTTCACATTGCACCAGAAGTCAGCGTTTTACCGAGTAAAAGTAGATCTGGGATTAAATAATCTTTGTTTATTTAGTTTTTTTATTTACTTGCGCATGTCTAGCCGGTCATTCACGTGTTTAGTGTTGTGAACGTTGATGATTGGTTGTAGGTGGTCTTACGGCGTTGTACTCTGGGAAATAGTCACGCTAGGTAAGTCTTCGTCGGTCTCTCTGATGTCCGTCCGTCCTTTTCTGTGTTTTCGTTTCATCTTCTGTGTCTTTGTATTTTGTTGTATTTCAGTGATGGAAATACGGCGAAAATTATTACCTTCGCTGAAGCGGTTGTGTATATTCCGTGCATGTTTTGTTTGTTTGCCGGCAGGGTGACTACGTACTTTTGCTATGTACAGACGGACGGACGGACGGACGCCAGACCATTACATTACATTTTCCGCTAGACGCGTCCAGCGTAATAAAACAGGTGCCTGACGTAGGCTTGCAGTCTGTTAGTGATTTCTAGCTAATGTATATTTCAAACAAAATGGATATTTAAAAAATGGAGGGTGGCGTTACGTTCAGAACAAAACTAAAGCTAACCAGACCAGCTGTGTGTGTGTGCTCAGGCGCCAGTCCGTACCCCGGGATAGCGGCTGAACAGCTGTGTCACATGCTGAAGTCTGGATATCGCATGGACAAGCCGACTACTTGCTCCGATCAGCTGTACGTTCAACACTCTTCGCATCCGCCGCCACTTAAGTTTATTTTATTGTCTGTTTGCTTGTGAACATGATAACTCAAAAAGTTAATTGGGATATTCACGAAATTCGTGGAACAGGTAGACTGTTTGGACCAGAGAAGAGATGGTTAAATTTTGGAAGGTGATCGGAGTTGGAGAAACCAGTTTACGGCGCAACGCGGTAAACCCAGGCCGATGTACTTGCTGCTTGCAGGTCACAACACTTTAATCTGTTGTGTAGGTATGCGCTCTGCCGAACGCCTTCTAGTAACTCGCTCTAGTCGCCTCTTTGCCGTTTTCAGTACACTGGCAGTCATAGTGTCATGTCGGAATGAAGTGGGTTATATACACTTGGTACATTTGATGCATGGGCAGTGGCAGCTTTGCGCGATCTGTTTGCGTTCCTACAGCAGTTGACAAGATGTCAACCGAGAAAGACGGTAGCGCGGGTCTGTCGGCGTTAGCTGAGCCTTTTGTTTCGATGACTTAAAGTATACGCAATCTGTATGCGACGGTTCAGAGTGTTTTGATCTAGGTACGAGGTGATGCTACAATGTTGGCAGTTCAGCCCGACTGACAGACCGACGTTCAAACAACTCGCCGATACTTTTGACTCGTTTCTTGCCAACAGCGTGGTATGCTATGCACGCTTTCATCATCGTCATCATCGCCGTCATAACAATTTCACCTAAACAACACATTTTGTACACGTACAAGGCATAGGCGTCGCAACCGGGGGAGCGGGCAAGGGGCTATGGCACCCTCACTTTCTTCAAAGCGGGGCCTGGTGCCCTCATTTATGCAAGGGGCTATGGCACCCTCACTTTCTTCAAAGCGGGGCCTGGTGCCCTCATTTATGCATTAGTTATTGCGTAGCCAACAATGTAACATACATTTTGTTCTCAAATACTGATACTTACATTACTAATATTTTATTTTTTAAATATAAAATATTGTGTAAAACCTACAAGGGAGCCACCTCTGCAGAGACTTATGAGGCCCATCGTATAACGTGGGGGCACAACCCATTTTCCAGCACAAAATGGGCCCCTCGCATGTAGATTGCTTTGAACGCCACTGATACAAGGGCGATATCCCTTCCCTTCCTTTGTCCCCTATTCTATCCTCGTTTACTGTATCATTTCCTTCAATTTACTTCCGTCCCTTCTCTCACATAACGACTCTAAAGATCTGAAAGAGCACAATTTGACGCAATATTTGCCTTAAATAAGAACATTTAGACATTTGGCTATAAGTCAGAAAATGGTTGCCATTTCGATTTGTTACAAAAGAGCAGATGCAGTCACTCGAAAAAGTCAAAGTCCCGCATTGTGCGCTACAGATTATTGTCGGTGACATTTCTTACGATTCGGGCGTGTAAAACACTCGAATTACCGTCATTGGGTGATAGACGTCGCGAACAATGCGGTTCTCTGTCCAAGTAAATAGTCAGTGAAGAGTCATGTCCCGCATTATTTGCTTCTAAGTTCCAACAAAGGGAGACTCTCACCCCACAGTGAGGCTTCGATCTGTTAAAACATATCCGTCATTTTATGCGTGGACAAGTCGTTTTAAAAACTCGTTTATTACTGTCCCGCCTACACATAGTGTAGGGGGCAGACTAGTAACATTCGCTGGCGTCTGTCGTCGTCGTCTGTAACACTCGCATATGCAACGTAACTCACCAGGGGCAGCACGCGGTGGGCCAGTCATGTCACGTCCCGTTAGGGCGACACCTTGTTTTATTCACATTAACTAACTTTCAATAGCTTACCTTTGTTTTGTGTTTTATTTCACTGACAGAAAGTAGGCTATAGTAAGTAGTGTTATGTGTATGTTGTAGGAGTATCTGGATCTGAGCGCCATGTCTGAGGAGATTGGACCCATGACGTCAGAGTCACGTGACGGTTATTAGCACACACCGTGACACGCACGCACGCCTGAGTTTGCGACACTTAATTTGTTACGTGTATTTCAGCAGTTTCTACTGGATAGGTTTTATTGTTCTGCAGGCCTATTGCTCTTTTCAGCATTCTATTTTTATTTTTATCGTTTTGTGCCCATGTTTTTTTACGATTTCATAATAATGAACGACCGTACGTACGGTACTTACCATCCTGCCATGGGCCATGTGGTGTGGAATGTCACTGTACCTGATAGGCTGATACCAGCGCCTCTGATTCGTTTCCACGATTTTGGCGCTATATAAATTTGTTTGTATGTATGTGTACGTAGGCCTAATCAACTCAGCCATGGAAGCGAGCTGCGGCCGAAGACGCAGCTACCAACAAGAGTAACAAAAATTGACCAGCGCCCACATATTTCACCCAGTGGTCATCGAAATGGGAACCTGACACCAGAAAGCCATTGAACTGGTCAAGGAGATCGGAAGACGAACGACAAGCGTCATTGGCGACGAGAGAGAGACTTCCTACCTGTTCCAACAGATGTCCGTAGCACTGCAAAGGGGGAATGCTTTCTCATTCCAAAACACGTTCACTGCCAGCTAAAATCACCTCGCGATAGATGCTGTCTGTTTACGTCACCAGCACAAACACCTGCCGTACGCAATCATTTTATAATGTTTACTTACTGGTGTCACGAACTTGGCACGTTATGTACAACTTACCCACGTTATTACAATGCTATTCTGGTCGTTTTCAAATTAAAATAATAATAATAATAATAATAATTCACAGTTTTCGTTAAAGCAAAGCCTTGCTTACGCAATTTCTTGGAATTGCGGATGCAAGATTATGACGGGTCGCGTGCGTTCACGGACGCATAAGTACATTATTGCTTTAGTTAGTTACTGTAACAAGGTGCATTTAAACTAAGTTAAATGTATAGTGTAATTCACACATTACACTAGAATTGTCTAGGCTATTTTAGTGCTGGCTAGCTTAGTATAGGAAACATTGTTAGCGGCCCTATAGGCCTAGGCTGGCATCGTATGGCCTATAGCCTTACTTATTTATTGCCAGAGAGTGACTGTTGACAGTGGAGAGTTTGAATGCTGATGTCGGCGGAGTTAGGGAATTTAAGACGTTGATATTGAAAGAGAGAGTTTAAAGTCATCTGAGACTTTGTGAAACTTTGGACACTTCTATATTGAAGTTATCTTCGGCCTACAGAGGCGAAGATAGTGAAGTTTTCTGCAGAAGACTCGTGGAGAGGCGCGTCAAATAACTTGAAGGTTATCGTCCCGGCGGCGCTGAGTCACGTCTGTAAAAACTTGGAGGCGGTCGTGAGAGTCGGCAACGAAGCAACTGCAAGTCTGCACGACAACGTTGGTGAAGTGGTCCGAATGTGGAGACCTTCTTGAGGTGAAGTCCGAAACGACAGCAATCGCTGGAGGCGTTGTGTCGTCGATTGAACAGTTTTCCGTACGCTG
>Ga0209780_1001511_pt1 | contig 15423 bp, 15 predicted proteins | sample WorMetexBAHAMAS2_FD_187384 | JGI IMG/M metagenome (GOLD analysis project Ga0209780, IMG submission 187384) | Marine gutless worms symbiont microbial communities from Max Planck institute for Marine Microbiology, Germany - Inanidrilus exumae... | ecosystem: Host-associated > Annelida > Digestive... | reverse complement strand
TACACTCACGAACAATATCACTAGATCGTGTGTTGAAGATCTTACGGAATGAGCCGTTAAGGACAAAGTCAATAGACTTGATCTGCGCACCAGTAATGTAACAACAATCAACACCGTAGTACAAAAAATACGTAGCTGCAAACGTTGATCGTTTGCCGACCACTGCAGTGGACGGTATGGATGTAGTTATTGTGGCAAAAAAACTTTATCTGATGGAGCAACGTCTGAATGACAAGTGTGAGGAGCTGGATACAAGACTTAAGTCGCTTGAGTCAAGTCATATGACACTCCAGTTGGGTTCTGGTTCTTGTGCTGCAGCTGACCAGTGCACCATTGACAAGTTCGAGAAAATTGAGACCGCTTGCTCAGCTGAAGGCAAGCCTTTTGACATCCCAGCCGTCTTCTAAGCCAACAGTTGCGATCAAGGAATATGGGCAGCCAAAGACCCAGAGAAGTCATTCTGAATCTCAGCTGGGTCTGTCAGTTGAAACCTTTGCCAGTGGAGAGACTGCTGTGGAGTTGGGTTCAGTGAATCAAGTAAATGATACGCCAGTCAGCGCAACCAAGCTATGCAGATCATCTTACAACTAAAGCTGCAGATGCAAAAGAAAAATGGTTTCAGGTCGTAAGACAACGTCCAAAGGTGGTCGGGAATGCTGTTTCTACTGACTTGAAGCCAGTATCAACAGTGGTGGTTAGAAAGGCTGTTTCACGTTGACAATCTTGACAGTAATCACTGTGTGGACGATGTGGTAAAATACTTGAATAAGCACGGCATTTCTGCATTAACATGTTTTGTTGTCAAGTCGTGAATGAGAACAAACTGTACAGCAATGCGAATGTGCATTTATGCTTCCAATAGACAAACATTTTTGGATGCAAACCTCTGGCCATCTAGTGTCGCTGTCCGACCATGGCTTCTAGACTGGCCCTCACAACGTATAACATGTTTGGTTTTAACCAGGGTTATCCACTCCTTTGTAGCATATGTGATTCTGCTGATATTATCATGCTGCAGGAACACTGGTTACCACCATTTGATCTGCATACACTAGACAATGTTAGTTCTGACTTTACTGGTTTTGCATCTTCAGCAATGTCACAAGCTGTTACAAGTGACATTCTTAAAAGTCGCCCTTATGGTGGTGTTGCCTTCTTGATTAGAAATAACACTGCATGTAAAGTCAAATGTTTATGTAAATGTGAACGATATATTATACTAAAATTAAAAATCCAATTTTAGTGAATGTTTACATGCCATGTAAGTCGGCAAATAATTATGCTGATCAATTTGCTAAAATCCTTGCTAAACATGTTTAGAAAATAACAACTTTGTGAAAGTAGTATGTGACAAAATTATACAAACTACCTGTTATGTGTTCGATGAACGCTGGCCATATTTCATGTTCATAAACTTTGACAAACTTTATTAATCAAAACAAATAATATCAACAAAGATCATCTATATGGAAAATTACAACAATCTATCTAATTCGCGTTATCACTGTTTTCATAGATATTCTTTGTGTAGCAGTAGTTTGGGTTTCAGTAGGCGTGGTGGCCATTAGTAAATAGTGTAGTGTAATTAATAGTAATATAGATGTAAAGTATACGAATTAATTGATATATTCGGTTATATTGTTACCGAAACCTTAACATTCATGAGATCTCCCAAACTTCGGCAATACGACGTTGCCACGGACGCTGCAAGTCCACAGATCATGCCAGCAGTGATTGGGGATCAGAGGACACGTCGGAGAGTCCTCCGTAGCGTTGTTTGCAGGTCGTTTACAGACGTAAAAATATGTCAGTGCATAACTTGAACCTTTTCTGTTCGAACCTTGGCATTGAAGCTAATCTGCCAATGTCAGCTAAAGTAAATGCAGTATGTCACTGCTTTGGTTTGAGCACGACAGGTGGTGCGTCTACGTCCAGTATCACACCCAGAGCTAGTGATAGCATGACTGAGGCACAGAGAAATGACTAGGGCCCACAGTTTCCCACGGCAGATTTTGCCATATTCCGTGGCGCCGTTTGCCAAATTCTGCAGCTCACTGCAGCAAATTCTTGGAATTCCGCGGCTCACCGCGGCCGCCCATTTTAGAGTACACTGTGTTGACTTTGGCCCAGTTATGCCCCAAAACTTTAGCATTATTGTCACATCAAACAATTAAACAAAAATTTTACACCTAAACTTTGAGGTGGTTGTCATACTTCAGGGGCGGTGAATGGCCTACACAGAGCTGTTGTGCCATTATACAACTACCGTACTCACACCTGATGAGTCATGAATGGTAATTAATAAATTCCAACGATGGTCCTGCATATAGCGTATGAGCGATTGCATTAATGAAATCACTCAACGTGTTTACTTGCTTGTATTCTAAACTATGTTACTGATTTTTCTGGCTGTAACATTATAATGGGTGGCGATTTTAATTGTGAATTTAAATCGACAGAACATAGTACATGGCCTTTGTTGTGTGAATTTATGCGTGAATGTGACTTAATTTGCACTGATCATCTCATAGCAGATGACAGATGTATTACTTATCTTCAACCGACCACTGGCGCAACTTCTCACATAGATCATTTTGTCATCTCAAAAAATTTGTTTAGTTGTGTTCAGGCTGTTTCAGTAGATGATGATGGTTCAAACCTGTCTGATCACCTACCAGTCTCCATGACATGTATATTGTCACTAGGTTCTGTTAATGCTGATGATGCAGTCTCTCATTCCTATTTGCCTGAGTCTGACAAAAACTGCTATCAGTTGCAATGGGATAAAGCTGACATTGTATCTTATTATAATAGATCATATGATGTACTTGCTGGTATTGATGTTCGGTGTTTAGACAGTGGCCAGATTGGCACTGAATATTGTTATGAATCTATAGTGCACAGTTTGCACATGGCTGCAACCGATACAGTGCCTCGTAAAAAAGTAAACTTTTATAAATTCTGGTGGGAATCAGAGTTAGATAAGCTGAAAGAGCTCTCCATAAATGCCCACAGTCTGGAAGGAAGCCCGTAAACCAAATCCGGTCCAGTTTATGAAGCTAAGCGTATCAGTCATGCAAATTATAAGCTAGCCATTAGACATTATAGCCAAGATTCATTCACAAATGAACTACATAACTGCTTATTGAAGAATGATTTGGATTCCTTTTGGAAATCTTGGAGATGTAAGTTCGGTGGTAACAAACCAGTGAAGTTATTGATGGATTAACAAACCCCATTGGCATTGCAGAGAGATTTGCTGACGTTTTTGAAGCTGCCTGTAGGCCTAATAACCCTACCGAGAATGCAGCTTTTCAGCATGATTTTGAGAGCAGACTCGTGAACTATCATAAGTCTTGCTCAAGCCTCAAATCTAACGCCCTTCACGGTGTTCGAAGTTGCAAAGTGTATTGACAAGCTTAAGCATGGCAAAGGCTCCTGGCCTTGATGGCTTAACTGTCGAACACATTGTAAACTGTCATCCTATTATTACTGTTGAACTGACCTCCTTGTTTAATTACATGTTACAGCTTGGCTATGTTCCAGATGTGTTTGGTACTGGTGTCATTCTCCCGCTAATTAAGAACACAAGTGGTGATACTGGCTCTAGTGACAACTATTGTGGGATAACACTCAGCCCAACTTATTTGAGTTGTGTTTGCTTCTACGATTTGATTTTTTACAGTCTTCAGAACTTCAGTTTGGCTTCAACGAGAAATGATTCACCTTATCAAAGGCTTTAGATATGATATCTAAAGCCTTTGATAAGGTGAATCATTTCGTTTTATTGAACAAACTGTTAGACAGAGGAGTACATACTTGTCTTGTCAAGACAAGTATGTACTCCTCTGTCTAACAGTTTGTTCAATAAAACGAAATGATTCACCTTATCAAAAGCTTTAGATATCATATCTAAAGCCTTTGATAAGGTGAATCATTTCTCGTTGAAGCCAAACTGAAGTTCTGAAGACTGTAAAAAATCAAATCAAACTACTGCATTACATTTTCCATACCAACAGACCAAAGTCTGTTGGTATGGAAAATGTAATGCAGTAGTTAGATGGAACGGAAGGATTTTTCGTGTTTTATATCTTGGCTATATCTGGTGTTCGTCAAGGAGGTATTCTATCTCCACTATTATTTGCCGTGTATATTGATGGACTTGTGGTACAGTTACAGGAGAGTGGGTTTGGCTGTAGGCTTCATGGTCTGTATGCAGGCTGCATTTTATATGCAGATGATATAATTTTGTTAGCACATACCTCATATGCTCTGCAGAAAATGCTTGACATATGTAACATGAGATTACGGCTTTGGACTTGCATTTTAATGTAGTTAAACCTGTTGTTACGCGCGTTGGTCCTCGTATGGTTATAACTAAAACAGGCATTGATGAATTTGCCCTAATAAAATTTGCAATTTTCCACTGCACCCTTATAGGGTGCAGAAGGCATAAAGTGGTATATGGATGTACTTTGTCACCCAAAGGTCTGGTGACCCATGATACCTTTATGAATTATGAATTTCAAAGTTTGTGGTGTTTGCTGCGCTTTAAAATCTTGTCACACGTAGGCACCATTATAATGTAAATCCAAGGTGACCATTTGACCAACCGTCCCGTTTTTTTCTGGGACAGTCCCGGTTTGTAGCGGTCTGTCCCAGTGTCCCGAAGGCAGCGTTCAGGACACAGAAATGTCCCGGTTTAGTGCAAATGGTCTCTGACAGGACGAACGCGACGGGACGAACGACTAAATTACTTTTTATTGTTAGGTTGTTAACGTAATATAACAATTAAATGATCCACGCATCCCTAGTGTCACACATAAGGGAAACAGAAACTTTTTGTAGAGTAAAACTGTAAAAGTAAACAGTAGCCGAATGCTAACCGAGGGATTATTAATTATTGTAATTAATGTTGTAGTTGTAGTCGCATTTCTGTTTCGTCATATGTTTTCACCAGTATCAGTCGTCATTCTGCAGTATGCCGAAAAGAAAGTGCACATTTAGCGATCAGCTGATGAAGGACTTTCAGTATATGAAGAAAGGAAACACTGATCATGACGTGACGTGCACACATTGTGGCAGCAATTTTTCAATAGCCTATGGTGGGCGTCTGACATTAAGGATCATCTGCAGTCTGAAAAAAGTGGGCTGTTTTAGGCAAGGCATCTAAGGGGAACCTGTTGAACTTTTTCCTGCACCAGTAGGCAACTCAGAGGATCTCCAGCGGGCAGCAGTGGAAGGTGTCTTTGACTATCATACACTAAAGCAGTTTCAGATAAATGGATTGTACCAGTAAACTTATAAAACAGGTTTATGACAAGAAATTCAGTGCAGGCGAGGACAAAAAATGAGGCAATCGTAACTGATCGTATTGCTCCGTTTACTCTGGAAGAGATCGCAAAAAGACATGGATTCAACACCGTACATTTCCATTTCCGTGGACGCGTCAAACCACCAGTCAACAAAGCTGTTGCCAATTATGATCCAGTATTTTGTTCCATTAAAGGATATTAAAGTAAAGCTGCTTGAGGTCCACGAACTGCCAGGTGAAACTGCAGACATTGTAACGAGTGCTATTACAGATACTCTTGGTAACTTTAATGTGTCACGGAAAGTCGTGGCATTTTCTGCTGACAACACAAATGCAAATTTTGGCAGCACTGAACAAAAAATGTACCCGGTATATGCGAAGTTGAAGACTTGCCTCGGCAGCAATGAATTGCTTGCTTTCCGTCGGTTGTAGCAGTTTACTATTTCAGGAAGAAAAATTTCAAGTACTGTTTGCATGGTTGTAGCAGCATTTTTCAATTTACACTGTTAGAATGGAGAAGCTAAAGGAATTCTGTGAATTTGCTGGCGTTGAATAGAAGAAGCTTCTGGGATATTCGAAAACAAGATGGTAAGCACTGATGCTTGCTGTCGAGCATATGTTACTCATTTTCGAAGGTCTGAAGTCGTATTTTTTGTCGTTACCAAACTGTCCGACAGTTATTCTGGCATGCTTCGAAAACTGTTTGTCAGAAGCGTGGATGTACTTCGTTCAGTGTCAGGCAAGTCATTTCAACAAATCAATTGTAAAGATTCAGTATCAAATGAACACAGCCATGGAAGTGCACAGTGAGGTTGCAAACCTCAAGGCATCTTCACAGGCTCAAAAAGATGAGGGTTTCGTTGGGATTGAGACAAAACTAAAAGTGACCAAACTGGAGAAAGGAGCTGTGACAAAAGGGCAAGTTGAAAATTTTGTCAGCAAAGCAGTATTATTCTACGACACATGTATTCAGTACACGGACAGATGGGATCATTCGGATGATGTTAACACACTCTCATTTGTGTTGCTCAGTAAGACGCCTACTTGGGCTGAAGTCGAAGCATCCAACGAGATGATATGCAACAATACTGGCCAGAACAGCTCGTCTGATGACAATCGGCTGTTTGATCAAACCAATTGTGTCGCTACTTACGTTACTTCACAGGTAATAGAACAGTGGAAACAGTCTGCTACTGAAACTGCCCAGAGATGGTTGAAAGTTTTTGAACACTTCAGAAGAAATTGAGTATGATGCAGTATTGCGATTAGTTCAGTTTGCGTTTGAGTTGCCCGCACCCAATGAGCGTGTCTTTTCCTTGATGAATGATATGTGGAGTGACGCTAAAACACAGATCAAAACCGATAACATTGTCATCCATGCTTTTTCAATAGTAAACACTGACAAGCCGTGCCTGGACTTCTACAAAGAAATCAAGGGCAACAAACAACTGCTGAGAAGCATACACAGCATCAAAAAGTACAAGTGGAAACGAAATAAACAGAAAAGCCAGCAATCAGCATCATCTGCAACTGTTAGCTCAAGCTCAATGCAGTAGTAACTAGTACTAGTAAGCATGTAGTACAAGACTTTTGCACAGTTGCTTCCTTTGTTTTTCCATGAGCCCCGGCCGCACCATGCATTTGCGCATGGTGCAGCCAGGGCTGATGTAAAAAACAATGTTTCGTGTTTCTGTTTCATGACTGACTGATCGATTGTTTATAACTGTTGCGGATTCTTCATACAAAAAGTCTATAATCGTCTACGTTATTAGTAATTTAGTTAGGAAATGAAAAATTAGGATCCAGCCTACTGCGTCCCGGTTTGCTTCCCTTAAGTAGTTGGTCACCTTGTGTAAATCATGTGCTTGCAATGACTGTCTATCTGCTGCACAGCCTCCAGTCATTGATCACAGGTGGATGAAGAAAGACCTGTCGGACAAACAATTTACAGTCAAACCAACATCACGTGTGTTTAAGGAACCGCTTACTCCAGTTGGACTTTTCGATTCGATGCATTATTTGATGACGTAGTTGTTCAGTTCATGGTTATATAACGAAGTGACAAGAGCAGGCATTCATTCACTGCAAACGTGTGTGAAATGAGACTGTTTTTAACAATGTTACTGCTAACTGGCTACATCCCATTGCCACGGCGTAAGCTTTACTGGGAAAATTCAGATGATGTTTTCAACAGTGCAATAATGTCTGATGCTATGCCACGAAAGAGATTTGAGGAACTTTTGTCCAACTTGCACGTCTGTCACAATGAACGTCTGGATAAGTCTGACAGTATGGCAAGAATCAGGCCATTCTTTTCTATGGTGAATGAGAAGTGTTTACAGTACTCCTTGAATGATGAACAATTAAGCATTGACGAGTCCATCCTTCCATAATACAGTAGACATTCTGCCAAACAGCGAATAATGGGTAAGCCAGTCAGGATGGGCTACAAAATGTGGGTTTTGGCCAGTTCCAGTGGGTATGTGATACAGTTTGATCCATACCAAGGTGCAATAAGAGGTGGACACTGCAGAAGCAGTACGACATCTTAAGGATTAGGTGAAGCAGTGGTACTGGATTTGTTGGAAGATCTCCCTCAACACACGTCTGAATGACAACACTGTCAATTTGTCACTGATAATTTCTTCACATCATTGAGACTACTTGAACATTTGGAAGAACACAAAATACAGGCCACGGGAGTCATCTGTCAAAACAAACCTGCAAAATGCCCTGTTGAAAATGCCAAAACACTGGAGAAAAAACCAATGACCAACGAACAGGTTATGATGGTAATTTAACTGTTGTGGGTTGGAATGACAACAGGAGTGTGTAGGTGGCCTCAAATGCAGTAGGAGCAGAACCGATGTCCACAGCAGGCAGATGGTGCCAGAAAACAAAAGGCCGCATCAATATTCAACAGCCCAGACTAATAAAGCAACACTATAAATATATGGGTGGAGCTGACCGGTGCGACCAGACCAGTCTGTACAGAATTGCTGTCAGAAGTCATAAATGGTGGTAAACAATGTTTATCTGGATACCAGACGTAATGTTCCAAGAATTGTTGGCTGTTATACAGGTATTTTATTTTGTTATGAAAGACTACACTGCGAGTCAACCGAAACACAACCAGTGCCAATGCTGACAAAACTGAGGCATATGTTTCAGTGCTAAAATTTGAGTGTCTTTTCTGTGAGAAGTTGATGCAGACAGAAACTGAAGTTTTAATGACTGTTGGGGAAATGTACTGAATTAGTATGGAGGCAAAGTTTTCACAGTATAGTACTGCAGTACAACATTGTGCCTTGGTTATTCAGAATTACATCACTGTTTTTCTTTGCTGATGTGAACTGTAGTGTGCAAGAACTTTACATGCATCAGATAATACTACACTATCAGTTAGCTTGTGTGGGTCCAGATAAGAACAAAACCATGTTAGTCCCAAATGACTTATATTGATGTGTTCTTTCTCTTCTTCTTCTTGTACTTCAACCCTGCTGTCATCAAAAAGCAACATAAGCAGGACACTGAGGACAAGCAACTTATAATACCAGTGACTGGCATAGAAGAGTTAAGCATGCCAAATTTCACCCTTCTTGGTACAACAGTTTCCCTGTATGGAGCAAAGAATCCAAAAATCGACGTCTAGGTATCTAAATACCATCAACTGCTTTGCAAGCAACCCTGCTGTTAAAAATGGCAAATATGCCAATCTGGCTTACAAAAAATCTAAGAATGTTGGTCGACAGCAAACAGCAAATCAGCAGTATATCTACAACAAATTACACATATGACTGCGCATGTCAGCACATCTGCCGACAACCTGGTTTGACCTGGCACTGACAAAAAATCACAGTCTTAAGCTACTTACCTTAATTTCTTGACCCAGATATATTCTTTCTGCGATATGATCACGTTTTATGAAGCCACATTAAATCAGCGTCCTACACACATAATAACAGCAAACTTTTTACAGAGAGTGGCTCCATTTCAATCAAGATAGAATCTGAAAAATGTTTCAAGTACAGAATGTACAATATACGTTTCTGCCGATTCGATTAAATGCGATTCAGTAAAAAATCGACCGATTTCATACCGATTCCATTCAGTATAGATTCGTGCGGTAGGCAATCAGTTTACTACCCGAGATGGGAGGGGAGGATGCAGGAAATGTCGTTGAGTGCATGGTACCCAGGCACCTGTTGGAGAGAACACTCGGCTTCTTTGGCTGACTGTTCCCACATTGCTCATTGTCTCTTCATTGGCACACTGACAACTGGTAGCAGGGGTATATGCCTCTATAGCTAAGCAGCACATCTGATCGTGATCGGTCTCGTGTTTGATTGACAGTGATCGCCAAGTATTGTGATCTGATCATAATAAATTGGTGACTGAGACAATCCTTAGACCAAAAAGTCAGTTCTTTAATTCATGAAACTCAAGTACATTATATCAGAATATTAGGGATGTTGAATTAACGATGTTGAATTAACGCGTTAATTAACAAGGTGTTATTTGAATGTGTCCACAGTATGGCAGGATCTAATGTCAGATGGTAGTGAGTTCCAGATGCGCAGGGCCACGACCGAAAATGCCCGTGAGCTCGCTTCGCGTTCTTGGGACAGTCAGCAGCGGGGCGTCGAATGACCGCAGAGGACGAACTGGAACAGCCATCTCGATCAGGTCGCTCAAGTACGCTGGCACTGCGGAAGACACTGTCTTGAACGTCAGTGACGCCATCATGTATGTCACTTGATGCTTGATTGGCAGCCAGTGGTGCGACCTCAGAAGTGGTCTGGCGTCAGTTCGACCTCCTCACTGGCAGACGGCTCTGGCTAAGTTGTTCTTAGCCCACTGCAGTACGTCGAAAGTCGCGGCCGGCCAGTGCACTGTAGAGCACGGCGTTACAGTAGTCCAATCTGGAAGCGACAATACTGCAAGCCACTGTCTGAGCCAAGTCGTCAGTTACGTCCCTCGCTGCTTGGGACAGTTGTTAACACCTGGTTGTGAAGTTTATATTCTCCTTCACCAGTTTTGTTTTCTTTGTGAAGGTGATGGCTTCACATTCAGATGGATTGAACTCCATTGACCAGTCTTGTTCCCGTCTTTGGACACTGTCAAGATCAGCTTGCAGTACTCTGGTGTCGTGTTCATCATACATGAGGCAGTCGTCAGCAAACATCTGTACTGTAGATCTGACCCTGTTGGGTAATAGTTAATGTACACTAGGAACAGTATGGAGCCACGGACAGTAGCCTGTGGAACTCCAGAAAGGACAGGTGCCTCAGCTGGTAGTTGACCGTACAGTAGTACATCTTGAGTGCGATCACTAAGGAAGTCAGTAATCCATTTAAGAGTACAACTTCTGATTCCATAATGGTTCAGCTTCAGTAGCAGCCAAGAATGTGACACTTTGTCGAATGCCTTTGAGAAGTCGAGCAGTATAGCATCTACCTGTCTTGAGTTATCAATATTTTCGGCAAGATCGTTAACTGTCAGTAATCAATGGGGACTCACAAGATCTTTTCTTACAGAATCCATGTTGACGGTCAGATAGAATGTTGTGGTGCTCAAGATGCTTCATGATGCTACTGTGCAGTATATGCTCCATCACTTTGCAGCATATGGTGGTGAGGGAGATTGGCTGATAGTTGGCAGGATTTTCTCTCTCTCCTTTCTTGAAGGCAGGGCCGCAAGGACAATGTGCACCTTTTGCCAATCAGTGGGTATTACACCTCGTTGCATAGAGGCCTGGAAAATGAGTCGTAAACCCTCTGCAGCCTCGTCTGCTGTAACCTCGAGGAGATGAGCTGGGATGCCATCTGGACCAGTGGCTTATGGGTTTGGAGATGGTCAGTGCTAGTGCCAGATCAGCGATCTGACGATAAAGGCCCAGAAATTACTAGTGCCAGATCGCTTATAATTACTAGGTGTAGATCGGCGATTTCATTCACCAGATGGTGATACATAATGCAACCAAACTATTACCGCTAACAAGTCAAACTAAACTGACCCTAACTGTAACACTAACCCTAACCAACACAGTAACCCTAATATTCATGCACACTTCACTGACACCCATAAAAAGATTTTCCTGCATTTATAAAAGGAATTTTTCGCAGAAGTGCCTAGCACGGTTTGTGGGTGGGGCAATTTTTTGCACTACCCAGCAACTGCACTACCCGCTGGCTGATGTACCGTATATACTCGCGTATAAGCCGACAATTTTTGGCTCAATTTCGACGTTCAAGTTGTGGGGGTCGGCTTATACGCGGGTCATGCCACACAGCCAGAGTCGACAGTCAGCATGATGGCTATCTGTCAGTGACGCTCACTGTGTGTGTGTCGCACACGGCGTGGACCATTAGTAGGTCACTAGGGCTACGTGTATGCGTAGGGGAGAGCACATCAGCAGGGTTCTGTTTCTGAATGACCACCCACAGACTTATGCTGCTGCTGCTGCTGCTGCTGTAACTTGACACCATTCCAACACTCGGACCGTGCAAGGCCATCGTTCAGTGATCATAAGATCAAAGACGACGACGACAGCACCCATCAAATTAGTCCTATATTGACCCATATCACAGACTACAAAGGTGGCGATGTGTACGACGACTGTGCTGAACTGCTGAACTAACGCGTGAACAGTTTTCTGCCTTGTTTAGCACCGACTTTGACGCATCTGATGACGACTTTGGGGGCTTTGAGCCTGCAAAGTAACGACGCTGTTATGACAGACATAACGTCACGTGATGTAGTTGTCAGTACTAGGCATAAGACTTCTGCTTACAATAAAATCTATCACGTGCGATAGCACGCATGTTCCCGTCGCCGTTGTTGTGAACTCGCTGACACTCACGCATTGTCAAGGCCTAGATCTAGGGTACACGTCTGTCGCTGATTGTCATTACCGGCTTATACGCGGGTCACTAATTATTTCTAGATTTTCGGCCGTGGGAATGGGAGTCGGCTTATACGCGGGACGGCTTATATGCGAGTATATACGGTAGGTGTACTCGGCTCAGAGAACGCCAGCGACAAGAAGTCGATAGTTCATACCTTATCATTATTAAAAGACGGTTTTTTGTGCGGTATATATAGGAAAAGGGGGGCATAATAGAAAGAAAGAAACATAGAGTACGTATAAAGACAACAGTTGGACGTGTAGTATAGATCAATGACATATACTGCATAGAATTCCGATCTGGCGCTAGCAACTGGTGCAAACTAAAATGCAGCTGGCCGGCCAGTGCCGCGGCGTAATCTCATTGGTCGAATCGAGAAATCGCCCACAATAACCAACATCCTGCTCACCTGCAATCAACTCCGATGTGTTCAACACCGAAACGACCTTATATGTCGATCTCAGCGATTAACTAATTTGTTCCAGCTACATCGGCACCAGCCGACGATGTAGTTGCAATGTCATCTGCTGAGGAGTCCATTATAGAACTGAATGAACCAGATTGGCAGCATATCTTAGATGGCAATAAGTTGACAGATGCTAAGTTGCTGACGTAAGTGCCTTTCAAGATATAATACGTCTGAAACACACAGACATAAGTGGATTACAACATCCTTTGCTTGCTTAGTGTTCACAAATGAGACGAGTGACACGCGACAAGATGGTGCAGATATTTCATGAAAGTTCCCGAAACCACTGGGTGCTTGTTGCGGTCCAAACAGACACATGTATTGCAGAACTTTATGACACTATTTACACGACTGTGTCTGCAGAAATGATAGCAAATATCTGTGCTACAATGCCTGCTGATCAACGTAACATAACCGTTAAACTAATGAATGCACAGAGGCAACGAGGTAACAGTGATTGTGGCGTGTTTGCCTGTGCAAACAAACGATAGTGAAATATATGAGGCTAAGATAAACGTGTTTATATCTGGTTCAAATTTTCATTTACAAGTCATGGGATCGTCAGTGGCCGACTGCAGTTTAGTACGCACATCACCGGCTGCATTTTAAATTGCGGCCCGGGAATTTGCAGCTGCGGCCTGGCCACAAAAATGGCCGGCCGGCTGCAAATTAGTATACACCCTATAGTATTCTTCTTCTTGTTCTTTACTGCCTCGAAGTGCACGGTATCAGTGTAGTGAAAACAACACTAGTAACGTCTCTCTGTAGAAACAGAATATCAAAAACATCTTGTTGAACTTCTGAAGTGAGTGGTTACAGTTTCCTGTCAATACTGGCAAGGAATTCAAACAGTGCTTCCTTCATAATATGATTATGACTCTTGGTAATGTTGTCATCACATGGTGGAGCAAAAAGTATCTGTAGTTTATCGCCGAGTGTGAATGTAACATAATATGACGACGATATTTCATTGAGACAGGGCCGGCGTCAGGCAGGGTCTAGGGGGTGCTCAGCACCCCCTGTCAGTTTTTCCAGCACCGGTACTGATGCCAGACCTTAGCACCCCCAACAGCACCCAACGCAGTTATCTAAATTTTGTTAGATTGCGTGAATGTATTACAAAGATGATAACAAATCAAGCTATCCATGAGAAATATGCATAAATATTTGTTTAAATATATCCTGCAAACCACTTGACAGGAAACATTACAGCCATGCAGTTGCAGCTTGCAACTGCATGGCTGTAATGTTTCCTGTCAAGTGTCAGCCGACAAATGGTCCTATTCAACAGCGTGGCAATTGATGACACTTATAAGCTAGCAAGTAGCAACTGTCGCGAAGGTCTTGGCTTGCGCTTACTGTCTTGGCCCCATCTCTGATCAGAGGCACGAATTATGGCCCCAATGATGTCTGGAAAGACTGAAGCTAGAGTCGTCAAATTTTGCACATAAGTAGAATATATAAAGTCCTAGCATTGGGATGACAAACCACCCCAAAATGGGCATGATCAGGGTCACGTAACACATTTTTAATTTCGACACCCGCGATCATATCTTTGTAACAGCTGAAGTGAGAGTTGCCAAATTTTGCAGGCAGGTAGAATATACCAAATAGCTTCGAGATAACATACTACCCCATAATGGGCATGGCATAGTCAGAGTCATGTGACGCGTTTTTAAAAATTTTGCTACATCATAAATTTGACTGATGAAGCTATGCACCTCAAATTTCGTGTGCTGTTTGATACAGAGGAGTACCAGTGCATGCATCATAGACTACCTCCGAAAGAAATGTGTTCAGGGTCACGTAACCTATATTATGGGAAATAAGTGATAGATCTACCATCTCGGAAACCGTGCAATGGAAGACTAAAAAGATCACACAGTTGATGAAAAACTACCATTATTAACTGTAATACTAACAAAATATGAAAATTTATGGTCTACATTAAACTATGGTATGATACAATGATTTATTACCACATGAATACCATTCGCTAGCTAGACGTAACCTCTATTATCGCTCAGCAACACAAAAAGCTAAATTACAAAAGTCCCCTTTAACCTACGAATGGGGACTTTTAACACCGATATTACAACTATAAATGCTTTCGCTGGAGCATAAAATCTTGCTTGTTACAATTTTGTCCCGGTAGCTCAAAATCTATTATTCAACGACCGGACTACAACGCACATGGTAAAATGGAATTAATATTCTATACACCTAGGGAGTGTTGCGCGATCAACGACAACGATACCGTCTAGGGTATCGCGATACTCGATACTACTGCGATAAAATGGTAAAAACTGGCCAGTTTACAACCAAGTGTAAGGGCAACAAAGTCATAGGTCTAAAACAGCAAATATGATTTTGCTAGGAGATTGACAGAACCGATGGCTTCCCTTACAACAGAAGTCACGTTAAAGCGAGATATCGTATCGTGCATATAGTATGTCCTTTGACAAAAGCACTAGCCTAACTGCAGGGTATAAACTAGCCAGAGACTTCCATCCTCGATGACAAGATATCCCATTTTACAACATAAAATGCTATAGACACTGTTTCTGTGTAAATTTTGGAAGACAGAATCATATCTAATAAAATTTATGTGCCTGCAGCTCGGAATAAGTGACCATTTAGGCCTAAGCAACACAAGTAGAGCTCAGATCCATCAACTGCCACGTACGTTCACTGCTATCTTACTTGGATGAAATGAAAGGTTGCAGCGAAGA
>Ga0209780_1001510_pt1 | contig 15428 bp, 10 predicted proteins | sample WorMetexBAHAMAS2_FD_187384 | JGI IMG/M metagenome (GOLD analysis project Ga0209780, IMG submission 187384) | Marine gutless worms symbiont microbial communities from Max Planck institute for Marine Microbiology, Germany - Inanidrilus exumae... | ecosystem: Host-associated > Annelida > Digestive... | reverse complement strand
GCATTCCAAGGCCGGCCGACGCTTTGAACAGACCATCCGGCACCACAGTATCGTTTCATCTTTACTCAGCAGCAGATACGTCGATTGCGCCACTGACTACTCAGTAGATGTAGCTTCACGAAGCTGCCAGCTGGTCGGCACATCCATACGGGAGTCAACATCAAATAGTTTTACAAGAATACAGTAACTTTACTGAAACCATTATCTCCGATCACGTAAGCAGCGCGCAACGTGTCAACTGTCAAGAAAACATTGCCGCCACCAAAGGGAATTACTCAGCACCTCAGAACATCAGAACATCAAAGGCAAAATGTGCCAGCCGCCTCGGACCCGGCGTGTTAATCAGCGCCGTGGGTGGTCTCCGTACCTGCTTGCACTTCCCACGATTTGCCGGCCAATTTCACCCCGTCCACCCCGACGGCCGACAACGCTTTGTTAAGTAGCATTCTCACTGCAGCAGTAACGTGCGCGTTACGCAGTTGCATTACGTCCGTACCGCACACGACATTCGATCGACGACGACGACGTTTAAACGTCAGTGAAAACGCTACTAAAATCTAGCAATACTGTGAGCAGGTATCATGTTGGCACGCCTCGAACGTCGTTCAATGGTGTGCGACCGCCCTCAGTTGACGGCGTCAGTTTGAACGCTACTGAAATCTATTATTGCTAGATTTTTCATACCGTACCGTCCCCATGTTCAAACTTTGCCGGAAATTATGGACAGCGGTCGAATGTCGTCAACGACCGTTGATGGCGTTGTAAGGCATGATGCGAACGCGTGCTAAGGCGTCAGTGAGAACGCTACATTAATCTTGGACTGTTGACACACAGCACAGCGTTTTGGCACTGTATTGTATCATATCGTATCGTATCGTATCCATCGTTTTCCCCCACAGCCATATCGTGCCATCACTATATGGGAGACTTTGCTGAAGCAAAAGTTCAGTGCCATCATGCTCTTGCTGATAGCCACTAGCACATTCGGATTTGGGAGAAAACATTAGCATTAACCGTAATGATACAAACACATACACACATACATACACTCATTCACACCATTTAGAGTTCTTGTCATACCATATAATCTCTATTACTATTTATTATTTTAAAGCTAGTTACAAGTGTACTTATCCATCTACGTATGGTATGAAAAAATGCATACTTCTAGCATATGAGTTTGCACATTGTATCACACAACTGTAATAGTATAATTCAGCATACTTCACGTTATAACACTATCTGTCAGTCACAATAACAGCAAAAGACAAACAGACTGCAAACCATGTCAGCGCCTGTGAGGTCCAGTAGACAACATGCCACAATATTGACAACGTAAAGGCCGACACATAACTCACTGGTGTTCTGCATAACTCTGTGACAGGCATCTCTGATATCACCGATGTGATATAAGCATTACTTCTGGTAACAGTTGAAATAGTAGTAGCCTGTGTATCTTCTCTAAATGCTAATACACTTGCATTTGTAGACACGGTCACTGTTGACAGTGACTGTGTGGACTGTGTGTGAGTCGTCGAGAACGGAATCGTTGTCGATGCTGGTTCGTCACTATTCACGCAACGATTATACAGAGTCTGTCACACAGACAAACATCAAAGATAAACAAAGCCTGTTGTGCAGTAAACTATGCTCTTAGTTTTCAACAAATATGGAAATTTAGAACATTAGCAATTTTAAGCAACACACTAAAATATTCATGGCAAATTATTACAGTCAACATAATAAATGACCATCATTCAATTAAACTTAATATTAGACCACGGTTTTTCAACCAAAACTTAATCCAGACCCTAACGTTTGGTTTCAAACCAATGCTGAGACAAACTTTGGATGGAAAGTTTTTAAAATGTTAAATGGAGTTTAAGATCTGATTAACCAGTTGACAAATCTATGATAATGAAAACACAAACAACAGTTGCAATCTCTCATTCTGCAAGTCAGTAAATAAACCAATATACTAAGAACATGAGCAAATAGAATATGACGCACGTGTTTGAAAATGACTATCTTGCACTGTATCTCAGAAATGGTGCAAGATAGCCATTAATTAATTACAGTTAATGGCTATCTAGCACTGTTTCTGAGATACAGCGAGATATTGGTCGAAAATTGCCAATATTAACCCACTCCAGCTGCATTTTGTGCCCCTGTTAGAGTGATTCCATCGGAATTTTGCCAAGATCTTTGGCAGCAGAAAACTAGAGTCTCTGGGCTATTGTGCGGCATTGCTTACGCAATCCTATGCTTACCTACTTTGACAGAACGCCAATTTGTGACCACAGACTCACAAAAAGACAGACAGATACAGGGCAACAACATATATTACAATGCTAGCATAGTGTTGCATGGTAAAACCATACATAAAATACTGTGTACTGTAAGTAATATGCCTTCTAATTACACAAGACAATCACTGGAGTACTTACACTAGACACATCGATTGGCAGCACAAAAATGATCATAGACGGCAAAAACCACGACAGGAATGTTGCTACTGTTACGATAATATGGTGCTTTCGCCAGTTGCCATAATGGTAATGCAAGCAGGCAATAATAAACAAAATGGCTGAAATGTCCAGAATAAGAGGAACCGCTGACATTTTTCTATTTAAAATCACACATCCGTTAAGTTACATACATTATATTCCATGTACTAAAACATATAAAAAAATTGCAGGAAATATTTAATGTCCAGAAATCAGACAATTACAATAGTACACGCCATGACTCATTAATGGAAATTGCAGATGTAAAAATATTGTTTCGAAACAGAAAATTTACAGAAAACTGCAACAGCACAAGTACTGTGATGGGATACCACAGCCAAAATACTGTCTTCATCGCTTTAAGCATTATCAAAAACAAAAGATGTTCAGTTGGTGAACAACGGAATAAAATATGCAATATTTTGTCACAGAACCACAGTGAAGTCACTAAATGCCAACCATAACTATAAAAAATGCTACGAACTCACACACGTACACACTCATTCACACCATCACTGTCTCTATAGACATCGTTGGCTTCAGTGAATTTGGTAAATCAGAACACTGAATCCAAGCGGTCTTCTGTCTACATATACATATATTTTAGATGAGAAGCTATAGCAGTATGAAAAATAAATGTGAAAAGGCTTGCAGTGAGTAACCTTGAAGGTCACTCAAGGTCATTGCAGTTCGATAAGCCTCATAATATAACTTCCTAACAGTGGTCTGTAGCAAGAACGACTCCATCTGGCACCATTTCCATAATACAACAACATTTACATTGTACATGAAAACCTGACCTTAAAAAGTCCGTTTTCAAAAAGGCAGTTGACATTACAAGCCACATGCTTTTCCAATTATGACTCAAGTGTAAACATATCGTAGATAACACATGCTACAAATGAATACATCCCCTTTGGGGGTAGTCTATCACACACGCAGTAGTACTTATACTGTGAGTCTCAAAAAACGACACTGCTTTGGCTTACTACAACTTCCATGTACATCAACTAATTTTGATAATTTTGGCAGAACTGTTACTAAGGAAGCAAGTAGTCAAATGGTACTCTATTTTCCCACCTCACCTAACTAGTGCTGCTGCACTACTTGGGGAAACAAAAAGCCGAAAATTGCATCTTTTCACTTAAACGCTGAGTTGTTTTGCCAGCAGACACAGAAAACACATTCATATTATCACTTGGTCACAGCTTAACCGCCATTCGTTCTCACAAGAATCAGCCGTATGCACCAAACAAGACTGATGAAGCGAGTATAGCATGCTAGTATCATCTCCGGGAAAACCTTTCTATGGGTGTTGACAATGTGCGCACAATTATTACGTTTTAGTAGGGTTAGGGTTACGGTTAGGCTTAAGGTTACGGTTAGGGTTAGGACCAGTTTAGTTTGACTGGTTAGTGGTAGTAGTTTGGTTGCATTGTCTCGCCATCTGGTGAATGAATTAATAAATCCGGCCGAACTGCACCTATACGTTGTGCTGGGGTGTAGTTCGGCACACTGCATCTAGCAAACATTTGTACATGCAGTTCGCCGAACTGCATCCTAGCGCAATTTATAGGTGCAGTTCTGCGAACTGCACGAACAATTTTTTGCAAGGTGCAGTGAGCCGAACTGCACCTATCACTTTGCTGTTAAAATAATCGATTAATTGTTTGTAAATATTATACTTACATGTACTTACAATCTTACATGATTTACATGCGAACTGTGGACAGGTTTACAGATTTTACTTCATTACAAGAAATATCAACATACGTAGCAACCTCTGGTAGCAAGATAAACGGAAATACACATAAAAGTAGACTTAAAAGATAATCGACATTCATATACTGGTATTGCAGTAAGTAAATAAAGAAGAAGTTGTAAAATCGTGCGACCTTACCTCTAAAGCGCTCAGAATGGCGCGTATTAACGAGAGATCACAGTTTTACCTGTTACGCACACGTTTGGAATGGAATGAGCCACCCTGCATTTACTCCTCAGCCACAGCCCACACCGCATCACCATACTGGCCAGTATACATATCCCATCTTCTTCTTCAAATTCTTTAACGGCCTGTGCGTGCCAATTTCCAACATTAATGTAGATATCACTTTCTAGATACACAATGAGAAAACACGTAGATATAATCATTACATGACTTCAGTGAGAGGGTAGGAGGCTGAGTTGGCATGGGTGGCTATAGTTAGTAGTTAAGTACCGAGGTGGTATGCCCGTCCGAAGACGGTCAACCATCCCAGTACCAACTATCAACCGATGGCACTGACCGATAGTGCAGTAGCTAAGGATCGTGCTCATGACCATTGAGTCTCAAGTCTGACACGTTCCCTAACCACTAAGTTTACCTACTGAGCCATTAGTTTGGCCGCCCCAGAACTTGCCACTAGAGTTGACTAGACAATTCTTGTTGTCTACTGTTATCAATCAAAACTGTTCACAGAAGTACCGAGACTGTCCTCATCCAATTTATTCCACCAATAAATATTCTTTCACTTAAAAATGTTGCCTCGGGTCCATATTAAACTATTTAAATCTAGCTTTTCTTAAGCTTCCAATGTTTGTAGATTTAAGGTGAAGCACTTTCTGAAGTCGTCTGACGATAGGCCCAGTGCGACGAGTGCCTGTTGTCGTAATCCCATTATTATGCAACGCCCGTGTCATTGTAGTATGCTTAAGCCTAACTCAAAACCGTGAATTTCAGGCTTCCACATTGCCTCGATAAAACGCGGCTCACTTAAGGCGGCCTCTTCTCTTGACAAGGCCGAGGATCCTGTTTATGAGGTTCCACAAGCAAAACACAACTGAAATCGGCAGCAAATAATTGCAATTTTAAAGTTTATCAATGTAGCGTACAAATATATACTTAAGCTGAGGAGGAGAATCTTGATAATGTGTGTGCAGCAAATTTCCTCAGGAATATGACAGCGAAAGAATTTTGGAAATCGGTCTACGTTTGCCTTATTTATGATGAAGTCGTGTATTGTTCTTTTTGAGACACTGCATTCAGTGGCGTCAAAGCCTATTCACTGGGCTGGACAAAGTAAGGGAACACCTAGTGATTGTAGCAAAATTTTTTCAATGTGGGTGTTAGGCCTACAGTCTTTACACTTGACACACAAGAAGTCACTAATTGCAAAAATTTGCACTGTATGTAGGGTTGTCGCGAGTACTCAAGTATCGCTCGAGTAGAAAACTACTCTTTGTAGTATTTTACTACTTGAGTACTCAAAACCTTCTACTTCCGGTTACCATTTCCATTTCCGGTCATCTTCTTTCCATTTATTCACATTTTTTGTAACATTCTCATGGACATTTTAAATTTATATTTAGCCCGACTACCAGTCCTCCACCCCAATCTGCCAAAGGCGCCAATACCGTCCTTCCACTGACCAATGCCTCTATCTGGTGGCATTTTCAAAGGCGTTTGGCAGTAAATATTAGGGTTTGGCACTGGCAGTTTGGCATTCTGCAAGCATTTGGCAGTAAAATTATCGTTTGGCATTATTAAGATTAATTTGGCAGTGAAATTTGGAATTGACCATTAAAACTAGGCAGACAATTTTCCACAAAACTTCGCATTCAAAGCGTTATTTCTGGGCATTTTCAGCACCTTTAAAACTATTTCCATTTTCCAATTCTACTTCCAGTCCCAAAACCCAACAGCGATATGAAATACAAGTCACTGCGCTATTCCTCCAAAGCATACAGTGATCAAGGCATTCTGACGTTGTTCATGGGCATTTTTTAGGTTATTGCATGCATTAAAAGGTTAAGTCGACCAAGCCCTTTTACGGAGCATAGGCTGGGCGCTAATTCCCTGAACAGGCCTCTGAGCCCATAGGCTGATTACCACTGAAATCTGACCAATACGGTTACCTGCTCAGTTAAGGCATCACCGCCCTTTTACCAGTACCAGTTTATACTGCTTGGTGCCAGAAACACGTGTGTGAACATTAAACAACTTGCCTAAGCTTATATAAGTGGAAAGTCTGAAAGTGGAACAGCCGGTTGCAAACTATAGGACTACGAGTCTGTGACCTTCAAGTCGCAAGTCCAACGTGCACTAACCATTACACTGCAGGACCACATTATGCGCACTCCCAACCCATAATGTTGGCGAAAACTACTTCTGGTTCATTAATGTGCCAGGGCCCGGTTGAACTCGAAGGGCCCCAAGTATCAATATGTCCAAGGGCTCCCGGTCGTTCTGTGACGCCAGTGACTGTACTACTCTATAAGAACGTTAATTTTGGTTTATAGTTGTCAGTATTAGTAAAGATCAATGTAATCTCATCTTTGTTAAATGCGACTGTCAACACAACAGCAGACTAACATGCCAGCAATCATTCATGATAATACAGATCAAACAAGACACAATGGGTCACCTTCTATCGCTAAGACTGAAACTTCAGACGTTAGCACTAGACCAAGGTCATAGACTACGTTTCAGAATAAAGCACTTGACTTACTGTGAAAGACAATTATAACATCAAAAACTTAACATACTGAACACAATCAAATCAGTCTGATAATTGAAAACCTATGTGTTTATAAGCCAGTGACATGATACACTAAAAATAGTGTCAGCATTCACAACAGTGTGTCCAGCAAATGTATACTAATGACCATCAGTCTAATAAAAGTGACTACAGCACAAAATGGGAGAAGTCCAACTTAATTATGACACAACGCTTAGTGCAACTACCATGTTGTTCTACTTAAACTCATCAGCCCGTCAGGTTACAAAAGCAGTACAGGCAATGACTGATTGTTAAGGTTTTGTGTCAAAAAGTAGGTCATTTTACATATATTCTTTCCAGCAAATAGCTTAGCATGGTACTGAAGAAACTAAATCTAACATACTGTAACACTAAATAAACATAAAAACTAAAACCAGGTTTGACCTCCTTGTATGAGCTTCCTATACTTAAATATAGGCATTTGTTTACAAGCTGAATGATAGAGGCTTTTAAAACAGTACATAATTGGGGGAGCAGTGCTAAAACTTAACTTCAATCCTTTCAGTCAAAGTAGACAAAAAATAAACTTAAATTGCAGAAATTTACACGTCATTAATAGATAAATATTCCTTTTGTTCTCGCAAAATATTACATTCGTTTTAGGATTGTTAATACTTGGAATAGCTTACCAAATTATGTGGCGGAAGCTGATTCTTTTAACACTTACAAATAGACTTGATAACTACTCGATTAATCACGGTTGTTTTTAACCATAACTCTGAACTAGCAGGAAGCTGAGGTCTACCAATTTTTACGTAATGCTGTTTAAAATGTGGGCGCACAGGCTTTACCTGTACCCCTCAAATAAGACTGGACTGAGTTGAAGCCTGCATGGGGGCAGTACAGCCAATGAATATCCACATTAATGCCAGACAGACTTGTTGCAATTCTCACTGCAACATTGTAAATGTTATATATCATGTAAATCTTATATATTTCTCCATTGTGGATAATACCGACACCTTCTGATAAAACAATCAGTGCACTTTCCAAAATACATGCATTTTTTGCTGACACTATTTACACATCCGTCTATACAGCCACCCGAAGCAATTTAGCAGCTTTTGCTTCTGCCAATTCAGCATCTTGCTGTGCGACAATCTGACGACGTTGATCAAGAAAAGCACCATATTCCTCAGAATCAAGATGCCTCACCACTTCAATGCCACAACTGTGGGCAGCTCCGATAACAGACTTGCATATTCTCTCCATGGGAATATTGTCAAAGCATGGATCTGTGCTTTTGATGCGGGCAATCTCATAGACATGCCGCAGTGTAACTTTACCAGCACACTCTTGGCCTGAATTAAACATTTTTAACAGACACAAATCATACACAACACATCATAGACAGATTTATCTAATTACTGCTGATAGAGTAAAATCTGTGTGACTCGCAATCACAAATATAATTTCAAACAACCAAAAACTGCACCACACGATTGCAATATGTAAACAGCCACCTACCAGGTTTCATAGCACCTTTCTTTATACCAGCAGCAAGGCACAGATAGTATGTTACTGGCGGTTTGTGTATAACAATATTGTATGACCTATCAGGCTACACACAATAAAAAACATCACATAACGAGTCAAAGTACACATTAAACATATGAACTTGTTAGTTGTTGGGCTATCTAGAAATGTCACTTAGCTGGACACACACGTAACACAGCTATTATGTTCTTAGTCGATATATGCAGACACAGTAATTAAAGACTCGCCAGCCAATCTCTTGGCTTAGTACTAAAAAAAAATAAATCAAACACAACAAAAGTAAACATGCATCCCTAACAAAATATATCACAACATAAAATTAACAGAAAGCTAAACTGAACTTTAAAAAGCTAAAAAAAACTAAACTGAAAAATTAGCCCCGTATGGGACTGGCGGTCGACCTTTACTTACTGCCAACTTCAAAGTCACGTGACACAAAAACTGGGACAAAAATCAAAAATCCGGCCCTAAAACCTGTAGGTATTGTGCCCTAATTTAAGAATCCGTGGTCATACGCCAGCCCCCATTATAAATGGGGGAGGAGATAGCCTTTGAAAATGGCCGAATTTCTGACTTTCAAGGGCTCGTGACCTTGACCTTGGATCAGGTCATACCGCATACCGTCATGCATCGCTCATCAATCTCTACCTACATACCAAATTTTGTTGAAATCAAAGAAACTGTTTGTGGACAAACAAATGTACGAACGGACGTACGGACGGACACTTGAGACCCACTTTATTAGGTCGAATAGGAGGAGTCGACCTAAAAACAAAAATAAAGTCAGGTTTGGTCACCTCCTATCACCTCCCGCCCGGAAACAGAACGAATCTATTCTGGAAGGAATAGATAAATCACAAAGTAAATGAGTAACTCAGAGTAAGGAAGTAAATAAGTATAGAAGGAAGTTAAGTAAACAAACAACAATTTATACAGCACTGAAATCAACAAATGAATTAAGGCACATTACTGCCCCGGAGCTCATATGGGGTCAATTGATAAAAGTTGAAAAACAATTATGTACTTCATTATCGGCCATAAAACATCAGACTAAAAAATACTGAGACAAGACACCAACTACTGGCAACTGCAAATAACACCAGCAAAATGTCATTACGTTGATATATATGCGTGTTGGTAGCGGAATTCCGACTTTGATGTCTTTTGTCCTCTCATTGAAATCCTTGCAAAACTGTCCAATATTAACGTTTCTCTACAGCAACCGAAACAGCTACAATGACAAACTAAACATTTATGGTCTGTTTTCAAAGTCTAACAACAAACCTATAAGCAACTATTAACATCCAGAGCACACCAAATTATGTCATGCAGCTATATGACGTCAGTAATTATTACCAGTAATCAGGGTTGTTAACGATACTTTCAAATAGCATCGCCGATATCGATACCGATACTTTTTGTCAAAAGTATGAACGATACCGATACCTATACGTTCGCAAAAAGTTACACGATACTTTTGCCCATACTTTTTGCTGAACGTACTTGTCCACAATGTGCTGTGTGATCGGCCCCATAGATCCATCAAGACGTGCTTGTTTCAGCGGCGGTGCACTGCTAAGATCCCCAACTGCAGTATGATAGTATCAGCTTTCTTCTTTCTAGCCTTCTGATCACGCAGACGGTCACACGTGATCTCAAATGATGCCAGTAAGACTGCATGGTGATGCTCAATATGCTTCTTCTAGTTGTGTCGTGAAACATCACTTCGTGAAATCATCTTGCTGATATTCCAAGGTGGACAATTCTGACATCGATACAGCAAATTGCCAGTTTTACTTGCCGCTCCTGTGTAGACAAAAAATTCCTCGGGCACGAGTACACTCTCAGCGAGTCTCACGCTCAGTTTCTACCATAATTGTCACTGTTTTATTTCTTTAAAAAACACAGAACTCAACTCAGTGTTAACTCAAGCAATACGTTGCAGCCAACAGCGGACAGAGCCACATGGCGCGGTATCGGGGTTTGTGGGTGGGCCCGTTTTCTGACTTTTTACCCGTCTGCTGACAAGAATTCGATTGTAAGTTCATACTTTATCATTGAAAGAGGGTTTTTGTGGGGATGTATAAGAAACGGGGGCTAGGTCTTTTGGGGGCATAAGAGAAGGAAAGAAACAATAGTTGCGTGTCTGATTATTTTTGGGGAGTGTGTATAGTCAAACGGTAGTCGAAGATCACACGGCCGGCAGTGTGTATAGACACTTTGTTAGTATATACCATGTTCAGGCAGATCCAATGATTACTCACAGGTAATCACAGGTCCGGCCGCTCCTTCCAGAGAAGAGACGGCCTAGAGGCCTTGCAGACTTCAGTCTAGAAACAGGCCCATCCTCCTTGATCTTTCTTTCTCCAGCTTCGACTTGAAACCGTTTACTGTCTTCACTGATACCGTGTCCTGCTCCAGCATATTCCATCGGTTGATGACCCTCTCCGAGAAGAAATGCCGACATATTTCCGTCTTACAGCAATGTTTTACCAGCTTCAGTGAATGACCACGAGTTCTTCCATCAATGTTCAGTTCAAAGTAGCTAAAAGTGGTATGGGTCACAAGTTATTTGCCATTTTGAAAACCTCAATCAGATCAGCGCGATTTCTTCGCTCCTCAAGTGTCCAAAGCCACAACTTCTCAAGTCGCTCTGCATATGTCAATCGCTGTAACCCAGGTATTAACTTGGTGAAACGATGTTGAATGCGTTCCAATGTATTTTTGTCCTTGGCATAGTATGGGGTCCATGCCGAAACACAATACTACATGAGCGGTCGAATCAGTGTCTTGTACAGGTTAACCATTATCCGAGGAGTTTTGTTAACAATGTTCCGCTTCAATATACCAAGCATTCTGTTAGCCTTTGAAAAGGCCGGGTTACACTGAGATTCCACCTTTAGATCATCAGAGACCAGTACACCCAGATCTTTCTCTTCATGACATTTCTCTAATTTATGTCCCTCCATGTAATATTCGCTGCATGGTTGGTTGTGGCCGCCCACATGCATTACTGTGCACTTGTCCATGTTGAAAGTCATCTGCCAGTCCCGTGACCATTTCAGTAGTGTGTCTATGTCCTCTTGTAGTTGTCTGTTATCCTCTACACTGTGGATCTTCCGAAGAATCTTTGTGTCATCAGCAACTTTTCATACTGAACTTGTGATGCTTTCATCCAAATCGTTAATGTATACTAAAAATAATAATGGTCCCAACACAGAACCCTGAGGCACTCCGCTTAGAACATCCATCCATTCCGAGCACACACGCTGTAATCTGTTGTGCAGCCAGCTTCTAATCCACTGCAACAAACTGCCTGTAATACCATATTTCTTTAATACCATATTTCTTTAACTTGGACAACAAACGTTCATGTGGAAATTTATCAAATGCTTTCGCAAAATCGAGATATATCACGTCTATCGCTGTACTGTACCCGTATCCACTCTTTCGGAGACCTGGTCAAAAAAGAGAGCAAATTCGACAAACACGAGCGTCCCGTTCTAAAACCGTGCTGTGAATCAGTGATGACCTCCGACTTGTCCAGATATTCAATCATACTGTCTCGTATTATTGCCTCGAGCAATTCACAGCACTGGCTGGTGAGGCTGACTGGTCGGTAATTCCCTGGGATTCCTTTATTCCCTTTCTTGAAGATAGGCGTCACATTAGCACGTCTCCAATCTTCTGGTACTGCACCCTCAGACATTGACTTACAGAATAGCTTCCAGAGTGGATAGCTAATTTCATTTTGAATGTTTGCCAACAATCTTGGCAATATATCATCAACTCCTCCAGCTTTATCCTGATGTACAGTTGCAAGTTTCTTCTTGACCATCTCTTCAGTAATCTCAATGTCCAAAATTCCCAGAGCAGGGTTCATGCAAGAAGAGGGTTGGCATAGAACTGCGATCCTCTTTAGTAAACACAGAACTGAAATACTGGTTGAACATTCCTGTGGTCTCCTTGGAGTCTGTGATTATCTCTCCAGCTCCATTCAGCAATGGTCTGACTGTAGCTTTTGATTTTCTTTTACTTCTAACATATGCAAAGAAGCTTTTTTATCTTTCCTGATATTGTTAGCCAACATTTTCTCAAATTTTCTTTTGGATTCCTTCAATGCTCTTCTGGCTTCCTCATTAGCTTTCTTGCATGCTGGGTGATCATTGTCTTTGTATCTCTTGTAAATGCTTCCTTTCCTCCGAACCAATTTTAACGCCTTGTTGGTCATCCAAATTGCTTTAGACCCCTGCTTGGACTTTGTAGATGCTAATAGAATGAATTTACTTTCCAATTCATGTAGCTTGTTTTTGAAGTGTATCCAGCTTGAGTGTATGTCCCCGGATAGCAGAGTGTCCCATTCGATCTGCTGCAACTCTGTTCTGATTCCACTGAAGTCAGCCTTTGCATAGTTCCGTCTCTGGTGATTTGTGACACTGTGACAAACATCTAGTGACACTCCCAGGTAATCATATTGTGGTCGCTTTGCTCAAGCGGTTCCCTGACTTCCAACTGTCAACTACTAGCAGTACCTCGCTACCGGCTCAACACTTATGGCTGTCGGGCCTTCTCAGTCGCCGGCCCCACAGCCTGGAACTCTCTCCCGGATTTTATCCGGGACCCCACCACCAGTGCAGACTGTTTCAGACTTTTGCTAAAAACGTATTTGTTCGCTCGATACTAGTGCATTCAGCGCGTTTGAGGTTCTCGACGATAACTGCGCTATATAAATCTACTTACTTACTTACTTACTATGTGTACCAGATCAGGCTCTCTAGTAATGACCAAATCAAGAGTAGCTGTCTTGTTGGAAGCTGAACATGCTGCGTCAAAAAACAATCGTCAAGATGATCAAGGAATAACCGCACTTCAGATGTAGCAGCATCCTGGACAGTATGAGTCACCCAGTCAATACTTGGATAATTGAAATCACCCATTAACACAACATTCTTGTTTCTAAAATTCTGCAATCACTTTCCGTAGCAAACTGTGTAGATTATCGTCAAATAGCTCTACACTCGCAGTGGCGGATCTAGGAATTGACGGAAGGGGGGCGCCACCGATAGTGTGGGCCCTCCCCCACATAGGGGGTCTGGGGCTGTGCCCCCAGCGGGGATGCAGGGGGCAGAGCCCCCGCTGGGGGGTTTGGCGGCGAAGCCCCCCAGAAGCTGAAGCCTAACAATAATTTAGAAGCGTCTCAAAAGCGCTCTGGTGATGTAAACGTCATGTGCATCGTTGACAACTCACTGTTAATTTTTGCACAGTTTTTGTATTTACAGCGTGTTTGGGCCAATCTGCTTTCTGCAGTGTCTTTCATACGGCCTACTCATGTCAGTAAAATAATAGACTACTTCCCCCTGAAGCAGCAACAGACGTCAGGCAGAACACAGAAACGGTGAAAAAGAAAGGACACAATAGGTGCGTACAGAAGAACACATGTTGGGTTAACACATCATAGAATAAAACTAATAGCCTACTACTGATAAAGTGAGAGTCCTGCAGCTTGTACAACAAGTGAGAACGTCTTTCAGCAATCATAGTGTGAATGTCTTTTAACCAGTCCTCAAACGTAGGCCTATAAAATCCACGTTGCTACTTAAAGAGACACCAAAGATGTTCATTAATGCAGGTAAGGTAAGGTAAAGCGTCCCTTTTCATTAATGCTGTGTTTATACATTCTTAAGGATGCTGGTCTCACTAGACCCGTGAGGAGACCACAAGCTCTCAGTTGCATACACAAGAATCGGCAAATCACACGAATACATGAACTCAACTCTCACAAGCTCTGAATTATTTGCCCCACTAAGTGTGTACATACAGTTAATTACCGGTAATCGGACGCATCGGAATTAAAAATTGGGGACTGAATACAAGAAGTTGCATCATAATCGCTGCATAATCAATATTAAAAATTTACGGATGCCTCTGCCGAAGGGGGAGGCGCGCGCCCGTTGCGCCCGTCCCTAAATCCGCCACTGCACTTGTGGATCGATAGCAAATGCCAATTACCAAGTCGGAATTTTTAAAAGTACCAGTATTTAGTTTACACCACACGACGTAGATGTAGACGTAGACGAAAAATACGAGCGCAGGCGTGGAGCCTCTTTGCTCGCCTCTTCAATAATCAAAGACTACAATACAATTAATCTAAACAATTTCTAATAAATTTCACTTCAACTTCCAGTTCCTTGAATTTCGGCACAATAATCATATATAATTTCCTGATTAGACCAGAATTTATCCAATCTGGATTTAAATGCTCCGGATAAAATGCCTGAGGATAGTACGATGCCGGTTTGAGTGTAGACAAGACATATAACAGAACTCCACCACCTTTATTATCTGTTTGTCTATCAGTGCGGAACAACGTATATCCTGGTATGGAGATCTCGACATCAGTAATATTATCCGTAGCCCAGCTCTCAGTTACTCCAATTATGTCTGGTTTTATGTCACTCACTATTGCTGCCAATGAGTCTATTTTGTTAACTATGCTTCTTGCATTCAGGTACAAACATTTAAGAGTACCACATCTAGTAGTCTGGGTATTCAATTTTCCAGATTAGATACAGTCATTAACGTACTTGGCCCAACTGAGTTCCCAAAGGAGGTGCAGGCGATGCTTGACCAGCTGAAATATATGTTTTTAAGAACGGCGGGTGAATAACCTTATCAACAGTCTTTTTCATGCCTTTAACTAACTTTCCTAATTTCTTACCACCAGTAGACGCCATCTTGCATAAGTGATGAGCCAATGTCACAGTTTCGAATTCAACACGAATTCATCACATCACATCACATGGTGAAGACGGATGCAGGCCTCAATGGCCTCTATATCCGAGAAATAAATATTTATATACGACTTTATTATTAACTAGTATATAAT
>Ga0209780_1001509_pt1 | contig 15428 bp, 13 predicted proteins | sample WorMetexBAHAMAS2_FD_187384 | JGI IMG/M metagenome (GOLD analysis project Ga0209780, IMG submission 187384) | Marine gutless worms symbiont microbial communities from Max Planck institute for Marine Microbiology, Germany - Inanidrilus exumae... | ecosystem: Host-associated > Annelida > Digestive... | reverse complement strand
GCACTGTCAGTATCTCACCTACTCAATACTGATAATAATTATCCAACTCAAGCAGCGGTTAGCTATGGCGGCCCCTAGCTATGGCGGCCCTTAGCTATGGGGGCCCCTAGCTATAGCGGGCCGACACCGTAGGAAGCGACTAAACATGGCTTTAGTTTATTGTGTTGATTTTATGTTATATGTATTTTTAGTTAAGGATGTATGCTCTTTTTGTCGTATTTCATTTAGTTTTGTCTTGCGGTGTGATAGTTGTCTCCCCTGTTGTAGGCGCTAGCGTAATAATTTAAATCAGCCTTTTGATCCATCTCCCTTTTTGGGTGGCTGCTGAACAAAAAGGCAGCTATGGTTGAGGTTAATACATCGCTGGTTTTCCTTCACTGGGTAGAGATAGCTTTCCCCCGGACCTTTTGTCTCTGATATAGCCATATTTGTGCTGAAAAGGGACGTTAAACTTCAACTAACTGTATTCACAGTCGTCAGTTGTTATTAGTAATTTAATGACACAAAACTGTTGGATTTACTTGAAAAATTTGATCGGTTGTCCTCAGCTGGCGTTAGAGTCAGCTGGTGGTTGTAGTACTCTAGTTGTCCGTGTGAGTATGAAACTGCTATAGTTTAGTTAAGAATTTTGTCGTTTTGTTGTTATTATAGGTGCCTGGTAGTGGTTCAGAACTTAACACCTTCAGTTCTTCACTGTATGAGCCATTGTTTAAAGTACTGCATTGTTCAGTCACTGTTTATATTGCCTGCTGATAGGCTGATTGCCCGTCTGCAAGCAATGAGCTGATGACAGTTGACTGATGGTTTTGGCTACTGGTATTAACTGGTTTTCACCAGACATAAACAATTTATCAAATAAAACGCGTATTCTATCAACAGAAAAGAAATGTATCTGAAACTGTTTACATTGCGATTAAATATTTATTGATGTGATTGTCAGTATCTTGATCTCATCAGACGACACAGTCAAGATTTCTGACTTTGGCACAAGTCGCAGCTGGAATGATATCAGTACTAAGATGTCATTTGCTGGTACTGTGGCATGGATGGCACCAGAAGTCATCCGCAGCGAACCGTGCTCTGAGAAGATTGACATCTGGTAACCCCGCCTTGGTTTTAACGACGATAATGATGATTATTATTATTTCTAGTACTGGTATTGGGGTACTCTGCTCGACCCTATTGGGAGCTCATGACACTACTCTGGACCCTGCAGTCGTTCGCCATAAATATTTTAGCAGTACTACATTGAAAGAGCTGTTCTCCAATGTCGATGCACGCTGCATCATTGATTTTACCAAGGAGAGTGGCTTTTATCATGCTATCTAAATAACATTCAATCAACCCAATGTTTCTTTCTAACACAATTCTTCGTATCTACTGCTTTGTTCACCTTATACTTATATTTGTTTTTACTTTTTTGTTATTGATTAATTTGTCATATTGGTTTTAACTTTTCTGGCACCGAATAGCCTACCATGTGCTGATGGTGCCGTTAAGAATCTACTCACTCACTCACTGGACCCTATTGGGGAGCTTGTGATGCTACCCAGACCTTAATCAGATGGGAAGGGGACACTCCTCGCCATACCTTACCACTCATCACCTTCAACATGTTGTTCTCACTGCCTTCGACATTTTGCATTGCTTATATGTGCACCCCTGTTTCCAGCTTTCTCCCCACAAGTGATTTTCTGAATACAAGTGTGATTGTTACATTTGCTTTAGTACCTGTGAGGACAAACTCTACTGCCCACTGCAACTGCAAGGTATTATGCAGATGCACTCTTCCCTTCTGCCACTTTACAAGAGTTTTTGGTATAGATACATATCTTGAACCATTGCTAGTTAACAGGGCATTTTATTTGGCGACCTCTGCATGAATAGCCTACGCTGCTACTTCTGCAAGCTTACTGCCCACTGCAACAAATCACGACCCCGTTGACCTACTGGTGAAATTTACTTCTGTTGTAAGCTCTGCCAAGTGTTAGTGCACTTAGTACCCTTATTGTTTCCTTGTTTTCCAGCACTGATGGGTGATGAAGTAGATGGTGCTATTGTAGGTCGTATGGTGTGCTGTTGTGGGAGCTGATGACACACGAAGTGCCTTACAAAGACGTCGATACTTCGGCTATCATCTGGGGTGTCGGCAGCAATTCCCTAAGTCTGCCGGTCCCGACGTCATGTCCAGATGGAATCAAGTTACTCATGAAACTTTGCTGGTCAGTTCTGTCTCATCAGCTCAGTGGCGGCGCTCCGCCAGGGCGCGCCACGTCAATGACCTTGCTGAAAAGCTTATGTCCTAGATGTCGCCCTGGCTGACATTTGTATAATTTTATTTTCTGAAAGCATACACTGAATGACCACTGACCTGCCTAACACACTTAGAGTGACCTGCCTGTCTTGACGGCCTTGCGCTGCCACTGCATCAGCTGTCTGTGATCTCTACTGTAAATTGCACACAGCTGTTAAAAATGACATTACAGCAATGGGCATTTATTGCGCTGGCCATGTCTAGCAGCAAGCATATTGTGATGGTCTAGTGTCCGTCCGTCTGTCTCTCTATTTGAATTTTTTTTTTCTAACTTTGATGAGGCGTGCAGTGCATACTCAACATGACTCACCAGGGGGCAGCATGCAATGCAGTCAGCTTACATTTTGACCCGATAATAAGAATGACTTACATACTTGTTTTGTTTTTTGTGTGTGTTTAGTTTATGACCAGAGCAATTCCATTTATTTAACTATATTCTTTATTTAACTATATTTAACTCCATCACAGCATTGTGTATGCTGGAGTTCTGTACCATATTTTGTGGCTTTATGCTAACATTATCATGTTAGAACGTTTAAAAAACATATGAGCATGAAATTGCTTGTGCATTCAGCAATAACATAATGTGTACAATTGTTTATCTGTGGTTACAGGTCAACAAAGCCACGATGCCGGCCATCATTTCGACAAATACAGCTTCATCTCGAGATAGCATCACAGGAATGGCTCAGCATTGCAGAGTCCGATTTTATGGAGCGACAGGTAAACATTACTTTTAGTTACTTTCCATCATAACTGCATGTCGTTTACTTTTCAGTTACATTCATTCCATGTGGAGTTGTGTGCTAAGACAACAATGTCTCAATCTGTCTCAGTTTGATTACAGTATTATGTTTAAGATACTGTCATATGAAATTTTGTAATCTTTCTAGTTTGCTGATGTTGTGCTTTAAATATTTTGTGTTACTTTATGTCTCATGTGATAAATTTTCATGCGGATATATATTTTGTGAACTTTTTGTAAGTTTAGATACAAGCCAGTTTTGATGTACATATTATAAATTGTACCATACTGAATGCGATATACTCTGTGAGTCAGAAAAAAACGGACCCCTGTAACATTGTGGCACAGCGCCATAAACACTGCTTCAATAGCAATATATTTTTGTACAGATAATGCATAGGTCTAGTTAGTTTTTGATGTAATATCGAAGTTGCACATAACACGTCTATAGCAGATTACCAGCAGACATAATGTTACTACTGGCATGCTTACGCTGTCTATCATGTGTCATGTGTAAAATGCTGTGTTGACAACTGAAACATTTAAATATTGTTTAAATAGTGCATCTAAGCAGCACACAGTAGGCTACAGCCAATCACAGCAAGTGTTCAAAGTGTCCTTCTTTGGCCTTCATAAAGGACCACAGTCATTTTCTCCACTGGTCGATCACTTTGTTGACAATCGCCTGTTCAAAGTCATCCTACAGCACTCTGCTGTCGTTGCCATGGAAACTCTAGTTGGTTCTCAACAGCATTAAACTTGTTACTTGCGAATGCAGATAAACTGATGAAGTGCAGTTGTTTCTGTCAAATACCGACGTGTGCTTTATTGATGAAGCTTTGCCAGAAAGTCATTGGGGTCTGGTTTTTTTGACTCACGGTGTACATGAAATTGTACATCTGACACAGCAGGGAGCAGTTTTTATGTTTGAACTTACTGTTAATTTTCTGATTTACTACTGGTGTTGATAAAATTGCACAGCTTGAATGGAAGGCGGAGATTATGCAGAAGTTCAGTTCTGTTCAGAAGGAACGTGCAGCTTATCCCAAGCTTGAGGATGATCTTCTGAAACGTCGGCGACAAGAATTACAGTAAATTGCTGCCTCTTGTTATGTATTACTTAGCAATGTCTCAGCAGCAAACATCATTTTCACCAGCAGGATAATTGCAGATACACAAATGTAGTATACGTGGTAGACAAGAGTTATTAGTGGGCCGCCTAATGGTCCAGTATTGTTTTGCTGGCTGGCGTCTGTCGTCGTCGTCTGTAACGTTGCCGGCATGCAGGCCAGCCGACAGCGGGAGCGTGGAAACGCTGCTGCTGGTCGCCGCGCCGGCTGCCGGACGCTTGGGAATCGGGCAGCCGACACTGCACGGTGGGCCAGTCGTGTTACGTTTTGTATAGCGACACTTTGTTGCAATATGTAGTTTTAGTTCGATTATTCTATATGATCGAATAATGAAGTTATTCGCTGGTCACTAAATAGAGGTAATATGGTATATTTGTCATTAGCCATAGTACCTAAACGTGCGTCTTTCTTGTACAATACAATACAAAATGAACTTATAATGTGCTGATTAGTCTAAGCAAATAAACGGCATTAGAGGCACAATTGTGGTTACATGCCTCAGTTGATCTTCGTGTATTTAGGTATCCTAAAAAGTACTGTTAGAATTATTTTGCTAGTCGTGTGGCATACACATTATTACTGGCCCGCCTACACATAGTGTAGGGGGCCAGACTAGTAATGGTCGCTGGCGTTTTGCGTCGTCGTCTGTCAGCGTCTGTAACACAGTGCATATGCAACGTAACTCGCCAGGGCCAGCATGTGGCGGGCCAGTAGTGTTATGTCCTGTTAAGGTGACACTTTGTTTTATTGCTGTCATTTATTAATACTGTAGTGAAGTGATTTTGCACTAGTTTGAATGTAAGTCAATATAAACATATAAATTCTGTGTAATTGTTGCTGTAGACATGCACTGGATGTACGATCACACTATGAACGCAAACTGGAACGTCTCGATCACTTGTACACTGATTTGTCGACAGTTCTACACCAGCTCGACTTGCGTGAACAGCGGCTTGCCAAGTGTGTTGAGCAGATATAGAAACCCTTGCAGACCATAGGCACATTCTATGTGCATAACCAGACTCCCAAGTTGTGGTTGACCTGTTAGCCTAGTTACTAGTTACTGTCACGCAAGCATGGAACAGTCTTCCTACCAACGTCACTGCATCAACTTCTCTACCGTCTTTCAAGAGACAACTTAAAACATTTTTATTTACCAAATCTTTCCCATTACTTTAAATTGCTTTCTCATATTTTTGTACCGTGTCCTAGTAGCTACTTAACTTATGCCACGTTAATCAATACGTTCTACTACTACTACTACTACTACTACTACTACTATATTTGTACGATAATTATGCAACTGGGTCAACCTCATCTGGGATTTGCTAACCGGAGTCGTGCACCAGTTCAGTTCTGTTCAGTTCACTTTAATGTGTAAAATTCGGCTGACAGAACGCAATCGTACATACGTGAAATAAATGATTATATGAACTTAAGATAAACAATATATGGTAAAACAGTGCTGATGAAGATACAGTCTGTAGCTATGTATCAACTAGTAAGTGTCTTTGAACAGTTGCCTTTCAAAACGTTTCTAGCATTGCCTTTAATTGCTGGTTTAAGTTCATGTTGCCTAGGCCTAAGATTGTACATACTGATATTATGATCAGGTAAGATATGGTTGAACACTGTGGTTGCCATGTTCTTTGTTTTGTTTTGGTTAACCAGAGTCCAGCTGGTCATTTTTGATTGACCGGTTGGTTGCATGACATCACTGTTAACCAACCGGACTGTGGTTATGCATATGGCGTGTGCCTCATGTCAGAATAGCTTGTCATGACTGTTTATGCTACTACTCCTAGTATTTGTTTATTTGGCTTTCTTTACCAGTCACTGCTTGTTGGATGAGGTGCCAAAAGACAAATGTTTGTGGTACGTGGAGCATGGTTTATAGACCAGATGCCCCGTCTGTCATTAAACCAGCAGTGTCAAAGCACTGAGGGAAGTTTACTAGAAACCTATGTTATAGAGTACTATTTTATTTTTATTTGCAATAGAAGTAGTGATCCTGGGCAACATAATTTATGCTAACAGAAATGGCAAGGGAAATATCTTTTAATGGAAAAAATGGTTGTACTAATTGAAATTAAAACGTGATTGGAAAAACTTAAGAAATATAAAACCAGAAAATGGAAATAAACATAAATAGACATCTGGAAACAGTGAATAAAATATGAATTCTAGTAAATAATACCATATTTGTAGAGTTGTGATGTTTCTGCTGTTCAGGCGTGAACAGGCTGTGTCTAAAATTTTGTCGTCCCATTGCAAGTCGACGAAGTTGGGCATTTCGCAGGCTGATGTGTGAGTGTCTGTCATTCGAGTATCATAAAATTTCAAGTGTACTGTGCACTCGTGTATAATTTGTAGTCCAACTTTACGCTCTAATTCAACAAGAAAATTGAAGTTCTGTATGTGGTCAGCCATGAACAACAATTAGAGAGTACTGTAAGTTGGCTTTCAGGATGAGATCGGGCCTCATTTTGCTACGGTATCAGGAAAATTGGCAGGCTTGTTATTACACGTGTATAATATCCATCCCCTGTTTGAGAGGGGTGATAGTGGTCAAAAGTATGTATGTTGTGCTGGACATATTACAGTTTTTAGCATTTTGTCAAATGTGTTTCAGTTCTGTCAGCCTCCTGTTATACATTGGTGCATTGTTTATCATTTAGTTCTGTAGTTAACTTAATATTTCGTGTGCATGTCATTCGTTCATTCGTTCGTTCTTTGCCGGCAGGGGTCCAGCCTAATCTGGACCCCAGCGCTGAGACCATATAGCAGTCCAGTGCACTTGCCCAGACAGAGGAGGGGAATTGGTAGGTGTGTGCGGTGTGTGCTAGCGACGTGTAGGGTGAAGGAGGGATAGAGTAGGAGTGAGCAGCTTGTCGGGTATTTCTGTAGCGCACCCCTTCTAGACGTGGCCTACTGTCTGGCTTAGCCCTGACTGGGGCTGTGTATTATGCCAACCAGCGGCCAGCCAAGTCTATTTGCTTCGACTCACGCCGGTGCAGCAGACAGACTTGACACTGCTAGATCAAGGTGCCTGCAACGGTTACAGTTTATAGAGAACACCCTCGAACCCTCTTGTTTCCTGCCTGGGATTATCTCCCTGTTTATCGTGAGCATAGGAATTATTAGAAATAATTCTTTGGTAGGTGGACGCGCCCGGGCCGAGTCAACAGAGGCGGTTATAGCTGTTACGCCGTTGCCTACCCAAACTCATGCCTGGCCTACCCAAACGGCGCGGGTCATCCCCATGATCCCCAAGTACACCACTCCTGTTGGCCTACCCAAAATTTGCTTGGCCTTTGACTGGCCTACCCAAATGAAAATTCCTAGAACTGCCGCTGTGAGTCGAATCCCGGTGACTGTGCGCGTCACGCTCTACTGCACATGGCGGCCGAGTGCGTTAACCATTCGGCCACAAGGGCAGGTATTTGTGTGCATGTCACACGTTAAACATCAATTGCGTGAAAACTGGTGTAGCTGATAGTGATTAAACTACAAATATTTTAATAGATTATCTTAATTGATAATGAAGCTTAGGGGCCATTCTGTACTGACCAGATGTATCTTACAGTGTGTATAAATGTTTGTTTACATGACTTACTTCTGTCTTGGCTTATTTGCTTCCTTACTTGTTTACTTTCTTACCTATCTATTTCTTTAAGAATAGGCCCATTCCATTTCCAAGCCGGAGGTCGTAAAAGTCGACCAAACTGGTTTACGTTTTAAGGGTTTACTGTATGTTGTTGTATACTTACGATTGCATGTTTGCTTTAGTTGTCCCAGATTTAGTTTTTCAGTACTTAACCAAGAGATTGGCTGGGAAGAACGTCTGTGAAATGATCTATTTTGTGTCAGGTGCGACGTAAAACCTTGACTCAGTCAGTACTGTTGGCTTCTCAAGTTTCATTTACGTAATCATAATGATGTATCACATGTTGTGGAATACCATTGTAGTGAACTGACAGAAGATGAAAGATGCTGTGCCTCGCCATCTCGGAGACCTTTGCCGAGCATTGCAGCTTCAGTTCCTAGAAGCCGCATCACGAGCACACTGCCAGCATTTACAATCCCAGTTCCTGACTCACGCCTGAGCAGCACTCTTCCTGCCAACAGTGTCACACCCAAACTTTCAAAGTTGCGAGCCGACAGACGAAGCATTCGGCATAAGGACGTCAAAAAGCATGATCGTGACAAGAGTCATCAGACCAACAAACCGAAGCATCGTGCTCGTGATAAACGCAATGAGCTTGTGCTTCGAGTTGTGTCAATTGACATTTCTGACTGCCGCAGTTCCAGTCAGCAGGAAGATCTTACCACATTTGCTGGTGATGTTGAGTCACATCTCACAGCCAGGTCGGCTGATGATGATGACAGTGATGCAGCCCCTCAACAGTTCCAGAGAACAGCAAAGATGAGGCAGGGAAAGATCTTCAAGAAATCTGCTAAAAGGAGTTTCGGTGATGGGGCAAATGATGTGCATCTGGATGCTAATAATGCGAGTCCACACCAGGTACAGTATGTAGACTACTAGACTTTACACATGTATAAGTGTTACCAACGTCATACCTCTGAAGGTCATGATGAAATAACTACGTTATTTTCTGTTTGTGGTTTAACGTTTACCGTAGCTGAACCATATAACATATCAACTTGGCTGCAGTAAAATTTGTCTGGTGGTTATCCTTTTGTTCACAGTCATTGTATTTGTTCCAGTGTAATTGTGCATTATGAATATTTGTATATAGATAGTTATAATTGCAATGTCTCTCAGTGCTTTGATATAATTGCTTGGGTAAAAGGAAGGGCATTTAGTCAATAAAAAGTGCCATTTTCCCCAAATATCCTCTTTCAGAGCAATTGGATGAAAAAAAACGGATGGGACTGGCCAATCCAGGTTAATCTGGGAAATGGCCATAAAATGAAGCTGGTGTTGTAGTGGTTTGAATGAATGTTTCCGTGCATGGCTCACTGGTTGTAAAACAGTTGACAGAATCATCGTGACATTTTACTGCCAACATCTGTTCACGTTTGAACTTAGGCAATGTGTTTTGTTGACTTTTATTGAACTGTGTTGTACTGTACTGTATTGTGTGTGAATTTCTTCAATGCTGATGTCACTGTGATGTGTCTCTTCTTCTGACCTGCCACGTTTAGATGCAGGGTGAGTAGGAACAGATCAGCGGCTAGGAAGTCGTTGGTCCAGGCTTCCTGGTTAGTGTTGCTGCCTTGACCGTGATGCTACTGTGAACTGACACAGAAGGCGTTGAGCATGCTGGCGTGTATATTGACTGATCTGTTCTTAAATGTTTCAGGTGATTGAGGATGCTCAGTGTAACAGCAGCACATACTTGGATCACCAAGACAACAATGTGGCTGACAACAATGATGGAGAGTTAATGTCGTCATCTGGGTCAGAGGGACTTGAGCGACAGCTGAGTGCTTCGTCTAGTGATGGTCTGTCTGATAAGGAGGACGTCTTGGAAGCCGTAAAGAGTCAGGTCAGATGCATTTGATTTTGTGTTTGTATTTTGTTTGTACCATCCAGAGTAAGTAAGGGCAAGTATAGTAAATGTAGATTTATATAGCTCATTGTCACAATACACCCCTAATGCACTATATGTCCTAGTACTCTGCAAAGCATCCAGATACTTTGGTGTATATTTATAAACTTCTACAAAATTTAAGTGCTCACTATCCAAAAACAAAGCCGGATTTTAAGGTGTTTAATAGTATATTCGGAAAGGTAGGTCAGAATGCATCGGAAGCAATGCTGTTTGAGTTAAGGAATTAATCAGCTCAAAATGTTTACCAATTCTGTTGTATGGTGCTGACGTTTGTCCAACGAGCGCAGTCGATAGACATGCATTACAGTGATTAATAGCAGTGGTAATAGTACATTAATAACATTACTATGAAACTGATACGTAGTCCTGTTAGTATATCTGATCATCTGTTTTGAGGCTTACCTTTGTAACAACTTAAGGACTATTACATGAGCTGTGTTAGGAGTTTGATGGCATTAGACAGTTACGATAAAAGTGTATTTTTTTGGCGTTAATATTAGCATTCTTATAAAAAGTTGTATTTTGAATCAAGCATTTACGTTGCTGGTCGTAATTCTGCTGTCTCTGTTGGTATTGCAGCTATCTGAGTGTTGATTGGAGCTTCACTAGCTTCTGTTGATGAATAAAGATTTTCTAAAACCGGCCGACTCAGGTTCAACTGGAAAACGACTATTAAAATGCAGGTGTTGGTGGCAAAGATGAGCAGCACTTATGTCCATAATAATCAAATACTACAATTTAACAATTTCTCTGTATTGCCTGTTTGGCTTGCGACATTCCACTGTAGTCAATTTTACGTATTCGTTTTGACAGTTTGTGTCATTATTGAACTAAATTAGATACTCACACATTTCCTGTATATTGTATTTATCATAGTCTGTTCAGAGTCCTGTAGAACTTTGTTTCCTGCACAACGATTGAAAATATCATTTTTTGGTAAAGGCTTTTTATTTATGTTTTTCAGCTGAAAATCTCGTATTTTTAGTCAACTTATTAGTCTATGTTTTTTGGCATGTTTGAATCTAGTGAAGATATATTGCAATTGTATATGCCTTTGAAACATTGGTGATATTTTTACAAATATTGTTGAAATTGTATAATGGTTTTTGTGAATTCCAGTGTAGAATTTCAAGATTAAAGCATTAGAAAGGTTTGGCCTCTGTTGGCATGGCCTATTTTGAACTGTGTAAGTGCCATTATTATTTACTTGGATCTGACATTTGCATCTTGGATTATATCTGTGATGGCTACAGGTGACACTTATATGCAGTTTTTAGGTCGACTTCCAAACTTTGGAAGTCGATCTAATACTATGGGTGGCAAATTTCCGTACGTCCGTGTGTCCGTCCGTCCGCAAAAAGTTTCTTCGATTTTGATGAAATTTGGTATACAGGTAGTACTCGATGAGAGATGAAAAAGGTACTGACCATGCCTGGATCCAAGGTCAAGGTCAGGAGCCCGTGAAAGTCGGAAATTCGACCATTTTGGACCATTTTCAAACTCTATCTCCTCCACCATTTGTAATGGGGGCTGACAAATGACTACGGATTCTTAAATTAGAGGGCAAAATCTAAAATTTAACTGGTCAGATTTTTGAAATTCGTCCTCGTTTTCCGTCACGTGACCTCTGAACTTTGGTCCTAACCACGTCTGACGGCCCTAGTCTGCCCTAGCAGAAGTCGACCGTCAGTCTCCGTACGGGACTAATTTTTTAATATTTCGTTAGATGACAGCAATGACAGTGCTCAGTGTGATCAATTACTACAGTACACAGCATTGTGCTAGCTGTGATTGAATTTGTAGTGCCTCATTTACCCTTAAATGATTAGCAGTTCATTATTGTTAGGTCGGTTCTTCAGAGTTGACCTAATAAAGCCGGTCTCGAATGTACGTCCGTCCGTCCACAAAATGTTTCTTCAATTTTAATGAAATTTGACGTGTATGTAGAGGTCGATGAGTGATGTACGATGGTATGCAGTATGACCCGATTCAAGGTCACGGTCATGAGCCCTTGAAAGTTGGAAATTCGGCCATTTTCAAAAGCTATCTCCTCTGCCATTTACAATGGGAGCTGGCAACTGACCGCTGATCCTTAAACTAGGGCACAATGTCTAAATTTGTTTGGCCCGGATTTGTGATATTTATCCTAGTTTTTGTGTCACGTGACTTTGAACTTGGCAGAAACGTCAGTTGTGAAAAATCGATTGTCAGTCCTCCCATACAGGGCTAATTTGTTTTGCTGCTGGTCTTGATTGTTAAAAATGAGGCATTTTTATGCATGATTTCCTAACGATCTTTTGCAAATCATGCATATGATGTTGTTCATAGTGTGTTCTGTTGTAGAATTTTGAATTGTAGATATCATAGTGATTCACGGCATTGCAACTTGTTGCTGATATTATACACAGAATTGTTTTATAAGATTTTATTTTGTATAGTTTGTGTAGGGATGCAGGTTTTTTTGCTTTTCACTGTTTGCACCGCGTAGAAGAGTCCGTTCCCTTGGCTGGTCCTGCTGTCCTCAGCTACCAGATGTTACAGAAAAAAGTAACCCATTGTGAATTTTGCGAATTCTTCAGCTGTCCCTGAGAAATTTTCACAGGAAACTTGTGTCGCCTATTTAATACTTATTAAATTGTAATATTTATAATACAGTTCTACCTTAAAGACGCTATATGACCTAAATTATGTTGAAAATTCTGTTAAATACCAACCAACCAACCTTAAATTTGATATTTACATAGTTACATACTGTTTCATCTTGCATCTAACTTAGCCTTAGACAACACTAACATTACTATTTCAGTATTACCGATATAAATTTATTGCTTTTAAAAACGTCTGTGTGGTGAAATAACAGGAGTTTTACTAGTGTACTATCTGTTCAGTTCATTTGCAGTCGGTATTCAAGTTGCAGACCAAGTTGACTTGCTGACATATTTTATTGCCCACTTCTAGTCAGGGTACATCTAAGTTATCCATCTTGCTCTGAAGTCGGTTCTTGTAAGGTTTGGATGTGCATTTCCCATATAAATCTTGGTCATTATTCCATCCAACATTTTGAACACGTTAAAATTGAGTCTGTTATGTTTGAAATTGCATACCAGGTAACTTCGTTAAATTTAATGTGGGAAGACGAATTTCATCAGTTAAAGGTAGATATGACTTCAACAGAAATATGTACAATTTCAAAACTTTCTTCAAAAATTCCGAGATATAGCTGAACTGCTGAAGTATACCCATATACAACAAAAACAATGGGATTACTCGTTTGCCACACCTAGTAGCTGAAGATGCCGTAATTTGACAGAGTTATCTGCAGCATAATAGTCACCAAAGCATTGTGTGAACTGCGTTACTAAGCAGTTGCTAATGCACAGTTAAATTAGAATTTCGGAGTGTAGTGTTTACTAATTTATTTAAACTTTGTAGTTTGTTTGATGTAATTTGTGTGTAGTAGGATGTTCAGAGTTTTGTCCAAGGCAGTGCCTTTTTTGAAACAAAGGTGCCGGTATAATATATACCGTATCCACATATATAGTCACAAAGCACTTCCCTTCCCTTCAAAAGAGAATATCTGAGCTGTTGTGATTATCTGGAGGTTAGGAGGAAAAATGGTCAGAACTGTTCTGTGCTGTATTGTGTACAATAGTTGTGCACGATGACATGGAAACACGTGGGAACATTTTTTTAAAATTTGCATGTTGGTTTAGGTTTAGATTTTGTTTCGTGTGTTTGTGTAGGTTTACCCTTTGTGTGTGTTTCTGTTTCTAGTATTGGCTTAGATATTTTACTCCTGTGTCGCTTGCTTTTGTTGCGTTGGATTTTGTTTCTTCAGTAACAAACCAAGAAATTATGTGGGACTCAATCAAGTCACTGGTCTGATTTCTGGAAGATGAAATTGTCTGATTTGTTGTTTAAGTGAGATGACAGTGATTGTAATATTCTAGTGTATTATTTGGATGAGCCAATATTAAAATTTGTGTCACATGCTTTGTTTTAACTTTGCTGAAGTTACTGCAATTCTTTCTTGACAAACACTACTGTATACCTGCTATAAACGTAACAAAATTAAATATTGCACCTTGTTGTTCAAGTACTATGACTACTTCTAGTTAGGTCGACTCTTCTGAGTTTACCTAATAAAGTGGGTCTCAAATGGCCATCCCTACGTACGTCGGTTGGTTGATAGGAGACCCTACGTACGTCCGTCCGTCAGTCCACAAAAAGTTTCTTCAATTTAATGAAATTTGGAATGTAGGTAGAGGTCGATGAGTGATGCACGACGGTATGTAGTATGACCCGATTCAAGGTCAAGGTCACGAGCCCTTGAAATTTGGAAATCTGACCATTTTTAGAAGCTATATCCTCCGCCATTTACAATGGGAGCTGGCAACTAACTGACCAATGATTCTTAAACTAGGGCACAATATCCACATTTGATGTGGCCGGATTTTTGATATGTGTCCTAGTTTTTGTGTTACGTCATTTCGAACTTTGCAGAAACGACAGTTGTGATTCAGGAGAGTCGACTGTCAGTCCCACACGGACTGTGGTAATTTTATACTGTTTAATTTACTTCAGTCAAATAAAACACAAACAAAACATATTATTCTCCCTCTGATATTTACATCATCATCATATCTTTGTTTATTATCAAAGTTGTCATACGCAACTTTCACATGATGGTAAATTAGTGCAGCTATAGACAAAATTTATCAGTCACATTCTCAGAAAGTAAGTTCGTGGATGGTTTAAATGTTAAAAAGATGAACGTCAATAGGCATCTTTGTACGACATCCGCACAATACAGTCACGGTTATTAAGTTCACTCGTCTTTGAAATTAATTGCTGCTATGTTGCCGTGGTCTCAAGCTACAGCTAGGGTAGGGGCCTACCATATTCCGTAGCGATCTGGCAGATAATGCTGCAGCACAAGGGCCAGCGACATACTTTGAACAAGAGCTCATCAGGAAATGAAATAGCGAACGTGAACTTTTTTACGACAGTATCGCGCACGTACTTTAAAATACCAAAAAGCGAACTTACTTTGTTTAACAAATTAGACGATAGCTAGGCAAGTACTGCGCATTAAGTCTTTGAGTTTATGAATCCACTACAAAATTTCCACCTTGCAGTTATAAAGTATTTATGCCTTGGGCGTCGCGCGGTTCCTCTGCAGACGTTTACTACTAGACATAGTAATCGTAAATTGTCCATAGTTATGGCTTTGTCAACCACTTTTACGCAATGCGCCCAGAAACTACCAAATTCAGTAAAAATAACGCAAAATAAGGGCCATTTCGCCGTTCAAGGTCATTCAAGGTCACAGATTTTGGTACCAATCGAAAGCTCATACGAGTAGTGGGGGTGGAACAAGGCCTACTCCCCAATTTTCTACATTTCTCGCAGGGCGGGTCCGACACACGTCGGCCTACGCCAGCCCCATCCATCATCCTGTCACCCGCAGCAGCAACAGCCCGCCGCACCACCCGATCTCGCCCCGGGAGGCGGTCTATCACCCACTAGCGACGCGCTGATTGGCCACTCGCCAGGAGGCCGACTTCGCCGACGGGGTATGACCTCGGCGAGGGCAGTTGTCGTGGAACTGATGTGAGAGAATGTAAACGCGTTGTCAGACTTTACCAAAGAGAAAAGAA
>Ga0209780_1001508_pt1 | contig 15433 bp, 9 predicted proteins | sample WorMetexBAHAMAS2_FD_187384 | JGI IMG/M metagenome (GOLD analysis project Ga0209780, IMG submission 187384) | Marine gutless worms symbiont microbial communities from Max Planck institute for Marine Microbiology, Germany - Inanidrilus exumae... | ecosystem: Host-associated > Annelida > Digestive... | reverse complement strand
CACTACACCACTGTAAGCTACCTGTATTATACGCTATCATCCGCGGAGATGGATTGTTAGACTTAGAAAACTTTCGTCACGGTCGTACATCAGAGCAGTTGTTGAGTTCTTCTCAGCTTTCATTGTGTCCGCGAGCGCTAGGCAAGCGATAAATCGATCGCGCCAGACTCCCTTAGGCGATCGATCGGGGTGCAAAGTATTGTGATTTTCGATTTTCTGTATGTCGATCTATTTGTCTGTTTGTCTGCCCGCTTCCATATCTCGAAATTCTCACGTCCAAACTTAACCAAATTTTCTGCACATGTTACCTGTTTTTACTGTGCATATGTGAGCAGTTCTAATCTCAACTCGATTATCAATGTGACGCGCGGTGTTGCGGACTACACGGTGGTCCATGAAAACGTGCTACTTGGTTTTGGACTATAATTCCCGTGTTCACTGGTCGATGTTTATTATCATAGTTAGTATAACTAGAAAAAAATGTGCAGTCGTGTCGACATACAGACGGTGACCCACGCCGGCGAATGCCAGTTTTGATTGCAGTTGTTGCCACGTGATAAAAATACTGAGCAACTAGCAAAAACCTCCAGTCAGTCCATTGGTATCAACATGCACACTCACGTTGCTGTGCATCCAGGCCCATCCCCATCGCGAAGATTAAAACCCTAACCTTAGGCTCAGGGCTAGTATTTGACCATTGACCTTTTGACCTCAAAATCAGTGCATGCCGAGGACCTGCCATGACCTGCCATGGACTATTATGTCTACCGACTTCGGTGTTGATAGCTCAAGCCGTTTTCCTTTTAGAGCGCGGACAAACAGACATACAGACAGACAGACGTGACTGAACTCCCTACCCACACCGGCGGCTATACAGCTGGCGTGAGTAACTATATAATATTATTTACAAATGACTGCTTGAACGTTTATTGAGATATGTCTAAGTCTATTGTTGTTACGGTTTAGGAATATTAATTATTATGCTGATATTTGTTTGCTTAAAATGTGTTTTATTGAACGTATGTGATCAGTTTGTGAAGGCATGAACGAAAACAACGAGATGATGAAGTACGTAAATGCGAACAACATTGACAGGTTCATAGGCTGCGAAATCATCAACGGGCCTCTCCTCTTGCTTAACCAGACGTTGGATGGGTGAGTCTGTTTATTACTTGATTTGTAACAAGAGCTATTCACGCCCAGAAGGCCAGTCGTTACTAGGAGCGACAGTTTTGGAGGTCGCGTGGCTTTAAAACTAGTTGTAACGACCTTAGTTTGCATAAAACTGGCAATTAATTTACGGCGATTTGCGCCTCAGCGGAGAATTGTTACTGCAAAGTCAACGCTACATGGAAAAGTGTCTTTAGTCTAATCACAATCACAATCACAATCGAGATTTGCAAAGCGCCACTTACAAAATGGACAGTGGTGCTGAACAATGTAAATAGGGCTGTAAAGTAAAAATGACGAATTAATAAAAGATAATGTCACGGTGATACACTGTACGCCTCAGTGAACAATATAGTTTTCAAGTGACGCTTAAAAGTCGCAACTAGATGTAAATATTGGCAGAGAGTCACTTGTGATAACAGATACAGTAAGTGAGTTTCAGACAAACGGCGCAGAGTGTCGAAAAGCACGTTTCACAAACTCTGTCCTAGTGCATGCTTTGTCGAGGAGCGGAACGCCAGACGAGTGTAATGTCCCTGCATACGACTGAGATAACTATACGATACGATACGATACGATAGATTAACGTGCGCTCAAAAGCTGACGAGATGGCCAGCTTAATCTAGCGCACGGCCCAGAAACATACGCCGAGATAAACTATTGTGCTGGTGTTGTAGTGCGCTGAGGACCACGTCAACACAGCCAACTTATAGTCAGAAAGTAGCGCTGTGAGGCCTATGATGGTGCCGGAAGAAGTTGACGTAAGCGGTGGTGTCTGTTGTTGAGAATATTGTCGAACAGATTGTAGTCGGCTTCAGGGCACAGGTCGGCGAACGATTTTAGATCTGGTAGCGTAAACCGGCTACGCTCGATATACGGCGTATGAACGTCTCTGTTCGCTGTCGATCGCCGGGACTAATTAAGCCCCGCCACGCGCAGAAGACGCTCATCAGCTTGGAGATAACGACCAACCGATAGACCGATTGCAGCGCAGAGTCACTCATTCGATGTGTACGCGAAATTTTCCGGGCGTACAGTGTCTGGACACATGAGCTGATCACGTTATACACGTGTTCCACAGCTGACAAACTGTTGGTGAACGTAATTCCGAGGAGTTCGATGGCGGTGACCCGCTTATTTAAATCCGTTACGTCTGGAGGTGGATTGAACTTTAATTGTTGCGGCGGTTGTCAACGGAACACAATCTCGACGTAGGTAGGGATGCGCAGTATTAGGAAATGCCCGATGATAGTATACCACCTCAAAAATACCGTGATACCGGTATACGGCTATATTTCGTGGCGTCATCAATTGTGGACAACTTCTGCAAAAATCCAACCGTGCGGAATGTCTGCAGTGCTCTCGCCGATTCTGTTTCCCCTAACTGTTTTAAAAATCCAAAATGGCGGACGGCCGCTATCTTGAAAAATTGAAAAATGTAGTATTAATGGACATTATTGATAGCCTACTCAAAACACCAAATATACATGTAAAATAGATGAAAAGTACTCTGAAAGAGTACAACTCCCGCGAAAGCGAAATTTGGGGCTTTTTGTCGCCAACACTTGGCAACACTTCCCAAACCTAGCCTACTGTTAGAAGTATAAAATGTAAACATCGCCGGTTTACGTAGTTTTTTGACCGTTACTTCCACGTCTCTCTACCGATCGTAACGAAACACGAACTTGGTCTACCCTTTGGTACAAATCCGTCCACAATCCATTTAGTTATATGTAAACTTTCTACCTCTGGACGTGGTTGTCATGTTGCTGGCATTTATGTTTAAGTTTTAATGTATGCTGATGACCTGCTGCTGATCTCATCTACATGCAGTGATTTACGTAGAATGTTGCGTACGTTATTTAGCAAGCCCACGGTATATAATACCGTCACTTTTAATACCGCGGTATTTTTATGATCCCGGTATACCGCGCATCCCTAGGCCAAACAAACATTTCCTGACGTTCAGATCCTCCACGTTAACGACACATACCGTTGGACCAACGGTGCCACCTTGTACGATATTGTCCGTGACATATGCCATCAGTGATGCGTGCTGCTAGAACTTCGTACAGTGTGAGTTCCCTGCTTATCGAATGTGAGTAGAAGGCTAGCCTAAAATCAGCCACTTTCGCACGTGACCTCGATTTTACCGAAGACTTCAGTAGCCATGCATAACAATCGGTTTATTGTGTGTTATCTGTTGTTCTGTGTGTCCGGTCAACTGCTTTAGAACAAGACGACCTTTGACATGTATATCTCACGCCCTCTTTCGTCTTGACCCGATCTAGGTCAGTTTCGATGGTCATTGTCATAGGTCAAAATTCAAGATCGGTGGATAAAAAACATCAAACTAGATGGAAAGTACTCTGAGAGAGTACAACTCCCCGCGAAAGCGAACTTTGGGGGTTTTGTCGCCAACACTCGGAAACACTTGTCTCGTCTACTATTAGACTGCTACTGTAAACCGGCTATTGTTTACATTTTACGGAGTTTTTTGACCGTTACTTCCACATCCCTTTACGAATCGTAGCGAAACACTAACTTGGTCTTCCGTTTCCCCCTAGGAACCTTCCCATAAAATTTGGTACAAATCCGTCCACAATCTTATTAGTTATCGTAGTTACAGACAGACACACAAACCAACGCCGGTAAAAACATACTCCCTCGCTTTCGCGGGGAGAATTAACTGGCTTGCGCAGTCTGCAGTCTGGTACGGTCAGTGTGTTGTGTACACTGCTGGCGACCTCTGACGAATGAGATTAAACTACAACGGAAATGTGCTAAAGTGGTCCGTACGGCCTCGATCTCGTCTAGTTGTAAAGTCTGACAGTTCACTGGTGTGTTGTGCAGGTTTAATTTCTACAACATAAGTGCGATGAACGCAAGTCGTCTGTCGGCGCTAGAACACGTCCGAGAGATTCGAGACTACTTGTACATTAAAATGTACCATCCGGATTTCAAGTCGCTTCGATTCCTGAGGAACCTAAAAATCATTAGAGGAGAGAATTTACATGTAAGGTATGAAACAATCTTCGTTGTGTTTTATTACTCTAGTTTTCTGATTTTCACGTCCTAACTTTTGCTATGCCTCCTGACTTAACCGACATTATGATTCAGGCAGTGATATAGTCATCGAGGCCTTGTCTTGGGGCAGCCTCGAAACATCTTTATAGGCTCGAAGAGTCTATCATGAAAATACTCTATGGGGCAAAAGAACGACCTTCACGCGTTCATCTATAACTCCACCAAAAGTGAACTGATTTGGATGAAATCTGGAATAGTGTGAGCCAAATGTTGGGGACTGGCCCAAACAGATTTTGGGATTTTGTCGAAAATCTTATGACAGTTACTTATGCATTTCTGTTAAAGCGCACAACAGCATAGACGCCTGTGGTATTAGTATGTACCACAATCGCCAAAAATACAATACGACACCATAAAATGTTGCAGTACCCAGTCATACTTGTCAAAATGATCGCATCGACTGTACATTACAATACGTTTACGAAATAAAACAGTTGTCAAGGAACTTTGACGAAAGGTGACATCGCATGTCGTGCCGTTATTGAGGATTGAATAATCGCTTTTGCTGTATGCCGTTACTTACGTTGGAATTAGGCCTATTCCTTTTGCTGCGTACACCGCAACAGAGACTCCCAATGCTTTTCACTGGGTCGGACAACCCCAAAATTTCCCCTTCGCGTGAAGGATCTCGGACTTGATCCCGTCTAATAAGGGTTCTTTGGGGCCAGGCGAGTCATTCCCTTAAACGGCATCTCGATCGGTTTAGCCGAACGTGTCCATCAGACATACAGACACATTAACGGGCCACGCTACTCCGTATGTAACAATAGGCCGCATCTAGCTATTGCTAACTAAGGTTAAAATTGACAAATATTTGAAAAGACAGGGTTTATATAAGTGTTTTAACGCTCTTTTCCCTTATTATCACCGTAGATTAACGTCATTTTCTTTCTGTTTAAAACGTGCATTATTTTTAGGTGGGTGGAGTAACGCAAAGTCACGTTAAATCACGTTTACGAAACGTTATAGCCGGTTGCACAACAAACACAGCAAGTGTATGTAATGTAATATTCCTTGTCATCTGATGTTGCATTTGCACAGCTTGAATAATTATTCACTGATGGTGCTCAAAACCAGCCTGGAGTATCTCGGACTAGTGTCACTGCAATCTATTCAGAACGGAAACGCCGGGGTTGCCGACAACCCCAAACTCTGTTACCGCAAAGGCATTCCATGGTCAGAAATATTGCGTCACGACAACCAGACCAGTAGGGTTTATAGAAACATGCCAGATGTCGACTGTGGTGAGTCATCTTCTTCTTTTTTTTCCTTTCCACTAATCATTGTCCGATGATGAGGTTCTCACTAGGTGACCACTATATTTGTTTCGTATCTTGTAGTGGTGGTGGTGGCACGGTGGCGCAACGGGTAGATCGTTGGACTTGCGATCAACAGATCGTTGGTTCATATCCTACTCGGGACAAAAGCTGCGTAACAACCTTGGGCAAGTTGTTCACACCTGTGCCTCTGTCACCAAGCAGTATAACTTGGTACCGGCCAAAGGGCGGTGATGCTCTGCGGCTGGGAAGGTAACCGCAGGCCTGGCGGAAAGTAATGGCAGCCTACCGCCGGGTAGATCTGCGGGCTGACTGCTTGTACACCGGGATCAGCTGCGGGCCCAACGCTAGGTAACGAGTATGGGAAGCCTTTACCTTTTTTCTTTTATCTTACAGTGTTGAGCAAAATCTTATCTTTAAGGTAGTGTCTTGCTTCTCTTATATCTTGAAGATACAAGATAGTATTCTATCTTGTATTTTCAGAATACTCTATGAAACTTTCTTGACAAAAGCGAATATAAGAAACTTACTTTTGGAAGATACTTTTCCCGAGATACGTTTTACAAAATAGTTCAAATCAATTCGAAATCTTATCAACATAGAACGAGACTGCATTTCTAGTTTTCTGCTGTCGTGATCACCGAGATTGTTACATTTAATTTCCAGGAGTGTCTAGTGTCAAATGCCAGTTACATGTAAATGACTCAAAGTTTTACAAGACTATAGGCCTATGCTCATTTTAAACTAAGGCTGTCGTTAACTGAAGTTTGAAATTACGAAACCCATTCTTAGTGAATTGCTTGGCAGCTATGTCGAAACAAGAAGTCACTTGCAGTTATCTGCTATAATATTAACAATCTGTGATCTGCAGTGAATAATAATAATAAAATAAGCAGTTTAATAACAAATATAATAACATTATGTAAAATACATAAACGTGCAAATGAGCAAGTAAATGCAAAAGTATCTTCCGAAAAATATCTTCAAAGACTTGTATCTTCCGAAAATGTTTTTAAAAAGTATGTTCATCTTGTATCTTCAAAATACTTTTTAAAGTATCTCGCACAACATTGGTATCTTGTTCAGTGCTTGGTTCCCAGATAGCGTCATATGTACGGTAGCCGTAGGCTTAACGGTGATGCAACGTTGTATCGTGCTCCCGTAGAGCCTTACATCCATGTCCAGATCATGATAGCTACAACACTGTTGTCGAAATGATTGTCATATTATTTCTCACAGTCTGAATGCAAAATTTAAAACATTGTTTCTAAGAATTATAAAATGCACAACATTAAAGCATTTAAGTAATTGACAGATCAGTGCAGATTATTAACTAGTTAGTATATTTTACTAAAAATGATAATAATCATTTCGGCGTGACACTGGAATCGGCATATTTCAGCGATTAGATAGGTAAGGCGCCAACACCCCTTCAAAAGTAATTCAACACCTGAGATAGAGTCGAGTGAGCAGTCGTGGAAGTAAGCAACTGATGCACTGTGTTTCCAGACGCTGCCAACGCGACGTGTTCGCTCCAGTGCGGGCAGTACGGCTGCTGGGGCCCCGGAGACGATCAGTGCGTACACTGTCCGTACTACCGTCGCAACGACACGCGGGTCTGTCTTAAGTCTTGCGACGAAGAACCACGTCTATACGCCGACCACTCAGAACCTCACAACTTACAGTGTCGACTCTGCGACCCACAGTGCCTCAACAACTGCACAGGACCGGTCACCACTGCTTATTGCTATTTTGATTATCCACAGAAAAAAATTAACTTAGCGCCGGTTGTACCCACCATCAGTACTACTTAAACCTCCACGTAAGTGCTTATTAGCATAGAACGCGTTGCACCTTCGCCACGTAAGCGCTAATCTCCACTTAAATCTCTTATAATTAGTCCAGTTAAAAGCAGAAGACGACAGACGACGACAGACGCCAGCGAGCATCACTAGTCTGGCCTCCCTACACTACGTGTATGCGGGCCAGTAATAAATCATTGTCATTGTCACATGGGAGCGCACGTAAGTGACAGTGTGAACGTTGTGCCGCAGTGCCGGAGTTACATAATGTCGCAGATGGTTGTATGATTCAGGGTCCGGCGGCTTGCGACCTGTGCCGGTACGCTAGAAACGGCACGGACTGCGTGCCCAGATGTCCGCATTTCACGTACGTCGATGACAACGGACGATGTCGGCCTTGCCACGACCTGTGCCGCTTCATCGCCGGCTGTTCAGGCCCCACGAACAAACTCGGCAGCCGGGGATGCAAAGCGTGCAGTCACATGTGGATTGGTCGTCACGAGGATGATCGCAACTGCCTCAGTACCAACGTGACCTGCGAGACGGACTTCTACGAAGAAACCGAGGTAGACACGACATCATGTTCGCTTATATTCACAGAACAACGAAAATTTAGACTGACAAGTTTCGAAATTTGATCGCAGTTTTGTCGGAATTGTTGTAAAGACCAAGACCACAAATGTCAAAACTCAAGAATTCGGACTTATGACGAGACCAACACTTGTAGTCGCTGCTTTGAATTAGATTACACGTCATCGAAAAAGGTAAAACGTGTGTAAGATTGAATTTTTTTGGAAATTGCTGAAGCACTACAATATGAAGCTAAGCGATTTGGCCGCCATTTTATTTATGGTATTTTGAGGGGGAACAAATAATGGAAATGCCATGAGGCCCAGTCTGAATGCTCATACTTGTAATGTGCAAAACACCTGCATGCCACATTTACTTCCGCCACAGTTCGAGGTATTGTTTTCACCATCATTTGTCTGTTTGTTTGTTTGTCTGTCTGTTTGTTCATTTGTTTGTTAGCAGGATAACACAAAAGTTGTGGGTAGATTTTTTTCGTGTGCGAAAATTGGGAATATGGAAATTACGATGAGAGAAGAGTTGATTAAGTTTTCGACGGTTAGGGTTAGGGATATGGGTTGCAGTCAGGGTGAGGGTTAGGGCACCTGCTGGCTGCTTCACGCCGGTAACGACACTGTGCCGTATCGAGTTCCCTGCAGTCTACCGTGATATCCCGTGCGTGCTTTACAGGAGGTCTTTTTTGAATATTCGCTCGCGTGGGAACGGGTGACGGCACGGGGCTGCCAGCAGTGTGCGACGGAGTGTGCCGAGTGTGAATCGGCCGGCACACTCTGCAAGGTGTGTCGCGGCCCACGTGACTCGTCCGGTCACTGTGTCCACGCCTGTCCGACGTCCACATACAACGTGTCCGTCAGCTCCGACCGCGAGCGGGGTCACTGCAAGCCGTGCCACGACGAGTGCGAACAATGCATCGGTCCTCATTACTCCGACTGCACGCTCTGTCGCAATCACAAGGTCTACACGTCGGATCTACTGTCGCAAGGCGATTCGCACCTGCTTGCAGACTACAACGTCACCGACAGTGATGAGGAGGTACGGAAAAGCGTAAAGTCTTCCCCGAGCCACGCGGGCCCGTAGGGCGGAGTGGCGCTGATCTCCGTTTGATGACGCTGAAAACGCAGGAGTGGAAAACGAGATAGTGGAAAAACTGGAGTAGACAGTGGCGTTTCTACCGGGCGGATGTCATGGGGCCATGGCCCCCAGAATTTGGGCTTGTCCCCAGGTTGCCCCCACTTTTCACACACTAGGCGTATAACGTGCCATATACTACGGGGGTAGTTGCTCCACAATTCGTTTAAATTAACTACAGTAAATAAACTGCTCCTTATATACACCTTGAGTCTTTCCCCCACATTTGCGTTGGCCCCGAAATAGCCCCTACGTTTTGAGTGGTAGAAACGCCACTGGAAGGAGAGTGGAAAGGTGGAAATCACAGGAGTGGAAACGCGGGAGGAGCCTGCAAGAGTGGAAAACGCAGGAGTGGAAAATGCCTGGGGGCTACAGGAGTGGAAATCACGGGAGTGGAAAACGCGGGAAGAGTCCATACCGCCCCCCCCCAGATAACAGCTTACGCTGCTATACCAGGATACCGGGCAAGTGCATTGCGTGATGTGCCTGTTTAAGCGATTAAGCCCCAGCTTTCGCGGGTACTCATCGAATACCTGCTTCGGCTGGGGGTAAAGGCGGGATTCTCACCACTGCCGGGTGGCAGGTAACACTGTGTGATCCCATATAGCATGTGAGTTTCCCGTAGCGGTGAAAACTAAGTTGATGCTGTTTACGTACTTACTTATTTACTGTGCCTACTCAGAAGGGATGGCCAGGCTGAGTTGGATGTGAGTAGCCGGTTACATACTGAGATGATTTGCCAGCTCGAAGAGGGTTGCCTATCCTGTAAGGTGCGCCAGCTGCAACCTTCGACGTACTGCAACTGGCGCAGAATAACCTCGCCAGAGTCGTCTGCCAGTGTGGAGGTTGACAGACCACTTCGCCTGTCGCTGCACTGACCGCCGATTAAGCAATGCGTCACCTATAACATGGCGTCGCTGACGTTCAAAGTGCTCTCGGTGTCAACGCCAGTAGACCCGACAGCTTCCTGATCCACGCTGCTGTCAGCCTGTCAGCTGTTGAGCCTCTGCGATCATCTGACGCGCTGCTGCTGTTTGCTCCACGAACGCAAACTGAACTCACTCGGCGAGCATTCTCAGTTGCTCTTCCTCACATCCGGAACTCACGACTGTCTGACATTAGACCTTGTCGTACTGTATGCACCTATAGACGACATCTCGAAATTCACAAGTTCAGATAGCCTTAAACCCGTAGCTGCCAGCGCCAAGGCGCTATACACATACTGCATTATTATTATTCCGCTATTATTGGATTCACTTTGGGGGATATTTGGTGGTGTTCACGCGTTCGGCTATAACTCCGTCGAAAGTGAACCGATTTGGATAAAATCTGGATCACTCTGAGTACACTGTTGGGGGCTGGCTCTGACAGATTTTGGGCGCAATCAGAAAATATTGGGGGTCAGAACTGAGAAAACATAGGCTTGGACGAGAAAAGATTCGGGAGAGGGTGGTCCCCTCCCGCCGCGGAGGTTTGGGGGTACCACCCCCGGAAAACGTTTAGTCAAAATCCTGCATTTTGGTTCATTTTAAATAAGACAATATGCTCCTCAACGCTTGACCGAAACATCAGTATCACCCAAACATTATTGGGGGTCACCTCCAACATTATGACCCGCTTGACCGCACCGCCGCCACGCAACAATCCACGTTGCGATCCGTCCACCCGTTATCGAATGAGAAGGGCGACTTTTTAAAAAGAAATTAACATCAGCAAAACATAGCTAAGTGCGCCGGCGTCGCAGTGCCGGGTGGACTAACACGAACATATCTCGCGCGACTCTGCAATGCATAATATGAAAAAGTGAGACCTTCCTTAGGATTTTGATTATGCCGTGATTAGAGGGGACGAACGATCACGTGTGTTATACCATCGGGGCATCTCAATGCTATCAACGGCTGGAAAAATACTTGATTGCATTGTCATAAAACGCTGCTCTAGGTGTTGTGTATTTAAGCAGAACATCAATGTGTGTTTCGCTGCGGCCGTCGCAACACCGAAATGATTTTCACAGCAAAGAACATAAAAAAGATATACCTGGCAGTGATATTCACTGACATTAAGCGACTGTTTTGGGACGGAAACTGCGATGAAATAACGTAGATTGGTTTTGCCTATTTTTTTTGCGCACAGAATTCTGATTTGGACCACATGACACGTACCACGTAATTTTCAAAAAGTTCGATTTTTGTCCTTAACGGTAACAGTGATCAAGCAGCAGTTTTTATCACTGGTAGCATGAGCGAAGTCGATATAATCGTTAAAGGTTTTGCATACTGCTAGTTGAATATGCAGTCTTGTTACACTCTAACAGCACAGCCTTGACGTTGTCCATCAGCTATGCATGTATGTCATCCTGCAGCTTATTTATACGTAGCTTGCCATCAGCGCCCCTGAAAAAACCACCTCCGCCATCGCCGCCGCCGCCATCAAAACGACCTTGACCGTGACCCCCACGACCGACACCGCCAGCATCACCACCAAACTGACTCTGAGCGCTGTCCACCAGCAAGCAGACCACGACCACGGCGCAGCAGATCAGTGCCAGCTTCATCTGTAACAAATTGACGACAGACTGACATATACATTCACGCGATGATGCCCGTACTGTTCTTTTTAACACCACGACACGTTGCATTCGACATTTCCAATTTCTCAGACTTGGACTGGCCATTGCGCAATTGTGCCAGAGCACAGGCGCGCCCCCTTCAACGAACACAGGCGCCCCCTATAATGCACCTTTACAGAAGGATATGATACACTTAGAATGGCGCCCCTAGAAACTGCTGCTGATGGCACAACCCCTAAAACGCCGCCAGTCCGACTCTGCATTTCTGTAATATTGAAACTTGTTTTTGACAATGTTGTGAATTACGTTATCTTATAAAACTGCATATCGTCTTGCCGAGGAAATCTTTAATCAATTAGTCGTGTGCCATTAATTACAAATTAATTACAACATTTTGACGCATACACACACTGAACAGCATGTACGGTACCAGTACCTGGTAGCATAACAAATTTATATTATGTGTTTGTAATCAAAACGACTGCTGCCCGCTGCCCGCCGAATCGCGAGCTCTTCTCACCCTGAACTTTATTTCCGGGCGGGTGGCCGATTCGGCCTATTTTGGGCTTCTGTTGCAAATTTCCCCAAAATGGGAGATTCCCTGCCCAGGACGCCCCTGAACCACCGTGCAAAAATTGAAGCCGCTAGTTTTATCCTCGCCGGAGAAATCCGTAACCGTACAATCACACACACACAAAAACAAACAGTAACCGATATATCCACACCTTGTCTATCGGCATGTGTGAATAAGAAATCAATTAATTCATCAAAAAGATAAACATATTTGCAGTATTTGGTGCTACGTGTCGATAAGCATGCAACTATCTTCGCCAGCTGCGGCCAGTCGTTCGAGCACTGTCGGTAGAGGCAAGGAAGACAGTAGTACACGCACTTGTATTGTTGCGTCTCAACTACTGCAACTCTCTGTTGTTTGGTGTTACCGACAGCCCTGTTCAACGTCTTCGTGCTGTCCAAAATGCTGCCGCACGTCTTGTCAGTGGCACATCACGCCAGTATTGAGACAACCTCACTGGCTACTAGTACGGCAACGCATTGAGTTTAAGATGGTCGTTCTGGTATACAAGACACTGAACGGCTTGTCACCACAGTAACTGGCAGATGACTGTCGACTCATCACAACCACTGGCCGTCGGCGACTTCGATCGTCTAATGTTGCTACTTGCGACGTGCCATGAACCCGCACAACTCTGGGTGATCGATCCTCCACTGCTGCTGGTCCACGTCTGTGGAACAATCTACCACTTCATCTCCGTGACTTTGAACTATCACTTTTTGAGTTTCGCCGGTTACTGAAAACGCATTTGTTTGGCGCCTAATGACCTATTTTAGATATAGTGCGCTGTATAAATGTACTTACTTATTTACCATAAAACTTACCATAAAATGATCCCGTCTTTCTAAACAAACATGAGAACGGCGTCGGTTTTCCCATGCACGGCAAAAAGTATGGGAACGCCATTCCCACGGCCAAAATAGGTTCGGGAACGCCATTCCGAAGCATTCCCACAGGAAACAAACCCTGTCACGAATGCCATATGAGCGAAAAAGGCTGGGCTTGCGTTTTTGGTCCACCCTGTAAAAAGGTAAGCTTCTCCCATACTCGTTACCAAGCGTGGGGCCCGTAGCTGATCCCGATCCCGGTGTATAGGCAGTCAGCCCGCAGGTGACTTGAAACCATCCACCAGGCGGTAGGCTGCCATTACTTTCCGCCAGGCCTGCGGTTACCTTCCCAGCCGAAGAGCGTCACCGCCCATCGGCCGGTACCAAATTATACTGCTTGGTGACAGAGGCCCATGCGTGTGAGGAGTTTGCCCAAGGCTGTTACCTGGAAGCGGGCCGGCCGAGATTCGTACCCGCGACCTTTTGGATCGCGAGCGAACGCTCTACCGTTAAGCCACACAGGCCACCGGTCCACCCTGCATAAATGATTAAACCAAGCATAAAAAGTTAATTTCTATAAGTGTCTCAACTCATCGACTTTTACTATATATTACTACATATTTCCAAAATGATTTTCTGACAAGATTGGAGCATGGCCTAGACCCCCAGCTACGCCAGTGTCCATTCGATCGGAGAGGCACACCACCAGAGCTTTGCCAGTTGACTACGAACTGGTCTACTGATATTGATTTGATTCTATTTTTGCAATGAACTGCATATTTACTGTTTTATACTGACCTCTTCAATGTCCCAGTCAGTGTGTTGTCTGTCGGAAGTAGTAGACTGTAATCGTCAGATATGCGACGTGCTTTGTCGTTGAGTGAACGTCATATAAACATCTACAAGCATACAGTCTGTGATTTTTATAGCGTATCGCGTCTTGACTTTTATGTTCTGTCATGAATGCCGTGAATTCAACTAGACTACAGTCAAGTAACACGCTATTATAGTACATCATTCCCATGCACCCCATCCCTCAGAGCATAACTGTTGTCATACTGCGCTGAATTAGTAAGCAATGCATAAACGTCTTGCACAATTTCAGGTAGTTGAAACTCTTTTCTGAAGTCGCACTATCAACAACTACTTTCATAAACGAACAACTGTCAACTGTTTTGTAAACAGGTTTGTCAAACAGAATAACCTTCACCGTCAAAACAGTATGCAGACATACACACAGTAAATGTGCATCCGCTCTTCAACATATCTCTTCCAATCCTGGATGACTGCTAATCTTCTGACTTTCAACTCCTCTAAGACTAAATTCTTGCTCATCGGACTCAAAAACCAACTTGTCAAAATACACAACTCTTCACTTGACACCTCCCACTCTGCTCGAAACCTCGGCTTCATCTTTGACAAACATCTTACTTTCTCTGACCAAATTACAGCTCTCTCCAAAGCCTGCTACTATCACATTCGTCAACTTCGCTGTCTCCGGCATTACCTTGATTCGCTAACTGCCTGTACTATTGCAACCTCTATCGTTCACTCCAAACTTGATTACTGTAATTCTCTCTACAATAAACTCCCTAAAAGTCGCAATTATCCGGTCTCCAGCAGATCCAGAACTCTCTTGCTCGTACTGTCATGAAAGCTCCTGAGTCCTGTCATATCATTCCCATCCTACGCTCTCTTCACTGCCTTGGGATCACTGAACGCATCGAATACAAGCTCCTCTCACTTACCTACAAAGTTCTCACTAATACCCAACTTCCGTACCTCCATAACCTCATCTCCATTCAACGTCTTCGCAGTACTCGCTCTTCATCCGTCATTACTCTTGCTCGGCCACCTTCATCGTCCTCTCTAAAAATATCTGATGGCTCCTTCCGTTATGCTTCATCTTGTCTCTGGGATCAGCTCCCTTTGTCTCTTTGTAAACCTCATTCTTGTACCACTTCTTCGATTTCCTACTCACCTATTCCTTCACCCATCACTTCTTCCTCGTCTGATTCGCCACTTTGTACATCTATAACTCTGTCTCTTTCACTCCCGGTTTAAACCTACCTACAAAATCTAAACAAATTGAACATGTTCAATTTGTTTCGACTTTGGCAATAATGTTGCCAAAAGCGGCAACAATATCGAAGCAACATTCGACATTGTCGAAATGACGAAATTTTACGATAAACGTTCGACATTGTTGCCGTTTGTGGCAACAAAGTTGAATGTTGTTTCGACAATGTTGCCTGTTGCTTCGACAATGTTGCCGTTTTGGGCAACAATGTCGAAGCAACGTTCGACTTTGTCGAAGCAACATTCGACTTTGTCGAAAGAACGAAATTTCAACGCAAAACTCGTTCGACATTGTTGCCGTTTTTGGCAACAAAGTCGAACGTTGCTTCGAC
>Ga0209780_1001507_pt1 | contig 15439 bp, 8 predicted proteins | sample WorMetexBAHAMAS2_FD_187384 | JGI IMG/M metagenome (GOLD analysis project Ga0209780, IMG submission 187384) | Marine gutless worms symbiont microbial communities from Max Planck institute for Marine Microbiology, Germany - Inanidrilus exumae... | ecosystem: Host-associated > Annelida > Digestive... | reverse complement strand
CGCCCGCCGAGAGCGTTACAGACGACAGATGACCGACGCCAGCGAGCAAAACACTGGCCCATCAGGTGGGTTAGTAATAATATATACTCGCACACTAACTGGTGCTATTCAACTTGGCAACAATTGGCTCCATACATATTCTCTTATCATGTTCATGATGGCTGCATCTAGAGACAAAGCCTGATATAATGGTCTGGCATCCGTCCATCTGTCTGTTTGTCACATCAACATACTCACCGTGACTCACCAGGGGACATACGTGATGTGGCTAGCGTACATTTCGGCCCATCAATAAGGAAGACCGATATACTTGTTAGATGAGATGTGAAATCATATTTAACATGTACATTATGAAATGACAACACGGATACAACACCTCAGCAACAAGTCCAATGTCACCTTTCTGCTGCATTTCTTTCTTCAAGTGCTCCACAGTACGACCTTTATCACATATAACTAATAGTCAAAATAAGGATAATGTAACAGTATCGGGAACATACATAAATAAGCAGCAACAGTTCAAGGCCAACTCAGCCTTTCATCCTTTCGGGGTCGATAAATTGAGTAGTGAGCAACTTTATCGGATATGTGCCGGTCGCACCATCTGGTGAATGCTCATGAGGTTAAGCCGGTGCAGTTGATTCAATCGTTATGCACCGTGCGTGGCAGCAATTTAGCCGGCTTAACCCTTCTGTATATAGCGCTGCCCTGCGTGGCGGCTGTTGTGTCCCGCCCTGCGTGGCGGATGTTAGTATTGTTAATTGCGTGGTATGTCAGCAATTTAATAAACGAACATTATTATTATGCTTGTTGCTGCATATTCAATAACTGATTAAGGTTTTACGTCCCACCAGATTCAATGAGGATCCCAACAATAACACACTGCTCAGCACTAAGTCTACAGCAATGACAAGATCAAAAAGTGATCTTGGATAGACCAAGAACCAAACGAAAAGACAAAGCTTCTGTTTCTCGACTTTAAGGCCTGTAACCTCGACATGTTCTGATGCAGCATCGAGGCAATTTATGCCGGGTTCTTTTCCTGATGCCACAGCGTCAAATGAACCCACGTCAGGTCACCTGGGTTACAGTCTCATAAGTGTTGTATAGCTGATCATAGTAAAAATAATCTTAATAACAATGCCGACAGTTACAAACAAAACAAAAGTGATAGGACCAAGGATCATAAAATAACAAAATAATCGCAGAGAATTGAACAGATGCACAACTATGGACAATTGGCAAAGCAAGATGAAAAGAATATCAGAGTCACAACAGCTACGGCATAGTTAATGTCAAACAAAATACGATGGACTGTCTACTGTTGCATTGAGTTCAGAAAATGTTTTCAACGACTGCTTAAATTTAAAAGCCAACAGACAAACAACATGTGACAAACTTATGAACAACTAGAAGACAAACTTGCATCGACATGGATGTCTTTGGCACCTCGACAGCCTGTTGTGACCCTGACCTTTGACCTCCAGAATCTAATCAGATCATCAGTGGGGGCTAATGAATATTCCCTGCAAGTTTTATTGAGATTGCTCAAGCTGTTCGTGATATATCGTGGTCAGAATATCTGTGCAGAGGAACGAATGAACGGCGGACAGACGAATGAACGCGGCAAACGGACAGCCCAATAACATAATGTTCTGTCAGGTGACGAAAGCATAACAAACTCTCAACAGCAATGAGCAAAGAAACAAAGATCCCTGTCATCCTTGGATGGCAACAAAAAGCAGGGACAGTAATGCTGAAATGACAGTGATATCTAGGTTGGACAGTGAACTTACAGATACATACCTGTGGCTTGAGCAATAGCCTTCAGAAGAATACTCTCTCCAATGCCGAGCTCGATGGCCTCGTAGGCAGGCGCAAGTCGATTGAGACACAGGTAGACACAGTGCAGGAGATTGTCAGGACTCAACGCTATCACAGAACGGAACAAGTTGCTAAGGATCTCGATCGACTTCAACCTGACAACACAGCGATACACACACATCCAGCCTTCTTTCACCAACTTACTCCCAGGTTAGAAATGTTACGAATAATCAGAGTAGTTTTTACTGGCGCGGCTCCAAGTTTATGACAAGATGAACAGCCTTCTATACATAACCGCTACCACGGGGGAGGGTATGGCACCCTCCCACTGCAGAGGTACAGGGGTAGCACCCCAGAAAATGTTTAGACAAAATCCTGCATTTTGGTTTGAGGTAAGAAAATGCACTTTAGGCCCATAGAACAAGATCAATGTTGCAACCTGTCACGGATTATTGGTGGTCAGAGATATAGCCTTGACCCCACCTCTATATATTATGTGTACTTTGTGTGCGATTTCTTGAATAATAATAATATCAGTAATGAACTCACGCAGCAATGTTACCTCGTAATGCCATCACCAACGTAATCTCTGTTCTGTGAAAAGTTTCATCAGGTTGACGATGAGGGGAGCTATCAGACGAGGGGAGCTACCAACTGAGCCACGTATGGGACAAGCTTTTACATACTGACGACCGACACCGGAAGCCAGTCCTGATGAAGGCTTCCAACATGAAGCTGAAACGTTGATAAACAGTATGTTAATTTGGTTGTATTACGAGTAATTTTATATAACGTCATCTCTGTCTTAACAACTGTTTTCCAAGTGTGCCTGGGTCGGCCAGTTGCACCAGCAGTGCCCCTCCTTCACCTGAGCCCAAAAACAACACTTGGGTACAACTGTCATGGCTATTTTTATAAGCCAGATGCAGTTCCTGTCACCCAACCAGTTCTTTCAGACGTCATCAGATAAATACAACCTACATGTAGACGATACACGGTACAGCAGACACATCTGACAAGTCACACACTGACCTTGCAGACACCTTCTCAATAGCTTCAAACGTCTTTGCCAGACACAAGTACGGAACTCTACGACGACAAAGAAACAAAGTTAAATTGATTCACTTCACATAAATAAAAACCTCTATAAACGTGATCACGAAACTATTATATGACTTTTTCAGTTGTGCCCACTTTTACAGTTACGTCACTAAAAAGCAGAAAGCACTAAGCACAACAACGTTCAAAGCTTACAGAGACAAAAAAGACACTTGGCTGATAGAGTGACAGACAGACAGACAGACAGACACAGAGATCAACAGTACATACTTGCTAGATTCAACCCAGCAGGCGTCTTTCACTGGATTGTACTGTGCTTTTGCTGGATCGTAGTTCTCATCTGAGGTTGACGAAGCAGACTTCCTGGTACAGATAAACATTTGTAATGTCTCATATCAACATGCTACTATTCGCATACACAGACTGACTCATACAAATGTACTGCTGGTAGTGATGCAACTCTCAAACTGAATAACAAAAACAAATATACCCTGTGTAAATATATAGGGTGGCACAAAAAATGTCCAGTGGTCACAGAATCAAACATATGCCATTATAATCTTGCCCGTGTCTTTGCCAAATGCTAAGGATCAGGGTGAAATTCTGTGACCTAAGACTCAGTGGTAAATTTGCAGTAATTAATTAAAGGTGCCACCGTATCTTGAGCATATGTTTCTACAGAACTATCTCAAAATACATCTAACACCGTTTTGACTTGCAGTGCTCAATATTCCAGTAATGGTCCAATTTCTGCCCCACTATTAGTGACGTATTTTTATTTTATCTTTATAGCAAGCAGACCAACACTAAGACCATAACAGTCTGGTCCCAACAGATATTCTGCTGTAATACAAATTTACTGAACAAGACTATGTAACTGGGACAGTGCATTCAAATGTCATGAAACCCATAACAACTATTAGCATTTAATGACCCGTAACAATAACCATCAAATTTCTGATCCAATGAACGCAGCCTGCAGATATCTAACATCATCAAAGTCGAAACTAGAGTCACTAGCATTGCATCACAGAAACAGTCAGTGACAGCAGTTAATAATAAACAGCATTTGCACAAGGCCATGAGGTGCGCAGATGCAGAGGTAAAATAACATAGTCCATAGTGAGGGTATTCTAAAATGTAAGTGAACTGGTCTACCCGTGCTCCTTCTCTCAATTCAACTGATGTTGAAATCATTAGTGTATACAAAAGAATGTAGACATCGTGAAGCCAACGACAAAACATTATTTATCACAATACATTATACATTATAAAAATGTTTTGAAGAAGACAACGTAATTAACAGCCAATAACAAGAGCATGCCATAGAACACATGCAGATCTTCGGACCAATATGATCACGTTTCAGAATACTCCCACTGTGGATGGATGACTGCAACTAAAATAACTAATCAGACGAAGCATATGTTACTTGTTTGGAGAGGAGAGTTTGATACTTCGTTGAGTTTTCTTGCTGTCACCATTGGCCGAGCTTGACTTGTTAGAACGACTACTGCTGCTGTTAACATCGTCTTCCTCATCATCACTGTGACTGACTGATGGAGCTGCTGCTGCTGGTGCTGTGTTGCTCTTGACAACAGTGGCAGTATCAGACTTACCAACAGGTTTCCTTGGAGCTATCAGCAAACAACAACATACTCAGTTTTTACCCGCAGTAACGCATGACGCAGTGCTAGCGCGGTATTACGGCCTATAGCCCTGTGTCTGTCTCTTCGTCCCAAGCATGTGTTGGACTGAAATGGCTGAATGGACTGAGCTCACTTTTGGCACAGAGGCTACCCTCGGTTTACCCTACATTGTGTTTGAAGGGAAAATGGGTATCTCCAAAAATATGGGTTCTCTCCGAACTTGGTCCCAAACTCTAGACCTAGAAAAATTTCGAAACTGCACATCAGCCGCCACAAGTGTTGTCAACTAGAGCAGATGCTGAGGGTGATAAACTAACGACGGTCGTTGTCCACCAGTTTATCACACTTAGGTCCACATTTGTCTACAACACGATGCGCGTGAGGCAGCAAGCCATGGGGGTCTTTTTACAGACGGGATGTGCTTTGTGGCCAATAAGAATGTCAAGACAATGAAGGGACTCAGAGTACAGATTCAACGGGGCACAATCAACCATTGGCCTACTTCCTTGATCAACCACCAGACCGCTCAAAGAAAAGGCTCAACACACGTGTCAGTATCAAGACAAACATAAACATACGACTGACTCAGTGTATCACAATGTAAACATCACCTTCGCCCATAAAACCTAATGCATAGATACACAAGTATTGTGAAAACAACAAAAAGTTCAGCTATCACAGAGGGACCGCACGATGTGCTCTGCCAGTTTAAATCTTCTCAACTGCCGCATAACAACACTAAAAATACTCAACTTTGTCGGAACTGCCTCTATTCAACAGGATATACATTACTTCCTATTAGTGGTCTGAAGTAACAATGTCGCTATCGTGCACCATTTCCAAGACACTATAACATGTACACTGTATGTGATTGCCAGTGACCTAGCAAAGTCCTTCAGTTATGATAAGACAGTTAAAATTAAAAGCCACATGCACTTTCCGATTCCTCTGTAAACATATCATAGGTTGTATTTCCTGAGATATTGCAGTTAGAAAGGTTTCAAACAAATCCATAACTGGAATTGGTGAAGCTCTGAGCACTTCAAGTTGGGTGTGCAGATTAATATTGAAAAGTACTGGTGCAGGCATGATAGATCACATCCAAAGAGTACCGTATGTGTTCAAGGTCACGTGACTGCTTTAAATTTTGAGAAATAACTCATAATATCTTGGAAACAGTGGAAGACAGAGACATGGTTGCAATGCAAGACTAACAGGAAATCGTATGTGGCCTGTCAAATGGAACCAATAACACTGGTGTTGAGTGACATCGATGAAGAAGCATACCAAATGAACCCAAGAATTTACATAACATGAAACTGGTAAATTATCTGAGGTTTGCAAGAACCTGTCCGAGGTTTTTGTGACCTTTGGTTACAGAGAGAATACACAGTGCTGTTTAGCCCAGCCACCCGCCCAGATGGTTAAGATAATACAGTAAAAGCAAATGACCAAAGAAGCTGTGAACTGGCAGTTTCTTTGTTTCTATCTGTTCTGAAGTGTCCGACTGATCTGCCGGTGTGGCTGCATCTTCATTCTCAGCAGCTTTCACTTGGTGGTCCCTGGAGTCAGTGGCTGCAGTACAGACAGACAGTTCAACACGTTACACACTGTCAAAACAGACACACACAAAAATAAAATTAAACAGTAAAATACTGCGTGTGTCTTATCAAGGCAATGAGCACTATGGAAAAAACAGTAATAAGTCAAGTCTACTGACACCAACCACAGCAAGTAATTTATTCACAAAATGAAATAAATGCCAAATCACGCACAGAAAGCAAGCATCTTTTAATGCTTTAAGATAACTTAACATTGTACTCTAAAGAACGAAAGGTGGCAAATTATATAAATAAACAAACAACTGCAATTTATAGCTCAGGCTCGCCCCACTTAAACCCACGATGTCAAAGTGCATACCGCTGGTATCTGCTGAGTTGATACAAATTCGTTTACTGTCTGGTCCAGACTCAACTTTCTCACAATGTCTCTTCATGTGTTTTCTAGCTGATGAGCACAGAGTAAACCAAACAATAATCACTCAAGGCTAAATGCATACCAGCTTCCCCATATGAGTACAATTGTGGTCGTGTTCTATTACAGCAGTTTTTTTACAGCAGTTTAACATCTTTGCTAATTATTAATACGACCCCCATCAACTTCCATGGCCTGCAGAATCTTATACTATTAATTTAGGTAAGGTGTCTGTCGGTCACACTGGGCGAGGCTTGTTAGTGGCGTGGCGCAGCTGCAGATCACAACAGTCCGGAGCTACAGCGAGGGGGAGCAGAGTATGCAGTGTGGTAGTAGACGGGTGGGTCTCGGGCCAAAGCCATAGTTCTGTTAAATTTCACTGGCAGCAGGCACCTGGACGTGCAGTTGAATGACATGGAAAATGCCAAAGTCTGTCATGGAAAACATCATTTTTTGCCACAGAATACTGTGGGCCCTCTAAAGCAATGCTGATGTTAATGTTGATGTTAAGGTCTTTGTTATAGCCCTCCTTTTGATGTTATCCTCAGAAGTGCTTGTCAGTGCTGTTTGGAAATGAAAAAGTTTTCAGTGCTTGAGCAAATTGTTCTGGTTTATCAAACACTTTCCAAATGTCAGGTGGCAGCTTGTTCCACTAGTTCTGCCTGAACACATACAAACCGCGCCGACTGAATCTGTCAGTGTTGGCGCACGGCACGACCAGGTTGCCGTGGTCAGTACAGCGAAGTCACGGTCAATGACCTTACAGTAGGACAGAAAATACTATTACAAAGACTAAATACAAGACTGTGCTGACAACTTTTTAGCTGTGTCCATGGTACAAGCCCTGCCTACCTTCACAGTATCTGTTGCCAGTCGCTTCTGACAAGATCCATGCTATGCTAAGGTCAGCTGACTATGCAAAACTCACTGAGCCCTGCATGAAGGAAAAGTGCTATAGTCCACAAATTTCCATGTTGCAGCTGTTGCAACACCAACTGTTTGGAACAATCTTCCAAAATACTTGCATACAGACGACAATAGCTGTAAACAATTACTTACATACTTTTTACTAAAGCCCAAAGAGTATATACATCCAAGACCACAGTGTGTATTTACTATAATGACATGCACAAAGAGCACTGTCATCAGCCCTTCACTGAAACCAGCTAAAAACAAGTTCCCCATGGTGCATTTTTGCAAAAGATACTGAAGCCTGCATCAAAATAACACAAACTAGATCTTATGCTGAGCAAAGCAAGAAATAAGACTTGTGTTAGCTGTTAATTCACAGACTGTGTAGAATTTCATGGTTACTGATGGCAAGAGTGTATAGCTATTCTAAACTGCTGTAAAGTAAAGTAAAGTTAAGTATACGTCGATTTGTATAGCGCATCATCGTAACTACCTCTAATGCGCTCAGACACGGATCACAGTTTTACCTGCAAATTACACCATGCCTGCCTTTACTCCCCAGCCGCAGAGCATCACCGCCCTTTGGCTGGTACTCATTTTACCGTCCCACAGAGGGTAGAAGGCTAAGTAGACCTGGGTGGTGTTGGTTACATACCAAAATAAAGTGCAGCCTCCGTGAGTCGCACCCAGACATGGTCACCCATCCCAGTACTAACCGGGCTCAGCGTAGGTTAACCTTGTTGATCAAGACCAACGACGCTACCACTACGCCACGGCATGCCGTGGCTGTGCTACAACCATACAACTGAACTGCTGCTTTTTACCACTAGCGCTGTGTTAGCACTGTATTAGCTATAGCCCTGTGTATGTAATATGTCTGTCTGTCTGTCTGTCACAAGACGGTTGTATCGAAATGGCTGAATAGATCAAGCTTGTTTTGGGCATAAAGGCTAGCCTCGGCTTATCCCACACTATGTTAGAATGGATTCGCTTATCTTCCAAAATAAGGTTACTTCCCTCTGAAACATTACTTAGGTGGACATGCTCGGTATGATAAACTGGCAACGGTGGCCAGTTTATCATACTTACTGTCCACCTTTGTGTACAACACGACGGGCATAACGCAGCGCATTAAATGGTTCTGTCTGCGGCAGTAGAGACTTGTTCAATTACAAAATGGAACAGGCTGCTACAGTCACAAAAAAGCACAGAGGCCACTGAACACTTAGGTCATGTTGCATCAAGCTCCATTAACTTTTAACTGTCGGTTAACGTAGTACCATGGTCATGACAACGGGGGAGGGTAACGTAACAGGTAGTACGTTAGTCAACCGACAGTTAACGTTAACTGCACTTGGAGCAACAAGACCACAGACTACCACAGTTGTTGTTACCAGTTTTTCTGAATGGAATTCCATGAGCTGGAACTGGTGGTTCTTCCATTGCTTCTGGCTGTTCATCAATTGCTTCATTTCTAGAATTGCATGTCTAAATCAATCAATACCACCACTATACAAATACACAGTGATTCCTACACTGCACATTGCATCAAATGTTCATATATTTTCTTCAAAGAACTAACTCGCACACTTTAAAAACATTGTTAAATGACCACTGTTTAAGCTTACGTTATTAGTGCAACCTCTGTCCATTGCTCAAGCCTTTCACGAGATATCATGGTAACACGAACTGTCCAGTCAAATGGACGAACAAACGGATGTGGCGGACAGACAGCCCAACAACATACTGCCTTCAGACACTGTTGGGTGACATAGGCATAACAACTTTCAAATAACCAAATGCAGCTAAATCTACATACACTTGTTGTAGCAGCTCTTCATGATCTCATTAACTGTTCAACTTCAAATTCTAACCAGCAACGACATGATAATTAAGCCTGCAATTACCAAGAACAGCATTCCGTGTGCTTACCTGTTGGTCGTTAGGTTCGTTTTCGTCTTCATCACTGCTGCTTAAGATAACACGTGCCCGAGTTGGTTTTCTGCTTTTCTCACACTCTGCTATCATCTCTGTGTTCTTATGAGCAGCATCCAGTCTGAAATGAGACATCTCTATGCTGTTGCAACACCACCTCATTTGCGGACATACTGTATTCATTTTAGCGGCATTGCATTCCATCAACCATACTGTCATAATACTACAGTGAACTGATTAATTGTTGTAAACCAGTTCATTAAGTGAAGAAACATAACAAGACGCCACATTAACAGGCTAAGATGATTATGATTAAATAGATGTGTGGTGCTGAAGTAACAGATAGGTTCGTGTGAGGAATTGAGAGACAGAAGCTAGGAACAGATTACACAACTACAGTGCTACAGCAAAACAGGATGACATGGTGTGGACATGTTTCAAGAATAGCTGGGTGAAAAAAGCATGGACTACAAAGTGAAGGGTGTGAGATTTGGGGGCAGACCAAACAAAATCTGGACCGAGGTTGTGGAAATAGACTGTCAGATCCAGCAACTAAATAAGGAGGATTTTATGGTCCATAGTAAATTAATTAAAGATATTGTATAATAACCCACGAATATAGGTTCACCTGTATAAAGAGCCGATAAGCAGGTTGTTGTTATTGATAAGTGTTTATAATACAGCACTTTTACAAAATCATTAGTGTGTATAGCTAATCCCTTAAACAAAGCAAATTTTATTACGTTAACAATAAAATATAAAACCTGATTTTTAAAATATCTCTTAATACTGTTAGATGGCAGCGTAATGAATCTGTCTTTTAATTCAATATAAGTAAGCAAGTAAGCGAGCTTCTAAGGCGCAAGAAAACAACAGTCACAATGTGCCGTAGTCGTCTACAACCTTAACATGTGTCGTTTCAGTGACTGCTTGAAATGTCTGTAGTTCGTGTCCTGTCTCACATATGATGGCAAGGCATTCCACACACGGGGAACGGCAGCAGAAAAACTTCTATCACAGAAACTGTTGTGTGTGTGGAATGACGCATATCAAGCGCCTCTGAAGTTACGACCCTATGGCACTATACAAATATCTTTATTATTATTATTATTATTATCCTTTCAGAAGCCAACCGAAGCTGAGGGCGGTCAGTGTCGGCAATAAGTTGAATGTCAGAAGCCAGACACGCTGGTGTTTGTTCAGCCTACGACTGATGCACTAGGCATGCGAGCTTGAATTCAACTTATCGACAAACAGGAAGCCAGTGCAACTTCTGCAGGACTGGAGTAAAATGTTCTCATTGCCAAGTTCCAGTAATTAGACGTATGGCAGCGTTCTGTATGGATAGCATTTTCTGTAAGAGGTTGTTGGACACGCCAATATGACAACACTGCTACACAGTTATGGAAAATTTATGTAATAATTACAAAAATTACAATTTACATTCAACAGACCTTGCATTTGTGGGAGTGACATCTGGAGCAGATTTCACTTTTGGTGACGAAAAGAAAGACCTTAACAAAGACAACAGCAGATTTACTGAAGTTCACTCACAGATCATTTACCAGGCGATTCTAACAAGCAGCGACAAGCCTTCAGGGCTATTCTACATAGTTTACGTATGTGGTCTCTAAAACAAAAAACTTAGCTGTTGTAGACAGACCATGCAGCATTCGGAGTAAAACAAATACTCAAAGACTCTCAGACCTATCAGATGCCAGTAAGTAAAACAAGCTACTGCTGGTTAACTATTCACAATAACAGCTTTGGCACTTACATGATATTCCTCTGATGAGCCATGCCTGACAGCAACACCAGACAAAGAAATTCACCTCTGAAAGTTTTACTGGACTCAGATCAGCTGCATTCACACACAGTGTACTCATTTTATACAACTGCACATTTTATTTTGAGCCACCGTTTTGCTCACACTTGCAGACTACAGGATACTGCTAATGTCACTGTCCAATCATCAGTTGCTTTAAAGACCTATTATTCAGTGTTATTAAGCCGCATCACATCTAGTGATAGCGGCCTATGGCTAAACGTGGAGTAGCGTGGTCTGTGGGTCGCTTGCCCTGTCTGTCTGTTGGTTACGTTCATGAGCCCTGCAAAAACAGATCCAGATGCCATTTGGGCTGCTGACTAGGGTGAGCCCCAAGTACCATGTATTAGATCGTTAGATGGGGGACCCGATCCCTCAAGGAAAAGGGCAATTTGGGGGTTGTCCAGCACATTAAAAACCGCTGTAACATTAGCTGCAATAACGGCTGAATGCTTACGTTCAAACAATGCAGGAACACAAAGCACTTGTCGTCCAGTCTACAGATGTAGTTCATTAGGAGATGAACGTTAGAATTTAAGAGAAATCATGCAATTCGCGACGACGTCTTCAGCTTTTTACAACAACAAGCAGTAAATGATCGATAGGATGACGTCGTTAACACACGGACTCCAGCCAGCCTGTCGCATCAATCATATTTATGCTGTGGTGGGAAGAAGTGTTTTTTTTTAGTCGGCCATTTCATTTTAGTCATAGTTTTTATATAGTTGCCTAATATTTGCTATCATTTTTATTTTATTTTAGTCGAGAATTTAATTTTAGTCATAATTTTAGTTTTAGTCAACAAAAAATACGTTGTTCATATTTTAGTCGTTGTCTTGTTCCAGATATCACAACTATTCATGGACACACTTCTTAATGTATTACGTCAGGTGCATACGAGCTGCGAGTAACAACTACTATATATATGTAGCATAAAATGTCAGTTTAATCACTAATCATTAACGACAACCAAAACAGAAATAAATGCGGATTTGTGTGCATAAATGCACTCATTATTCACCATAAGGATGCTAACGTGAAGTGCCAAACGTCGCTTTAGATATTCTCGTCAATGTCGCCAAAACTAAAATACTGTTGATTTTTATATCGTTCTCATCTCTTGTCTTCATTTTCATTTTAGTTTTAGTCTCATCGACGATAATTCAAAATGTTTTCGTCATTTTCGTCATCGTTTTCGTCGTCGTTGACGAAAAAAACACTGGTGAAAAGCGTGGCCATGCACCAACAAGCTATCATGGTCATGCCGTCGTGTGTCAATAATGCAGGCAATAGGGCTGTGCGAAACGTGTAATGTTGAAATCGTTTAAATGAAACGTTTTCCAGGTTCAAATGTTTGAAAGACTGGTGCGCGGGGGTGTCTCACGCATATGCGGTGCTGGGTATATTGTAACATGGGTCCGGCCTAAAACAGGGCCTGGCCCATAATTTTAATTGTCCCCTAATATCCATACAAACGTCAGCTTATCCCAATCCACAGTAGTATTTATGACCCTAAGCCTGCCTCCAACTTTATATATATTTTGGCCCTTTTTCAGTTATGAATTCTCAGTAATGGTCAGAAATACGCGAAGTTTAATATTGTGCTTATTCAACAAAATGAGCCACTACAAAATCATATCCAGCACTGGAATGCAACTCTTACAGCTATTTCTACTTGCAGAAGTACAATTAGCAATCCCTAATGCATACAGCAATTCATTAATGACGGATTACATTTCACCGGCTGAGCCATACATACAGTTCATCCCATTCAGATTGGCCTATGCTACCATTTTATTGCAATGGTTAATAGGCTGACAGACACTTCGGACCCAAGAAACTTCGGCACAAAGACAGTTGCCGAATTCGGCAGCAGTTCCGAACTGTCCAGACACATCGAACGCAAGACACTTCGGCACCAAAACGTTTCGGTCCTAGGGCTAGGACATTTCTGATCTAGGTGTTAGGGCCGAAGAGTGGAGGGCTTGGACACTTCGGTCCTAGGCCCCGGACATTTCGGCACTATTGCCAAAGTGTCCACAAAAATCGACCTATAGCATAACTAAGCGCTGGTTACGAACAGACAGCTGAAACATTTTAGGCGTATAAAACGTACGTAATGCATACGCTTGAAATTCACCTTACCACTGTAATGCTAAAATGTTTAGCTGCTAGACATAATGTAGGCTTAATTTTTCTTGCTGAGACGAAATAAAATGTTCCTATATTGTATGTGCTAAACCAGTTGGATGACAGCACTTTCTGTTTCTGTGTAGACAAAAACAAAAATGCGCAGATCAAGTCAGCAAGCATCAAAGGTGCTTATTACAATACTTACAGTAAACAAAAAAAAATATTCATACACGTTTAGACATTACAAATACAAGTAATTGGCAGAAGCCACAGTTAAAAATGCAGAGCAAATGGCTCAAATGTAAAAAATAAGGCCTAGTAGTAGCCTACTAGTAACTATAGCTCATGACTTGAGATTCTCACGAGTTGTCACGTGGCAAAGCTATTTGTCTTTGAAGTAATCTCGGCTATGCACTAAACTACATAGACGGCGCCTTTGTAGGAGGCCATTCACTAATTAACGTCATCACGTGCGTGAGTGGAGTCAGTGCATTTGTTACACCAAAGGCCTGTTCTTCACATAAATGTGAGTCTCGCGAGTAGTCACCTGGCAAAGTCATTGCTGTTGTTTTTTTACTCAATAAGGTATACAGACGGCTTCTTTGGATTAACTAGGCTACGTCTTGCCACAGGCCTATTGCTCAATGTGAGACGACTCCGGATTTTCGCAAGTCGTCACACGACGACGTTGTCTTTATGAAGTAAGCTAATCTTACAGGCTAGTAAGTGAAGGTCATGTAATTATACAGACAGCGTTCTTTGTGCACGGTCGTTTGAAATAGTTATATACAGTCAAGTTAACCCCAAAATAGCAAGACACTTCGGTCCATAAGGTGAGACAGTTCGGCACACAGGTCTGAACTGTTTTTGGACACTTCCGTACTGGTGCCGGTGTCCGGACAGTTCGGACCCACCACACTATTGCCGAAGTGTCTTAGGTTGTTACATGCCTTGTAACACAAACAGTTTGTGTGTTTTGGTGCCAGTACACTATATCACACTCGTCCGGCTGTCCTTACGCCGTCGAGTTCATAGCCACTCTCATATGAAAATTAAGTGCACGAAAAGCAAAGTGGTTAATAAATAACGACACATTGATTACAGAGAGTGTGTACAAAAATGACATAAATTCAAAACATTACATTGCCAAAATATGTTGTTGTTGTAGATCTTTCACGGCCTCCGTTGCGCCAGGTTACGTCCTTGTGTTGCACGACAAAATTTAATAATGTAACGCGCCATAGTTTGTTTATGTCTTGGTTGCCAAGGCTTTTTCCATGTTTAATACCAAACTCAAGAAATGTATTGTCAAGTTGCATTATAAATGGCCAAATTCATAACATACAACCAGATTCCACCCGTCCGGCATTCGGCGGCATACATACGATTGGACTGGGAGTCATGGGACCAGCAAGTATATTTGGCTTATATTAGGGCTCAGCGGACTAGTCCATTAAAAGCCCACCCGGTTGTCCCTGATATAGCACAATCTAGACTTAAACTAGACTGTATTGTGTATACACTCTTTTTCTTGTGCTGTTCAAAACAAATAAATGATTGATTGATTAAATGCGTTGATGTTGGGTGCATCCATCGTCCACTGGTCTAGCAGATTAAACAGGTCGATTGATGACCTTATTTGAACAAGAACTCTTAATACGCAATATCGCACATCGGACGTTGCCGAAAATTTGGGTAGGTACCTTTTTGTACGGAACGTATACATCCCAGAGGAAAGACTTTGAATTGACTCTAACGGTAAAATGGAAACTAGACATCTCATCGCAAGGGATATTTGGCCGTAAATTTCTGGAGATCTGTAATCATTGCGGAATAAAGTCATGAAGTCGCAAGACATGGAAATTTTGTGAGCAATTTTTGCGTTGTTGGAAAAAAATCCCCCTCAAACTGTCGCTAATGCGCGGATCGCGCCCAAAATCTGCCAGGGCCAACCCCCCCCCCACATTTGGCTCACACTGTTCTAGATTACATCCAAATCGGTTCACTTTCGGCGGAGTTATTGCCGAACGCGTGACGCGTTTTTGCCCCGTAGAGTATTTCCAATATGAATCTTCGAACCTATATAATAAACAGCCCTGCAGAGTATAGCCGTAGTAGTCCGGCAGCC
>Ga0209780_1001506_pt1 | contig 15440 bp, 13 predicted proteins | sample WorMetexBAHAMAS2_FD_187384 | JGI IMG/M metagenome (GOLD analysis project Ga0209780, IMG submission 187384) | Marine gutless worms symbiont microbial communities from Max Planck institute for Marine Microbiology, Germany - Inanidrilus exumae... | ecosystem: Host-associated > Annelida > Digestive... | reverse complement strand
CTTTAAATACATTTTAAATCAGTATTTTGAAAAGTATTTTAAATACATTGTCCAAAGTATTCTCCCCATCACTGATAGTAGCAGGCTTTGGCGAGAGATGTGATTTGGTCAGAGAAGGTAAGAGGTACATGGCTAGTAGTGGTTTGCTGACCTCAGTGGACAGAAGGCCTGGTTCGTACAGTGCCAAATGAAACTCAGCGGGCTGCTGAGTGGAATACGTCACGTCCTTGGAAACAAATCTGGACGCCGGGAGAAAACGCAGAAGGAGGCCGCCACCACGCTACACGGCGGGCCGGCGCGCGCTAAACACGTGCTTCTCGGATAGCAACCTCCAGCACCAAACGGCGCGTGCGTGCGTGTGGGCATTCCTGTGTGAGAACGAAAAATACTCTCGGCTCCATCGACGCTACAATTCACTCCCTCCGCTCTTCCTCTCCCCTCCCCCTCTCTTGACTCAGTCCGCAATAACTTCTACTAAAACGAAATCGAAAGTAAATTGCTAAAATTCGGAAGACTGACAATGACTTTCTACCAGGCACGGCAGATGACACCTGTTCACGTCAATTAGTCAACGTAGCGCGAAAGCAGCGTTCTGTGAGTGTGAGGCTGCTATGGATTCAGCAGTCACTGTACTAATCAGTCTTCGTGTGCATGTCATTCAGAGAACACGTGAGAACTATCAAACAGATGAAAACTGCCGACATGTTGTTTTTTATACGTCATTCTTGTGTCAATCAGAAACATAACCATTTGGCCAATGACCACACTTAATTGAAAGAATTGGTGACCTTGACCTCTGACCTTTCACAACGAAATTTCCATTGCCACAAGGAATATGCAACAAGTACGTCACAAAAAACACTACCACCATCACCAGCACTCTAACGGTCGTTTTCCACGTAAATCTGGTTAGCCGGTTCCCTTTCAGTTTCCACCGCCACTTGTTTTAGAAGATGACCTTTGGGATAAGTGGCAACAGGTTTTTACGTCCTTCTCCTCATCTAACCAACTGTATCAACGCACTGAAAGAAACTCAAAGCACTAACTATACTGGCCTGGCCTGGCCTCATCCTTTCTTTGTCTACCAGCCGACTCCTGCAGTAAGGGGCTTTAATCCCTTGACGATGGCGCTCCAACGCCAGTACCCGGTACTATAATTGAAGTAAGTAAATTTATACAGCGTGGTTACCGTCAACAACCTCTAACGCGCTGAATGCACTAGTATCGAGCCAACAGGTACCGGTACGTTTTAAGCAAACGCCTGAAACAGTCTGCACTGTCACTGGTACAATGTCACAAGAAACAGTTCCACCAAGACTACGACCTTAACAGCACATCCCCAAAAAAGTTTCTTTGGAATGGCAGTCCGCACAAACAATCTGCTCTCGTTCCGTTTGTTCGCACTTCGTTCGGCGCCCGCAACTTCAACTTTACATTTCTTAAAATTTGGAACACTTCCTCATACTTTTTGCCACCATCTCCACTCACTGTTTCCAGCAGGCCTGCCAATCCCTTTCACGCTTTCCTTTTAGCGCCCAGGCTCGGCTTTATGCTACCGCTGCGCACGTTTATATGTTACAATTACTTACTTACTTACAAGAAGCGACTCCACGCAGACAGCCGGCAAAGTGAGTGACTGTACCAACCTGCAATGCGAAGAACAGCGCGATCAGCCGGGTCAAGCTTCAAGATTCTCAGCGGCAGAACGAAGTCAGGGAGCTGGTAATGAAGACGGGAGGCGGACAAACGGACGGACGAGCCAGACCACGAGTGACGATCAAACTCCTTCTTGGCCATTCACGCGGTCATCAGCTGCTGCTGCTGCTGCTGTAACATCATCAGCCGCATCATCTCTCTGCCTTCACGCTCTGCTCAGCATCATCAACGTTTCAACGTCCTTCGCCTGCACACACACGCACGTCAACACACGTGAGAACGATCGGAGAAATATCATCTGCAGAAAAAAAATTATTACGTTCATGATTATTATCAAAGTCGCGTTGCGAGCGAGGACCTTGGCGAGTAGCACTCCTCCACGGATCACGACTGTGTAGTGCGGAGATGTTCCGCAGCTGGTCGGCGGACACGATCAGGACGACGACGCCATGTACGGTCAGACCGATGTGTCAACATGACAACGAAGAGTCTTCGCTGGGGCAGAATCGTCCAGCGGAGCAACGCGACCGCCCGCCGAGGGCGGTGCGCCGTTTGGATTGGAAACGGGACAGCGTGAGCCTTAGACGCAGTCCGTCCTCGTAATATTCCGACATATGTACGTCGGTCGCATAGCGTGCTGCCCCCTGGTGTGTCACGCTGAGTATGCATCGGCGCGCTCTATTAAGGTTAGAAAAAAAGACTGATCGACGTTCGGACGTCTGATCGTTACATTACGCTTACCCTACTGCTAGACGCGGCCAGCGTAATAAAAGAACTGTGGTGATCGCGCCTTGGCTGTTAACGCAGCTCGTGCGTGTTTGGAATGGTTTTCTACGTGAAGTCATCAGATCGCCGCCAGTGACGTCTTCAAGCGGCCATGCAGATGTGTGTGTGGCGGTGCAGACGGACTAGGCACTCTGAAGAAATTACTGAGCTACTCGGTTTTTGTTTTTAGTATTTCCTTATTACTGGCCCGCCTAATGGGCCAGTATTGTTTGCTGGCTGGCGTCTGTCGTCATCGTTTGTAACGTTGCCGGCGGGCGGGCGGGCCGGCCGCCGGGCGCGTGGGCGGCCGACACTACACGGCGGGCCAGTACGGTTACGTCCCGTTAGGGCGACACCTTGTTTTTTTCGTTTCTGTGCCGTGCGCTAGATTAGGCTGGCCATCGCATCAGCTTTTGAGCTCACGTAAATATACTGCATCGTATCATACTAATTCACTTACATACATCATAACACGTTACATTTACTGGTAGTTACGTTATGTTATCCGTCAATAAAACTTCATAACGTCTGGAAAAGGGGCACGTCGGGAGGGGAGAAGTATCCCGTCTGCTGTGGTGCTGACCGTCAACTGCTATAAACTGAAGTGCCGCTCGGTAACCGGTATCATTAGAATGCTTCGACGTCAGTCATGGGCAACGACAAAACCCGAACAAGAAACTCAGCTATTGCAGAGGGACCGCGCAACGCGCGATGTCAATTGAAGTCTTGTCAACTGCTGCAAAACTGTACCAAAAATTGCATTTGAGAAGGCTGGCAATAAGTAAGTAAGTAAGTGAATTTGTGTTTGCGCAGCAGTCCTTACAGCCTAAGCTGTCACGTAGGCGCTATGCTAGTGTTTCATATGCTCTGCAGAATAGTACAGTTTTCAAACGCACACAGAACTGAGTGAGTGATAGTGATGGGTCACGAATTCTCAATGGGAGAGTTCCACAACATTGATCCAGAGACAGCAAAACATCTTTGGCCGTTATCTCGTTGTTCTGGAACGTGGTACTGCTAGGTCACTCCATGCAGCAGAACTGAAATGACCACGATTGGCTGATTCAGACACCGGTGAGCACAGATGGGTGAACTTGAAGGTCACTCAAGGTCATCGTAATGGCGCTATTTGATCGGCCATATATCACTTCCGCTGTATATAGGCTACGTCGGGAGCCGCAGCCAGTTCGTTTTCACTATGCCTTTTCTCCTTTCCCAGTTTATGCCAGGTCCTTAATCATTGCGGAGCTGACAGTAGCAGGCGACAGCTGAAGCTCCATAAAAAACACGCTCTGACTCCATGCATTACGCTGATCAATACAATGCACTGGACGTCGATGTCTGTTAGAGATCGCAAATCAATATCAGACTGACTGACTCCGCTTTAGCCAGCTACAGGCAAGCATCAATAGTGCCAGCGTACAGCCACAGCGAGGCTATAACTGCATAAACTTCACTCGGAGCCACTGGGTGAAGATGTCAAAAGACTGTAACCGTAATGTACGAGCAGCATGAGCAGAACACCGATTACTAGACGACACAGTGTCATTACCAGCGACCAGCAGGTGTGACAACCATAACCATAAACATAACCCAAACCTTTCAAAACGTAACCATTTCATCTATGATCCATAATCTACCTGCTCCACAAATTCACGAAAATCCACCCACAGATTTTGGGGAGTTATCCTACTAACAGACACACAAACAAACACGGGCCACAACAGTACCCCGCCGAAAGCGGTGGTGGTAAAGAATGAAGAAAAAGCAGATCAACGAAGAAAATCTACCAGAAACGGACTGAAAACGAAGTTGGCGATGTACAGAATCACATCCAACTTCACGATCAGAATAGTCTTCTGAACACAAACAGATCTCGCGCATGTCAGCATGTACAACACGCCACGAACCCTGCTAGACTATACAGCACTTTTCTTAATCTGCAGGCGAAACGACACCGGTTTGCAGCGGAACTGACTTGACGCAACTCTAGCACTACACGGCAACGCACCCACCGCAAAACAACCAATTACACACACATTCAGCTAATAATTTCCCCTCTCACCGTTACACCCACTGCGTATGCGCCCAAGTTGATTCACAACATTTTTGCCGCCTGCGTTTCTAAGTGCATCACCGGCGCGCAAACCCAACAGCTGGTCGTGTGACGGGAGGCGGCACTGTGTTTGTGTGCAGTACATAACAAGCCGGTATGACAGGCAGGCAAGCCAGCAATAGGAACACATAAACATGACTGCAGCAGCAGCAGCAGCAGCAGCAGCTGGATTGAACTGAGCTCAACCGCATCAGCTGCTTCCCACACCAATCTAACATCATTAGCACTACTTGTCACTTTGTAAGCCCTATCACCACGCTCTGCTGCTGCCAAGTACAATCTTCCTAGTCACAGTTATGTGGTGCTCCCTTCACAAAGTCTCATTATAGATTGCTCCCAGTCGTCTGTCCATCTGTCTGTCCCATGTTTGTCATTAACGCAGGAAAGAAAAGATGGAGAAAGTCCAGAAATGACGTAAACGTGGCCCGCGTCACATGTCACTCACGGACCAGTGCTGAGGACAAAAGGTTAAAGGTCAATGTCCCAGGCCACACAAAGCTCCAGATACAAAAGGGCTGGTAAACTGGACATAAATGTGCCATAATATGGCCTAGTGGTCCACTCACATGTTGGAAATACTGTCTTTGCAAAATATCACGGGTTGAGAACTTGCATGGTCAAAGGGTCAAAGACTGATCCATCACTAATACAAAACAGCCGTTAATCAACAGCCATATGACTTCATGAATACATCATCAGTATACAATACAACAACAAGTCATACAGAAATAATATATAAACATAATTTAACATATGGCAGCAGTTGTTAGAGTAATAAAATTCTTTCAGTGTACAATCAGGTCTGAAACAGAACTGAAAGCCTAAATTTTATTTCAGCATTACAGAATTTCATTTACTACATGTAACCATGGACTACTACAGTAATCTTGGTGTTTAACTTTAAACAGACAAAATCTGCTGTTTATAATAATTGAGCACACATCAATCAGAGAAGTAAGACGGCATTCCATAATATGGCACTGGTCTACATATGTAGGCTGCATCTTGTATGCCGAGTGCTGACGACATTTTGCTTCTTCTATAGCCCGTCCTTACAGGGCCTGCAAGATATGATGAATATTTGTTACACTGTGTCTCTCTAGTTACAACTGCAATTCAATACTACTGTATGTCATTCGGACCCTCCTCACATTTTGTGAAGCCTCTTGCTCTCAGCTGTGATATTATTCACCGGTCAAAATGTGTCAAGTACCTAGATGTTCATCTTGCCTCTGGTCCAAAGTTAGGTTTGATGTTAACCCAATAAGGCGACCATTTTTGCTGCTTGCAACGCTATTTACAGTCAGTCAATGCGCATGGATAACATTCTGCAGTTGTTTTTAATGGAATCATATTGTTTGCCAATTTTGACATATACATCATCAGCAGTAAAATTTAAAGCTTGGCATTAAATGATTTGAATAGATGTTAAAATTCTGTGTACCAGAAAATATTTAGGTTCAATCACTGGGACTCAGTCAAGAGTTTTTATTAATAATCTCAACAGACTAGACTTAAAACACATTTTTGTGCTGCATAAATGTTGTTGGTTATGTAAAACGTGTCATAGTAGTAGTCGCAGTCGCACTGTGCAAAATTTATTGTGGTCATTTATGGTGAATGCTAGAGACAGTCAGTGTCTACATTACTTTCAGTCACCTGTAGTTGTTTATAGTTATGTTGTAGATATGTTCTCCTCCAGTTGCTTGATGTAGTTCTACTGTTTTTGTTTGTATTTGTATTTACTTCTATTCTCTGTCCTTTAACTGTCGGTTTTATGTCGTTATTGTCTGCATTTCTGTAAATAAAAATGGTCATATCAAACACAACATAAAATATCATGCCTCTATACGATGATACATAATCAGCCCTATTACATAACAATAAGTATTTTAAAAAGTAACAGCAGGAGTAGAGGTACACTGGAGTATATATCCATTAATTAAGCCCTCCTTGGTATGCACTGCATTGATAAAATCAGCAATTACTCTCAGGCATCACAATCAGCCATGTGTGACTACACGTTGAACTGAATACAATGTACTACATACTGCTGTATGTGTTCACTCTGAATATAGGGTGGCGTAAAAATCCGATCAATGGCTATAAACAAGGTGCCACCATACTGTTACCTGTAACTTCACCAAGTGTTGACCAATTTTCCTGATTCTTTTACTGACAGACTTGGTAGTAAATTTGTAATAAAGTCAGCAATAAAGACCTCATCACACCAAGGCATAAACGCACTGTTAAACCACCATGCGAAATATTTTGTCTTCTCACAAACAGACAACCGGCGAACCTGAAGTGCCACTTGGTAACCGGTATCATTAGCATACTTCGACGTCAGTCATGGGCGACGCCAAAACCGAACAAGAACCTCAGCTATTGCAGAGGGACCGCAGGGTGGCACAAAAAAGCAGCTCATTGATAAATGAGCTGCGTTTTTGTGCCACCCTGTATGTCAAACACAATAAAAACAACTGAAACAGTGTGTGTTAGGTAAATAGCTGCCTCTGGTCCTAACTGCAAGTCAAGAGCCTCATAAATAACATCAATGCAAACAGCCAAGTACAACTCCAGCAGCACTTTGCATATGCTGTAGTACACTCATTATTTACCAACTCATTATTTTCCCATCATCTACGTGACACTGTTGACTTTATTTCTCAAAGTTTTCTAGGCTAGGCTGTACGAGACATACAAAGTTTTTTTTCAAACAGCTAAAGTGACCTTCAGGGTCATTCAAGGTCATTGATATTAGTGCTATTCGATGACATGTGATTTCCCATCAGTATTTAATTGTAACTATGTGTCTCGCTTGTAGACCTTTGAGATATTATCACTTATTTCAAGAAATTTAAACACGGTACTCCATAACACCTAGACCAGAACTCACTATAATTAATCCGCACACCAAATTTGAAGTGCCTAGCTTCATCTGTTGCAAAGTCAGAGACTCCAAAATTTACCAAGAAGCTCAGCTACTGCAGAGGCTTTGTGAACAGCAAAGAAAACAACTGAGTAGGTTCTTAACAAAGCTACAGTAAAGAGGGAACTGTTAGTAGAGATCAAACGAACCGACCGCTGCTGTTCCAAGACCGGATCAGTAACTGCACAAATTTGTTCCGGCCGGAACTGAACCGAACCGAACCACACACAGAGAGTCGTGTTTGTTCTTGGTTAACTACGGAGGTCGAAATGCTGCTCACATATATTTACCATTTGACGACGTCACATGTATCATATAGAGTTCAGCCAATGTACACATCGGACCGGTCTGCCTGAAAACCACAGACCACCACAGACCAGACGTTATAGGCCTTACAGGACCACAGACCACGTTGGTGGTAGTCAAGTTTGTTGGCAACTTGGCATCAACAACACTGCTGTAGAACATTCAATGCAATTCAGTAATCTTGACAGTCTTGTTCTATTGTTAGAGGATGATGTCGGTGGCCGAGAACAAGAGAGTTCCTGATCTGCTGCAGATGGGATAATTGAGACTTAGGGAGCTTACAGTAGAGAGAATTACAGTAATCAAGTTTGGAGTGAACGACAGAGGTAGCAATTATTATTATTATTAGAACGTAGAGATTAACGTGGCATAAGCAAAAGTGCTTCTAGGACACGGTACACAATTAAGCTATAGTTCTGGAAACGACTTTGTGAAAAAAAATGTTTTTAATTGTCTCTTGAAGGAGAAGAGGAAAGTAGCTGTTGTGACACTGGTTGGAAGACTGTTCCATGCGCGAGCAGCCATCACACGGAAGCATCTGTCACCGATGGTGCGAAGTCGCATTCTGGGAACAATCAGGCGCGGCTGAGAGCCTGACCGTAATCTTTGCAGTGACTCCGCCTCGTCAGTCCAATGAAAATCACGGCTGAGGTATGGAGCAATGGTACAGGCAGTTGACGAATCGAGGTAAGGCCCGATACTGCAAAGTTGACGAATGTGATAGTAACAGGCTTTGGAGAAACAGACACAAGACGACAGCATATACCGCGCTGGCATCGCGTCGCGCAAGAAATGGTCAGATGACGACGACTTAACTGTGGTTTTTTTGTTCAACGCTGCTGACAGCATGTGTTGTCTCATCCCGTTTGCGGTCATTACTGACCTACAGCCCACTTACGTTTGATCAGCGATCCTAAATGCCCTAACAGGCACCCATCAACATCAGGTGTGGCAAAGTCGCACCAACCACAGCAACAATGCCTGTTTCCAATCGATCGCACAGCCACTGACCGGTACCCCCACTGACTACTAGTGAGTTGACTTATTACCCGGTTTAGAAACCGGGTACCCGGTTGTTGGAACTGGGTTACTCGGATTCGGTTGTTAGGGTTAGGGTTAGACAAAATATTTCGTTAAATATAACCAAAAGGCTTTGTTGATTTTACAAAATACATTTTGTGACAGTAACAAAATTATATCCACAAAATTACTTTGTGACAGTAACAAATATTGTTGTGTAAGTAAATAGTCACAAAATTATCGTAATGGTCACAAACGTTTTTGTGACTGTCACAAATCAATTTTTGCAGTGTTGGAACCCACATGCAAAGTTTCATCAAAATCGGAGCAGTAGTTTTTGAGTAATCTTGCGGACAAACAGACAAACACACAGACAGACAGGCAAATGCCGGGCGAAATATAACCTCCTGGCGGAGGCAAAAAGTCACATCACCCTGCTCGGTTTCCAAAATAAGACAAAACATCCATAGTTTGTTTCAGCAATCGCCAATACTACCTTTCAGCATCCCACAACTGCACAAAATGGCTATAAAGCAGTTGAATGAATGAATGAAAAAGCGAAAACTAAGACGCATTAGCTTCAATTTAATGTTTCTGCTTTCATCATTGACGAATGAAGACTCGTACACATACTATACAATGCGTTAACGATACAATATTCAGAAAACGGTTCCTGGTATACCGGTTTTGGAACCAGTTCTAGAACTTTAGAACCGGTTCCTTGGAACCGGTTCCTACGTCAAATCACTACTGACTACCAGCGAGGTCGAAAATACTGTGAGTCTGGGACACACGAAGTTTAGCGGTACGCACTCGAAATGCATTGCAAGGGAATTTTCAATGCGTACCGCTAATCTTCACATTAGCCAAAATACTCGTAACATGCCGCATGTCGCGCAGCAATTAACTATAACTGCGAAGAAATTATTAGCGTTACATTACCTGAGTAAAAAATCAAAATCAATCACAAAAACCGCATCTGTTTACCAGCCTCCTAACGTGAATCACCGCACCGCTATGCCTATCACCGAGTTGCACCAAGAAAAAGCACGCCAGCAGCGTTATCTGCAATACCCACGTACTACACAAAATCTAGAGCTATTGTTTGCAAAAAATGTCGCCATCGCTATCCGATTGTGCGTCAGCGGCAGGGATCAAGTGCTGACAGCTGTACGAGGGACCAGGCGATTCTCTATGTCAGTTAAAAGGCTTGACTTCACCCATCACTTCTTCCTCTCCTGATTCACCACTGTACATCTATAACGTCCTATCTCTTTCATTTCCGACTTAAAGTCGGGGTATAGCGATTTTTTTTCTTTTCGTTGTTTTAAAATAAACTATTAAAAATAGTTAATGGTGTGATTTGAATACTTTTATGTGAAACATAACTACAGAAAAAAGAAATTATTCTTCTCTCCGTAATGAACAGAATGCGATATTTTATTAGAATTAGATATTCTTTGCCCTTAATTTGACTCCAGGAAGTTGGTACTCGGTAGTCTCGTTAAAAAATCTTTGAAACTGAATATATCCCTTAATTTTTTATAATATTTTTTCTGAATCACGAGTACATACCTCTATTTAATTATGCACTTTATTTTGAAACTTCAAAAATCGCTATACCCCGCCTTTAAAACCTACCTCTTTCACAAATCCTACTTCCCGTAGTTTCACTTCTTCATTCCGGACTGCCTCCACGCCGTCCACGGACCTTTGCTTGGACCGTTTCTTCTGAGCTACTCGGTTTTTATTTTTATTTTTTCCTTATTTTTTGTTTCTGGACCGTGCGCTAGATTAAGCTGGCCATCCCGTCAGCTTTTGAGCGCACGTTAATCTACCGTATCGTATCGTATCATATTGAAATTCATGTAGGCAAATAATCTTGAAGACCACTCGTCCAAGGTGGTTCTTACCAGGTTTTTACCAGTATGCTTGCACCTATCGGAGAAGATCCGAGTAGGTGAAGCCTTCGTACAGCCAAGCGAATTTAACATTCAGTCCACGAAGAAGCCAATCTACGTCTTTACTGTAAAGATGATATAACGCCGGCGACTATTTATCATCTTTGTTTACTGTACGATCAAGACCAGTTTTTAAAGCTTTTAGAGTTGCTGAATCAATAACTTGTTAGTTGATAAGTCGTTCAGAAAAGAAATGACGTCTCAATTTCAATCGATATCTACCCTTCCCTAATTTACCTAAGTATCCTCTTGTAACAACATCGGTATTTAAGGAATGAGGTAGGCTTCATGGATGTCATGGACCATCCTTTGCGCATTCTGAAAGCTTCAAGGTCTTTGTGGTCTCCTCGCTTCCAATGTCCATAAACCAAGGTAGGCCTATACAAGCTGCTTCTTCGATAGATCATATATCACCTTTTAGTTAGTACCAGCGTCGCTATATTGCAACGTTTCCGAGATATTACAGCTTTTACAGCCTATATGACATATGTGACCTTGAGTTTCGATACTTCATTTAAAACTATAGCCCAGCGACGACCGGGATATTCTACTCCATTCATGTATGTATGTATCTATGTATGTATGTATGAGAGCATTTGTAACGCGCCGCTCTTACAGCCTAAGCAGTCACGAGTGCGCGTCCGTAGGCCAAACCGAAAAGATGTGTCTTTAGCCTGCTACAGAAAAGTGTCAATGTCAATGTTGGATCACGAAGTGACGGTGGTAGAGAGTTCCACAGTTTTGGAGCACAAGCAGCAAAGCTGCGTGGTCCAAAACTGGTAGTGCGGCAGGCTAGCACTTGCAGATCGCCACGAGCGGCAGAGCGTAGGTGGCGACGACGTGTACTAGCTGTAACGGGTACGCACAGCTCCTGGAGGTACTGCGGAGCGGTTTGATGACGACACTTGAAGATGATCACGCAGAGCTTGAAAACTATCCTCTCGCGAACTGGCAGCCAGTGAAGATCATCACGAAGTGTCGGTGTTATGCGCTCAAACTTCCGCTTCCGCATGACGTCGCCGCCAGCTCGTGTGAGCGGTGCGCGAGGCCGCTAGCGACAGAATAGCCGCTCAGCGCTCGGAGCAATTCCTATAAACCCCGCAGTCCGTTCCGTTCCCGCTCCGCGACCTCCCGTTCACTCCATTCTCGGCGCGCTCTGCTCGGATTTCCGTTCCGCTCACACGCTGTGTCGCCGCTAGCTGCAGCTGCAGCACATCAGCAGAATTCATCTTCACCGGCGCCGACGCCAGCATCTGAGCTCAGTGAAGATTTGAGTCGCGTTTGTTCCACGTGGTTATGTGACGCCAGGTTCTGTTTCGAGCAGCTGTATATACTGTATCCTAGAAAATGTCCAACATTTAGCTCGCGGTAAGTAACTTCAACAAACATTAATCGATTTTGATAATTTTTGGCACACGGCTTAGCCTACCGAGAAAGTAAGCAATTACATAAATTACTTTTCAAAGTTCCCATCTCACTTAACAAATGCTCCTGCACTGTCTGGTAAAACACAAAAAAATGCATCTTTTCACTGGTAGGCTTCATTACTGCTTTGCCAGACGTCACACGCTGCGATACGATACGATACGAAAAGTAAAAGAGAAAAAAAACAGTATGTAAGCGAGTTGTGGCGCCACCTATTGAATATATTGGAAGTTATGATAGTACTGTGAGCATATTGTTGTGGGCTGGCCCTGGCAGATTTTGGGCGCGATCCCATATAAGTACCGGTAGCGACAGTTTGAGAGGCAGCCTAAATTTTTTTGTCAGGTAAATAACGCACGATTTCGCCCATTTCCCATCGGATAACGTGCACGAAATTTCAACACAACAACGTCGATCGGTGAAGAGGTAAAAACGTTCGGAACAGAATTTTGAAAATTTTACCGTAAGAAGAGTTTTTTCCAAAAAACGCAAAATGGTTCACAATATTTCCAGGTTTTGCGACTTCAGGCCGCCATAATTCAGCAATGATTACAGATCACCGATAATTCACTACAAAACTGACCCTCTACGGGATGTCTTGTTTCCATTTTTACCGTTAGAATCAATTCAATGTCTTTCCCCTAAGCTGTACGCTTCGTACAGAAAACGTACCTATCCAAATTTTCGGCAACGGCCGATGTCCGATATTGCGTTTTAAAACCAATAGTACGCCGCGCTGCTGGAGCTGCCTGGCGACCGATATAATTTTTTATGGTAGAAAAGCAGACTGGATTGGAAACTGAGAAAAGTAATGCGGCAGATAAGGATGACATCGCTCAGTCGCAGGCATGTTACACTAGGCATCGTCGAATGCCGGAAGTAAACAGCTTGTGCACGGATAGCAGACCGCTTCGGACGAATACTGTATTGTGTCATTCCACACAATACAGCCTTCTATTTAGTAATGGAGCTAAGTTAAAGCGCATCTTTCAAGCGGTCATTCAACTAACATTGGTCTCGTTATCATTGCCTTGAGATCAAATATCGCTTTCTGCTGACGTATGACAGCGCTAGAAAGGCCCCTCAGATGAAGCAATGCGTTCAGTCTATTACCGATCTAACTGAATATTTATTTACACGAAAGCTGAATGCGCAGTGCATATGGAGTGATACCACAACTTGGTTACGACCGCGTTAGCAGTGAAGGTACAACAATAAGCGGCAGGGATCAATCGGTCGCGTGCCGTCTGTCTGTCCGTCCGTTTGTTTACAATCTATCTTTTGAACCGACTGACCTTTGAACTTGGGTTTTTGTGTGTTTGGGGTCATGGCCGTGGCTCGCCTGGGATTGAAAATCAAGGTCATAGGTGACAGGTCAAGGTCAAATGTCAATGTCCAGCGCGTATGGGCGTGGTAACGCAGTAACGCGGTCGGTCTGACCTCGATCCTTGATCGATGACAGTTATTCTAGTTAATGGATGGTTCAGAAACTTTGTGGTCCACCCCACTAAACACTAATGGCTGCGGTCTCCATTCTGGTTAACCCCAAGTAACCGACCGCGTGAATGGAATTCATCATAACATCTGTGGCCTATCGTAATAGCCGCCTGTGTCGCCAAGCAGGTGGAACAGGCAACGCACGTGAGAATATTAACGCGCAGTTCATCTACATACTTCGCCACGCCGCGCCGCCTGCATTCAGAAATAAATTATTTGGAGTATTTATCTGCGCATCCCGTGCATGCAGGTCTAGCTGAATTGGATTTTCATGCAGACACGCTCAGTACATTCATACATTGCGCGATGGCGACGTTCGACTTGATTGAAGTATTTGTGGTTCGCTGAGATCCGCATACATACAATTGGCTTAGTGTTGAGCCAATAAATCGAATAAGACATGATTAGTATCTATATCATGTAACAATTTTAATGTTTTTTTTCTGGAAACTTTTCCTGCGAGACACCCATAAGATGGCACCGCAAAACAACAGTATAAATGAGAGTACAACTGTCAAAAGTCATGAGCATGACGCTGATTCTATTACGGTGTTATTGTTGCTTATTGGACGCTTGACACACTGAACTAAATTTGAATTCGGTCGACCTGCGAAAAAAAGGAAAATGGATGTTCATATTCAATTTGTAATTTTTCCATTGTCAGTGAAAATCAGCAATAACTGTTGATACACAGACCTAGTAATTCCAGTTCAGTTCAGTTTGTGTTATGTGAATGCAATGACGGCGCTACCACAGCTAGGGAGCCTGGGCGCGCCAAGTCGAAAGATCTGGCTGAAAAGCTTACGCATTGGCGTACCTTGCATCTTTATCATCATCACCGTATATTCGTGTTATAGGCCTGAAATTGTTAAACGCAATTTTAGAGCGTTAAAACTTAAACAGAAAGGTAAAATGTATAAATTAGTAAATAGACGTCCAGAAGCGTTAACATCCGTCTTCGTGCAGCATTCGGATAAAAAGTCACTTTCATTTAAATCGACTGTATTTGGTAGAAAAGATTATTAATAACTTAATATAGGCTACAGTTGTTGACGCTAACACTGTTTCTCTATTTTGAAATTACAATTTATTAACAACCAGTGGCGGATTTAGGGACGGGCGCAACGGGCTCGCCCCCCCCCCCTTGGCAGAATCCGTAAATTTTTTAAATATTGATTATGCATCGATTATGATGCAACTTTTTATATTCAGTCCTCCATTTTCGATTCCGAGTTTAATTCTGATAAATCTATGACCATAAAAATTTCACCGCTTTTTAACTTTAAGTGCACCGAACGAACACTTTGTAACAGCTGTATACTCAGAGCTTGTGAGAGTTGAGTTCATGTCATCATGTGATATGCCGATTCTTTAGTATGCAACTGAGAGCTTATGGTCTCGTCACGGGTCTAGTGAGACCACTGGACCAGAATCCTTAAGAATGTATAAACACAGCGTTAACAAAAGGGACGCTTTACCGTACCTTACCTGCATTAATGAAAATCTTTGGCCTAAAAAATACACATTGCTATCTTTTGAGGACTGGTTAAAAGACATTCACACTATAATTGCTGAAAGACGTTATCACTTGTTGTCCAAGCAGCTTGGACAACAAGTGACCAAGCTGCAGGACTGTCATTTCATCGTTAGTACTGTAGGCTTTTAGTTTTATTCTATGATGTGTTAACCTAACTTGTGTTTATCTGTACGCACCTGCAGTTTATTTGCGTCCTTTCTTTTTTTACCGTTTCTGTGTTTTGCC
>Ga0209780_1001505_pt1 | contig 15442 bp, 23 predicted proteins | sample WorMetexBAHAMAS2_FD_187384 | JGI IMG/M metagenome (GOLD analysis project Ga0209780, IMG submission 187384) | Marine gutless worms symbiont microbial communities from Max Planck institute for Marine Microbiology, Germany - Inanidrilus exumae... | ecosystem: Host-associated > Annelida > Digestive... | reverse complement strand
AATAGTTGAAATTGAGAGGTATGCTTTGTCATTTTCGACAGTCGGTATGTCTTTTTCCATAATTTTATTTTACCTCTGGTTTGAAAGCCAGTGAGTTTAACACATTTTCCTTAACTTAGTGGCATTGGACATTAGAAGACGGTTCATCTATTGGATTAAAATGGCGCGAAAAAAGCGGAGACTTTCCATTTACAGCGCATCGTCTATCCGATGGAACACTTAGGCTGATCTGTCTGGCGACCGTTTTACTTCAACCTGAACCGCCGGCAAGCATTATTATTGATGAACCGGAGCTAGGATTACATCCTTTTGCCATAAATATATTGGGTGGCTTAATACGCAGTATATCTAAATCAAACCAAATCATTTTATCCACACAGTCTGTTAGTTTGCTGGATCAATTTCAAGCTAATGATGTGATTGTGACGGAAAAAATCAATGAAGTATCAAGATTTAACCGATTAAAAGAGGAATATTTGGAAAAATGGCTTGAAGATTATTCGCTCAGTGAACTATGGGAGAAAAATCATCTAAAAGGGAGACCTTCATAATGACGGACTGGACGAGGTTAAATTTTATAGTTGAGGGTCGATGCGTTACGACCGGTAGGAAAGGAGGTCGTGTATTTCGTGGAGGAATGCCTAATTATAGTTTTGTAGGGTGGGCGGAGTGTTTTTTTTAGCGTGCCCACCAGCCCTCGGGTGGGCAACAAAAACACGTTACCCACCCTACATAAAACTATGAGAAAAATGTTATTTGTTTAATAGATGGCTGAATGCTTTGGAAGCCTTGTCACCGGGGCAAGATTAATCCTCATTATCGACGCGATTCCACCGTCAGAATGGTTGACACCATCTATGTCCTAGCTTGACTGGTAAAATTATAGAGCATGGACATCACGACGACTTGATCCGTCGGAGCGGCTCCTACGCACAATTATTTGAAAAACAAGTACGGCATTGCCGATAATTGTTTTATATCTGTATTGTCAGGTATAAACTGACAGATTAACTATGAAACCTAAAACACTATCATCGAGATCAGCTAAACTCTTAGCCTATTTTTTAAATAAGGAACAAAGCTTTTTTACCTTATCTGAAGCTCGAATGGTCCTGTTTGAGACCAAACCGGGTACCGTCAGAGAATTAATAAGCGACATGGCAAAAAGAGGTTTATTGTTGCGAATCAAAGAAGGTTTATACCACATCATACCTTATGAGAAAAATCCAGAAGTGTATTTCCCGAATTGGCATCTAATCGCCAGCCAATTAGTCAAAAATAGGAATTACTACATAGGATATTACAGTGCTTTAGAAATACACGGATTGATTACACAACCTTCACTGATTGAACAAATTGTAGTCGATAAGCAGGTAAAACCGAGACTAAAAACCATCAAAAATGTAAACTTTCAATTTATTTATCATAAAGATAAACATTTTTTTGGTTATAAAAATCAATGGATAGATGATTTTAATAAAGTGAAATGTAGCGATCTCGAAAAGACTATTATAGATTGTTTATTTCACCCGGATTATGCCGGCGGCATAGTGGAAGTCGCAAAAGCCATTTTTAAAGTGAGAGAGAAAATCAATTGGATAAAATTAGAAGGCTATTTAGAAAAGTTCAATAAACAATCTGTTATAAAAAGATTGGGTTTTCTTTTGGATTTATTCAATATAAACCGAGAATTTAGAGAAAAATTGTTGCTCACCCGCTCAAATTCATTTGTCAAATTGGATTCCGGTTTGGATAAAGATACTCGAAGAGATAGCCAATGGCGAATCCAAATTAATTTAGATATTGAAACTATCCGTTCATCAATTTTAACTTAACCCAGGCAAGCAATGATAAAATAAGGTGAAATTCAATCAATAGCCGCAAAATACAAAGTTCGTGATAGACAGATTGAAAAAGACTATATTATATCTTGGATATTATATGGCATTTCGCAAAACGAGTTCCTATTAAAAAACCTTGCGTTCAAAGGTGGAACAGTCTTAAAAAAAGCCTACTTTCCTGAGTATAGATTTTCTGAAGATTTAGATTTTTCTTTGATAGCCGTTCTTACTGATGATATATGGCAAGAATTTGAGCATATATTTGAATTTATTTATAATGAATCAAGAATACAATTAAGTCTTAAAAGTCAGCATGAACATGTTACTGGGAGTTTCAACTTCTACATATCTTATGCTGGTCCCTTGGGCGGTACGAAAGATGTCAAAGTGGATGTTACAAAAGGTGAAAAGTTTTTCTACGCTTTAGAAGAAAAGACAATTTTTAGAGAATATTCTGATTTAGAAGAAGTATATTCACTGAATTGCTATTCGTTGTCTGAAATAGTCATCGAAAAAATGGTTGCTTTAATGGGACGAACTACCGCCAGAGATTTATACGATCTTTGGTATCTGTTTTACAGGGAAGATTTAGATATTCTTGACCATATTTGGGGCTTTAAAGATAAAGCCATCCATAAAGGACACATTCCTTCAACGTTTACAGAAAAGGTTAGCAATAAATATAAATCCTTAAAAGGTCAGTGGGCTAAAAGCTTAACTAGTCAAATTCACGATATACCTGACTTTGACGACGTTTGGCGTGAAATTCACAAGCATTTGAGGAAATTTAACAAAAACTATGAATGAATTTACCAGCAAGCTTTGGTAGACCTTTCAGCGCGATGCCCCAAAGGTCGCACCTTCATCAGTCACCGCCTATCCACCATCTATGCCCTAGCTTGACTGGTAAAATTGTAGTACAGCATGGGCATCACGGCGACTTGATCCGTCGGAGCGGCTCCTACGTACAACTATTTGAAAAACAAGCGCGGCATTACCGATAATAACGCCGTTGTTCTAGGACGCAAAACCGAACGGGCTGCTAGCAGTAGCCAGTTTGCCTAGCAAAATAGCGTAAGCGCAAGTGATAACCATAGTAAAGTCTTGCAAAAATGGCGTACAATTGAGCTATATTCCCTGAAATCTATCTCCTCGTTCCAACGCTCCAGCGCCCCTTTTAAACAGTAAAAACTGGCAATAATCCTTCTCTCCAAACTTGTGGAGGTGAATTTTCTTGCCAAACTTGATCCTGAGAAATCATTTAGAATGTCCATATTATATCGAAACAAACAACTAGCAGGAAAAATATTATGATAACTCAACAAGTTCAAACCTTAGAAGCCATCGAACACACTTACCACGATCAATGGGTTTTGGTGAAAGAAACCGAATGGGATAAGCGAGGTAATCCCATCAAAGGGATTGTGATTGCTCATGGTATTGAGCGAGAGGCTTTGGTTCAGCCCAGAATACAACTGCATGAGCAGGAGCCAAATGTAAAAAGTTACGCTTTTTACGCTGGGGACATAGTTCCTGAAGGGGTGGCGGTAATATTATGAATCTACGCAGAGCAGACAGAATACAGGGAATTAGCGGATACAAAGGACTTTTAACGGTACGTTGTCAAGTTAACGAAAAATATCTTGGTCGTTTTTTAGTCGATACTGGGGCTACATTCACCGTGATTTCTCAAAAATTTGCCCACGAAATGAAGTTGGATATAAGTCAACCCGTACGGCAAATACAAATTGCTTCAGCCCATCAAATGGCTCAAACCCCAGTAGTACGATTGAATTCTTTGCAAGTGGGTGACAAAAAGGTCAACAATCTGGAGGTATTAATTGTTGCTTTACCAGTTGCTTTACGTGTAGATGGCTTATTGGGAGTGAATTTTTTAGACAAATTCCGTGTCACTTTTGAATTTGATCAAGCCACACTCGTTTTACGCTAGAGGACAAAAAAAACACGCACCAATTTCCTTGAAACCCTGCTAATAATTAATCCCTGTAGTTTTGTATGGAAATTTATGGTAATATCTATCCACCGTCAGAATGGTTGACACCACCTATGTCCTGGCTTGACTGGTAAAATTATAGAGCATGGACATCACGACGACTTGATCCGTCGGAGCGGCACCTACGCACAACTATTTGAAAAACAAGCACGGCATTACCGATAATAACCTATATATTTTAACGATATACAAGGAATATCCGCGAGAATCATTACTCAAAAGAGGCTCAAACAAGCCATCGAAGAACATCCACAATGGCGATTTGGACTCCAATTGTGGCTTGAAATATTCAAGCAAAAGGATATTAACTTTGAATCCTACCAGCAAATCAAGCAAATTTGGGAAAAAGCAAGTGGTTGGAATGTTGATCGGATTCCAGCAAGAAAAGTGACTGATGCCGCATTCAAAGGTGATTTTGATATATACATATTTGATATACATAAAAATAAATGTAGGATCGTGACTAGAATTCAGGCTGCTACAAACAAGATATTTATACCTGAGGTTTATTCTCATGCCGAGTACGATAAATGGTGGAAAACAAAGGTAAAGCCGTAATGTTAAAGAAAATAGATATGCGTGATAAAAGCTTAACTCAAATTGAAACGACAGTTCTAAATGAACTGTTCAAGCAAATGTCGGCTGTACTAGAAAATTTTGCACCGATTCTTGTGAAGCTTACCCATTACACCCAGTATCCTATTGAGACGGAAGATGAGGTATTAGAACGTGCCAAAGTAATGGATGAATTGATGGATATGGCTAAAAGTGAAGATGATATTGTCATGTTTTTTGCCAACGCCATCTCTGATCGCATCGAAGAATTTGAGAATGAGCAACTTGATTTGCCAAGGATGAAACCAAGCGAAGTTTTGGCTAACCTAATGACGATACACAGTGTTAAACAAAAAGACTTGTTTGAGATTGCGCCACCCAATATCCTTTCTGAATTGCTCAATGAAAAACGCGCCATGACTGCCGCTCAGATTAAAGGGTTTTCTAAGTTTTTTGGCGTGCCGGTGACGATGTTCATCGACTGAATAAGGAGACAGGTAGGGTGCCAGGGATTTCTTGATCGAACCGGATAAGTCAAAACCCTGTCGTTGTTTTTTAACGGGGAGCGCGATTCGGTTGGCGGAGATTCTTTATAACTGTTTATGACCGTAAAATGATAGGAAAACAAATATGAAAATTGAATCTATACGACTGAAAAATTTCAAAGCCTTCAAAGATACCCTGATAAACGATATTCCCAAATTATGCGTGACTGTCGGCGCCAATGGCACTGGAAAATCAACGTTTTTTGACGTTTTTTGCTTTCTCAAAGACGCTTACAAAGACAATATCTCTAAAGCGTTAAATAAGCGGGGCGGATTTCATGAAGTCAAAAGCAGAAATTCAGATGCTCCTATCGAAATTGAAATTAAATTTAGTGAATCCTCATTTAAACCACCTATTAGCTATTTGATTTCTATTGAAGAAGAAAATGGGACACCAATTATTAAACGAGAAAAATTAGGGCATATTCTTGATTTTTCCAAAGGCAAAGGATTTGTGGTGACACTAGAACATCAAAGGGAAGAGCAAACCTTAGCGCGACAGGATATTCTTGCCATCAAGGGACTGGCACAGTTTCAGAAATTTCCGGTTATCATGAAGTTCGGTTCGTTGATTGAAAATTGGCACATTTCTGATTTTCATATCAATAGTGCCAAACAGGTTCAAGAAAACGGATATGCCGAACATTTATCCCGTGAAGGTGAAAACCTATCTTTGGTAACACACCGACTATATGAACGAAACCAAAATATTTTTAATGACATTTTAGAAAAACTGAAACAGCGTGTGCCCGGCATTAACTCGGTAGCCGCAAAAATCACCGAAGAAGGTCGAGTTTTATTAAAATTTAAGGATGGTAATTTCAAAGACCCTTTTTTAGCACAGCATGTCTCCGACGGTACCATCAAAATGTTTGCTTATTTGGTTTTGCTCTATGATCCTTCTCCGCACCCATTATTATGCGTTGAAGAACCTGAAAATCAACTTTATCCCAAATTGTTATGGGAGCTTGCTGAAGAATTTCGTATGTATGCCAATCGCGGCGGACAAGTATTTATCTCAACCCATTCTCCATATTTTCTCAATGCGCTAGAATTGGATGAAGTCTTCTGGCTTATTAAAAACGATGGATACACGACGCTCAAACGAGCTAGGGATGACGAACAAGTTGCGGCATTTATGGCAGAGGGCGATCAGATGGGGTATTTGTGGAAACAAGGTTTTTTTAACGGAGTTGATCCTCAATGAAACATATTGTTTTTTTATTGGAGGAGCCTTCCGCAAAGGAAATGTTAGAAGGTTTGCTTCCCCGATTGGCACCCGAGCTAAGTTATCGTTGTATCATATTCGAGGGTAAACAGGATTTAGAGAAAAATTTGGTTAAGAAAATACGTGCTTATCGTGTACCTAATAGTCAATTTATTGTGCTACGGGATCAGGATGCAGGGGATTGTTACACTATTAAGCAGAAACTGGTTGAACTCTGTAAAAAGGCTAGTAAAGCAGACAGTTTGGTCCGTATCGTCTGTAGAGAGTTGGAAAGCTGGTATTTAGCGGATTTAAATGCAGTCGAACTTGGGCTAAAGATTTCAGGGTTAGCCAAACATCAAGGTAGTCAAAAATACCGTTCGCCTGATGACTTACATTATCCATCAAAAGAATTAAAACATTTAACAAAGGACAAATATCAAAAAGTGGTCGGCTCCAGAAACATAGGACCACATTTGGATTTTACGAATAAAAGGTCAACCAGTTTTCGAGTGTTTATCGAAGGAATTAGGAAAATGTTATAAAAGGAAGACGATCAGGTGGGCGAAGCTATTGTGAAATACGTCAAAAGCGTATAAAATAACACCCCGTCAATCCCAAGGAATCCAGCATGAAATTTAAAACCACAAGCATTTTCGATAAAAGAATTAGTAAGTTACTCTCTGAAGAGGAATATGCAAAAATGCGTCAAGCTTTAGCTGACAATCCCAATTTGGGTGTGGTGATGAGAGGAACGGCTGGCATTAGGAAAATGCGCTGGGCGGTAGGTTACAAAGTTTAAAAAACGAGCAAGAGAATTTGACCGGTAAACAAAAATCAGAACTTAAAAAATTCATAGAAAGTGAGTACCAAAATGACTAAGACAATGAGTGATGAAACTTTTGCCGAATTGATGCAAAGTGTTAAAGAAGGTGCCAAAATTTGGCATGGCGAATTACCGCCTGCCAGTGAATTCGTACACATTGGCACAGATGTAAAGGCTATTCGTAACAAAATAGGCCTGTCCCAACAAGAGTTTGCCAATTTACTGTGTATTAGCAAACGTACCCTAGAAGGCTGGGAACAAGGGCATAGAAAATTAACTGGCCCGGTGCGTGCATTATTGACCATTTTTAAGAATGCCCCAGAAATAGCCATCAATGCATTACATGGTCATCAGTATTAATTTTATCTTTTCTTTGTTTCGGGAAATCGCACCGCTCATTCCCGAAACAACTAACTAAAATTATAGCGATGGCAGCCAAAATACCGATAGTAGGTTTCATAATAAATATCCTTTATAATATCACCAGTTCATCAAATTTTTCTCCGCTTGGAGCAGATTGGTGAGTATTAAAACAAAATGTTGTAAACTGTATATGTCTGAAATAGGCTTTTTTGTATGTAATAAAATTTATCCAATCACAGCTTGTTTACATTAGCTTACAAAAAAAGGAGTAACCATGTGTAAAAAAGCATTGTTATGCTTGGTAGCCACAGTGTTACCACTGGAATTACAGGCCAAAATTGATTTAGTCACTTTACCCGTGCGTGATCAGGTGCAGTTGACTATTTACAATGCGGCTGATTTAACGCTGGTGCGGGAGCAACGCACTTTAACCCTCAAACAAGGTATCAATCGCTTAGAATTTGGTTGGGCAGATACTTTGATTGATCCCACGTCGGTTTACTTGGATGCACCAGAACATGCGGGAAAAGTAAATTTATTGGAAGTGGCTTATCCGCCTAATGTCAAAGGGAGTGCCATTTGGACAATTGAATCACAGGTAGCGGGTGCAGTGCCCGTCGATATTAGCTTTTTTACCTCCGGTATCTCTTGGCGGGCTTTTTATATGTGTACTTTGTCAAGCGATGAAAAAACCATGCGCTTGCAAAACTATGTGCGCGTTGATAACCGCAGCGGAGAAGATTATCTCAATGCCGAAACGCGAGTGGTAGTCGGTAAAATCCATTTACTTGATAAAATTGCCGAATTAGCCCAACGCCAACCGCCTTATGGTATGCCGATCAGTATTATGCCAGCACCAAAGGAAGAGTATGATTTAGTATATGCAGAGAAAATGAGCGCATTTGCGAGAGCCGCACCGATGATGCTTAGAACTGCCCCCAAGAAAATCATTAAAGAAGGTTTATCCGAATATTTCCTCTATAGCATTGAGGGTACTGAATCAATTCGGAATGCTTGGGGTAAGCGTTTGATTTCTTTAGATGTGGAAAAAATACCTGTGCGTGCTCTTTATCGTTATGATAAACATCGTTATGGAAAAAAAGCGCAACGCTTATTATTTTTCAAAAATGATAAAGCGCATCAGTTAGGTGAAACGCCTTTACCTGACGGCAATGTGATGATTTACCGGCAATTGGCTGATAAACATTTAAGCTATGTTGCTGCCACAAACACCCAATATATTCCCGTTGAACAAGAAGTTGAGCTGGATTTGGGCGCGGCAAGACATGTTAAAGTGGAACCGGTTTTAATGGATTACCGAACTGAAAATTATGTTTTTGACTTCAAAGGCAATATTTCGGGACATGATCGCGTTCAAACTTGGCAATTGAAATTGGAAAATAACCGCGATTTGCCGGTAGACATAGAAATTTTCCAACACTTTCCGCATCCACACTGGACAATCCAAAACCCCAACAATCTCCCCGGCAGTTATGAAAAAATCGACCTAGACACGATAAAATATCGTCTAACTTTGCCAGCGCGTACTAAAGAATATCTGCTGACTTACACGCTCACCTTGTTTGAAGGTGAACGTCGCCAAAAATAGAGGATTTTACCATGAAATTGATGACTTACTTCATTTTTATTACTGTTTTCAGTGTTTTACTCATTGAAAGCAGTTGGGCACGTATTAAATTAGTGGCTTTACCAGAACGCGAAGCAACCGTGGTTCGCTTAGATAATCCCAGTGCGACGCTGCTTGAAGAGGAGCGTGTGTTGACTTTACAAAAAGGCCTCAATCAAGTTGATTTTTCTTGGAAAGGGGTAGAAATTCAACCGGATTCAATCCGCTTGACTGTGCTAAAACAACCGCAAGCAGTAACAGTGCTCAGCGTCAGTTATCCGCCCAATGAACAAGCCCTAGTCTGGGAAATAGCCAGTCCCAGCGGGCAACAAGTGCGCGTCAGAATTAGCTATCTGCTCAACAAGATTGATCGTTTAGTCACCTACAAAGCGGTGGTGCGAAAAGATGAGTCGAATTTAGATTTAAGCTCATTTTTAGTCTTGAGAAATTTCTCTGGGGAAAATTTACCCGCCAGCCGCTTTCAACTGGATTATGGCGAAACCTTTGAAAGTGCTGTTTTAAGTGGAGAAACCAAGCGGATGCAATTTTTTACAGCCAAAAAGTTGCCTATCAAAAAACACTTTACTTTTGACGCGGCGAAATTACCTTGGGATCCTAAACAAGTTGCTGATAATGTTGGCATTCCGGTTCATTATGAATTAGAAAATACGACCGATAATGGTTTAGGCAAACATGCGTTATGGGATGGCAAAGCCCGTTTATATGGTGAAGATGGACATGGCAGTACGCTTTTTTTGGGTGAAGATAAGGCTAAATTCACGCCTGTGGGACAACCACTTAAATTAACCATTGGCGATAGCCGCGATGTGGTTGTCACGCAACGTCAAATGAGTAAAAAGCGTCTGAATGAACGCCGCAATGCTAAACGAACCCGAATAGTTCTTTATGACACTGAAGAAACCATGCAGGTAGAAATCGAAAATTTCAAAGAGCAAGCGGTGTTTGTCACTCTCAAAGAGCCGATGCCTGATGAGTGGGAAATGAAAAAAGCGTCTCATTCCTATGAACGGGAAGATAATCGAGAAATTATCTTTGAGATTGCGGCTCCTGCTAAGGATAAAGTGGTGGTGACTTATAGTTATTATCGGCGTAATATACGTCCCTAATTAAAAAAATTGATACAAATATTGATTTGATTGATGACGTTGATATAGTCATTGGGGGTGGATATTGCAGCGCGTATCCACCCAATCATCTAACCATGACGCTTATTCAGTTGTTTCGGGAATGGAGCGGAGCGGATTTCCCGAAACAACTGATAATGGAATTGTTATTCAGTTGTTTCGGGAATGGAGCGGAGCGGATTTCCCGAAACAACTGATAATGGAATTGTTATGGATGCGTATAAGATATCTTACGAAGGGCCTTCAGGACATTTATTCAGTTGTTTCGGGAATGGAGCGGAGCGGATTTCCCGAAACAACTGATAATGGAATTGTTATGGATGCGTATAAGATATCTTACGAAGGGCCTTCAGGACATTGTGATGAACTCTATATTAAATTAAAACTCACATCTGACCATAAAGTGGTTATTTCTGTGGGTTCTTTTCATTTGTCAAGAGAGTGAAAGTCATTACTTTAATAACAAGGGGTTAATTATGAATCCAGAACAAACAACATGCCCTATGTGTGAATCGGCCTATTTAATCCCCAAAAAAGCCGTAGAACATTACTGCTATAAAGGACATGACTTTTCATTAGAGGAGATTGAATATGCTGAATGTCCCGCCTGTCATTCAGAAGTCGTCACGCCAGAGCAGAGTAAACGCAATGAAACTCGCATCCGTGACGAACATAGAAAAATAGATGGGTTTTTAACCAGTACTGAAATTGCTCAATTAAGAAAACGCTTCAAGGTTACCCAAAGCCAAGCGGCGCAAATATTTGGTGACAGGGGATTTTCAAAATACGAGAGCGGGGAAGTCACTCAAAGCTTAGCAATGGATAAATTGATGAAACTGGCTTTGAAGGTGCCTTATTGTTTTGAAGAACTCTGCAAGATAGCGAATGTTCAGGTGATAGAAAACGTTTAGCCAAGTGCGGGCAGCGACAGAAATCCTATCCCTCAGTGAGTTCCCTCCTGCGTCGGGACGACAAGCTTTTTTAAAAAATAGGATTTCTATAAATAGACTTGTCCCTTTTTAATTGTAGGGTGGATACGCTTCGCTAAATCCACCCTACATACTCACCATCCTTATCAAATGCCGATACTAAATCAAGCTCTTGGTGAGTGCGGTGGATTCACAACGGATTTGGCAAGCGGGTTAATGACTTTCAATGAGATATAATATGGCAACACAAAAACTGACACTTAATCTACCAGAATAAATTTTTTATCACTTGGCTCGAATAGCTGAATTGACTCATCAAACGATTGAATCATTGACCGTTCAGAGCATTAAAAGTAACTTGCCACCGACGGTGGAAAACGCACCCTTAGAAATGCAAGCCAGTTTACAAGCTACGCAGACACTTTCAATTGATGAACTGCTCAAAATTGCACATAGCCAAGTACCTGCTGTTCAACAACAACGCCATTTAGCATTACTAGAGCGCAACCAAGAAACGGAGTCAATGAGTCCTGAGGATCGTCAAGAACTAAGAAAATTAGGACAAGCCGCTGATCAGTTAATGTTGAAAAAGGCTTATGCTTGGGCAATTTTACGTTGGCGCGGTTATCGGATACCCGCACTAGATGAATTACCATTGGAATAATCATGTCATCCATTTCTGAAACACTTAGACAGCAAGTTTCGGCTGAAGCGGCTCATTGCTGTGAATACTGTCGTACTTGTCGGCAGATAATTGGGATGCCGTTAGTTATCGATCATATTATTCCTCAATCAAGAGGAGGTAATGATAAACGGGAAAATCTCGCGGCTGCTTGCTATCGTTGCAATGAGTTTAAAGGGGCAAAAACGGAAGGAATTGACCCAGCAACGGGCGTATTGGTTCCCTTATTCAATCCACGTCTTCAAATCTGGAAAAAACATTTCGCATGGGCAAATGGCGGTATTGGTTTGACACCGACAGGGCGTGCGACAGTCGTTGCCTTACGAATGAATAATGAATATGTAGTGGAATCCCGACAATTGTGGCTCACAATGAATAGGCATCCGCCCCTAGACCGATCGCGGCTCAAACCCACCGTAAGTTCTACTTTACATGATAGGGCAATGCCATATCTAAGGGCAACCACAAGGGATTGCCCCTACATAACACGTCGTAGGGGCAATCCTTTATGGTTGCCCCCTTAAACTGTGGTGAGTACAACTAATGTTAAACAACGAATAAAACATTCAACGCCGCCAAGTTCATCATTGAAGGTTTTTACCGAGGTGTTGACCATTAGTTGTACTCAGTGCGGGCTCAAAATTATCAATCCAGAGATGGGATAGATGCTTGCGCCGAAGAGCCGCAAATCAAACATAGAGAATGATATATGAGAATTTTTAAGCTCAAGTTGTTTCACAAATGGGCTGATAAGGAAGGACTAATAGATGAGTCGCTCATAAAAGCAATTAAAGAAATGGAACAAGGGCTTATAGATGCTGATTTGGGTGGTCATGTCTATAAAAAACGTGTCGGAATTAAGGGACGTGGCAAACGTGGTGGTGTTAGAACATTTCAAAATTGAGGAAAAAGCTTTCTTTATGTATGGCTTTGCGAAAAATCAACGAGACAACATTGAACATGATGAACTGAAAGGATTAAAAAGATTGGCAAAATAATTATTGAGTTATAGCGATAACGATTTAGAAAAAACGATTGATGCAGGTGAAATAATCGATGTGTTATGATGGTTAAATCAATATTGGAAGTTGTTCACGAAACGGCTAAAGGTTTAAATAAGGCTGGCTTGATGGATACAAAAACCTTGCGTGAATTCGATTCTCTCTGCTTACCACGAGTCAAGGAATATAACCCTGAACAAATCAAGAGGCTCCGATTCAATAATAATGCCAGCCAAACAGTTTTCGCCGCTTATCTCAATATCAGCCCTTCTACAATACAAAAATGGGAAAATGGCAAAATCAAACCCAAGGGCACTTCACTTAAATTGTTAAACCTAATTGAACAGAAAGGACTTGATATATTGGCTTAATTAATGGCGGGCTATCTGTGCTATAGCTTAATCAAAGATAAATCTTGGACTGTAAAAGGTACTTAGGTTTTATTCGTTGTCAACCATTCGTTGTACTTACCACAGCGAGAAAAAACGTCGAGCTAATTTGGCATCCACCCCTAGACTGAGCGTGGCTCAAACCCACTATAAGTTCTACCCTACATGATAGGGCAATACCATATCGTGCAGGGCAACCACAAGAGATTGCCCCTACATAGAGGGTTGCCACTGTAGTGAGTACAACTAATGTTAAACAACGAATAAAACATTCAACACTGCCAAGTTAATCATTCATTGAAGGTTTTTATTCGTTGTTGACCATTAGTTGTACTCGGTCAGGTTCACAGTATTCAAAAGAGGGTTGCCGTGGTGAGATGGTGCGTAGGACGCACCCTACGCGAGCTAATAAAGTCCATGTTATTTGACTTTGAGTTTTTAAATAGAGCCTCATCAGCCCTGAACGATCAATTAGATGAATATCTTTGACGGTGGAAATCCCTGTAGTTCAATACCGTTTATCAGATAAAACAGACCGCAGACGGTGTTTTGCAACCCCGTCAGGCTAAAGAACCCATCTGCACTTCTATGATCAACGCGACACCGGAGGAAGACAACGATGTATGACGATATACCAAAACCGACATTCAAAAAAATGAAAACGTTTACCAAAGCAACATCGGCGGCAGGTGTTCGTAAAAATATTGAGTGGCTCAATAAGCACCGCCGTGAATACAAAGGACAATGGATAGCCCTCAACGAAGGTAGTTTTCTAGGTTCAAATGAAAGCTTGGTTGAATTGCACCGAGTTTTGAAAAATGCTGGACAATTGCCGGTGGCTTTGTTTATTAATCTGAAAATGTGAGCACTATGCCTATCCTTTATAAGAAAAATCAAACTTTTTCTCAATGGAGTACCGGAGGTGCTTATTTGCATTTTCTGCATGAAATGGGACCGTACAAATTAATAACGGGTATTGAGTGCGAATTTGTGGAAGTCAACCGGAAAGAAATAGCACTTTTAGACACCGGGGCTGAGTTATCCATCGTTGGACATGAGGTTTATCAAAGTTTTTTAGATGAAAATGTCCCTTTAGGTTCTCCGGTTGGAAAAAGAACAATCAACACCAGACTCGGTAACTTTGAGGGACTTTTATACCGGGTTGATGTGGGCTTGACTGCGGATTGGGGAGAACCCTTAACGATAGAGGGTACTTTTCTGTTTAGTGATGCGTGGCAAGGGCCGACTGTATTGGGTTTTCATGGTTTTTTGGAAAGAATACAGTTTGCCATCGAGCCTAATTATGAACAAGTAGGATGTATTTATTTTTCAGCTAGTTAAGCAATATTGGAAACTATGATGAAGCTGGACTGTCAATAATCATGTAAATTAGTGTTGTTTTTATGGGCAATGTAGGATACCTGGCAGGTCTGATTTGGGGGCTTAAATCTTATGCAGAACTGGGAAGTTCTTTCCTACCGTCGAGATCCCCGTCCGCGACGTTTCAGATCTTTCATGTACGCAATATTTAACGTCACGGACGAGGCTCTCGACGGCAGGAGAGAACTTCCCAGTCCGGCATAAAACTGTAGTGAGTACAGCTAATGTTAAACAACGAATAAAACCTTCAACATTGCCAAGTTAATCAGTCATTGATGGTTTTTATTCATTGTTGAGCATTAGTTGTACTCAGTGCCGGCTCTGGTTCACAGTATTCAAAAGAGGGTTGCCGCAAGATTAACAGTGCGTGGCACGCACCCTACGCTCGCTAGAACGATAGTGCGTAACATGAATAATTTATATCATGATTATCGAGGAAGAAAAATGAAAACGAAAAAAGGGGCCCCCACTTTTAAAATTTCGCTCTGGGGACAATTCGTTGTATCCTTAGGGTTAATATGTTGTTTTGTGACAGTATATTATGCTTATTATCCCTCTGAATTTGCTGGCCATTCTCATAATTGTATCCTGAAAAGTAATGGAAGTATCGCTTGTTGGGGAGATAATTCGTCTGGTCAAAGCACGCCTCCAACGGGCAATGATTTTACTCAAATCAGTGTTGGCTGGTACCATAGTTGCGCCCTGAAAAGTGATGGGAGTCTCGCTTGTTGGGGATATAATAACTATCTTCAAAGCATACCTCCAGAAGGCAATGATTTCACTCAAGTCAGTGCTGGCTGGATCCATAATTCAATGCCATTAAGTTAAGAATTAATTCATTTAGTTTCAATAGGATATTGGCTTTATATGCCTATATTTTTTGGTGCCGCAAAAAAACATAAGCCAACAGAATGGTTAAATGCTGGGCTACCTTATTT
>Ga0209780_1001504_pt1 | contig 15447 bp, 13 predicted proteins | sample WorMetexBAHAMAS2_FD_187384 | JGI IMG/M metagenome (GOLD analysis project Ga0209780, IMG submission 187384) | Marine gutless worms symbiont microbial communities from Max Planck institute for Marine Microbiology, Germany - Inanidrilus exumae... | ecosystem: Host-associated > Annelida > Digestive... | reverse complement strand
TCTCCAACTATAAGTTTTGGTATCTTGTATTTCTGTTGTATATCGGATAGTAACTTGAAAAGTTCGTTATCATTTTCTTGTTTACTACTAGGGCTACGATAAATATTATACAGATCTATTATTCCTTCCTTCCTACGCAAAGATTATTAGTTTCTGAGTATCACTCTAATGTTGCAACTATAAATTAATTTATGAACTAGTTTATCTGACATATTACATGGAATACACATGAAACAATTATACCATACCTATTTTACTGTAATAAAGAACAATATCAAATCTCCAACAAGTTTGCAACATACGAGTACGACAACAATTCAACCGGCGACACAGGCGGCTAAATGTCGGGACATATCAGTCTATTTTTAGCACATTTATTAATTCATTCACCAGATGGCGAGACACAACGCAAGTACAGAGCAATGAAACTAAACTGACCCTAAGTCCTAAAAGTAGCACTAACCCTAATCGACATCGTAAGCCTAACCCGAACCGTGCGCATTTTGTTGACACCCACTAAAAGGTTAATCGGTAATTATAAAAGGAATTTCCGAATTTTTCGCGGAGGTTTGTGGGTGGGACGAATGTTGTCCAGTGAAGACGTCACTGATGTTAAAAATAGACTGATATGTCCCGACGCTTAGCCGTCTCACCGGCGACACATCAACGAGATCTCGTAGAAATCTCGAATGATTCTGCCCTGCCACTGCTAGTGCTCGTGCAGTGCTCGGTAGTACCGGGTCGTAGTTACGGTCTTCATCATTTCGGTCTATGATGTCGCGTAGTAGGAGCAGCCTGCTAGCACACCATGCACGCATCCCATATAGGACTACTGGTGTTAGCAAAGGATAGCGGGTGTCTTGTAATTTATGATTAACCATAGCAAAGATTTGAAGGTCTCTCATCAATGCCAACTAGTTCGGTTTCAATGGAAAAAGAATTTCAGCACATGCAGAGATGGTGTGATACTAACAAGCTTCAAATTAGTGTTTCAAAACTAAAGAACTCGCTCTTAGACTGTCCACCTGATCATTCTTTCAACGTACCACAATCATTTCCGTTTATTGAACAGGTCACTCTTACAAAACATCTTGAAGTTTTATATTTCTGCAACTTTCTCTGTTGTTGCAACGTGCATATGCATTATGCAACTGCTAAATCGGATCTTGATCTCATAATTAGCAAGGACCCAGATTTAGTGTATAATGGATAATTTTGTCTTAAATTTTGAGAAAAGTGATCATAAGCTCTTATGCTGCAATCTTAATATTACCAAAGAGGCTGAAGACAGTATAGTAGTCAGATACGACTATATAAACGAAAACTCATCAGGAGATGGGATAACGAACGTGAACTGTTTTACGACGTACTTCAAAATACCAAAAAAGAGAACCTACTTCGTTTAACAAATTAAACGATAGCTAAGCAAGTACTGCGCATTAAGTCTTGAATTTATGAATCTGCTACAAAATTTCCACCGTGCAGTTATAAAATATTTATACCGTGGTCGTCGCGCGGTCCCTCTGCAGACGTTTAATTACTACTAGACATAGTAATCGCAAGTTGTTCAGTTATGGCTTTGTCAACCACTTTTACGCACTACGCCACGGAAACCACCAATTTCGGTAAAATAACACAAAATACGGGCAATTTCGCCGTTCAAGCCTTTAAGGTCATTCAAGGTCACCAATTTTGGTACCAATCGAAAGCTCATATACGACTACTTATCAAGACTCTATAGGTAGGCAAGTACTTGGCAATAAGTCTTGAATTTATGAATCTGTTAGGAATTTATACCGTGGGCGTCGAGCGGTCCCTCTGCAAACGTTTACTACTAGACATAGTAATCGTAAATTGTCCATAATTATGGCTTTGTCAACCACTTTTATGCAATGCGCCCCGGAAACTAACAAATTCGGTAAAATAACGCAAAATAAGGGCCATTTCGTCGTTCAAGGTCATTTAAGGTCACCGATTTTGGTACTAATCGAATGCTCATATACAACTTCCTATCAGTGATTAATACTAACTTAATTGCTATCTTGCAACGTTTGCGAGAGCCTTCGAAATGTCAAAAATCGCTATATTTGGCTACCCCTCTTGCGTTTAAACCCCCCGATGTTACGATATTCGTAAAATTTTCAGTGGATGTCAACGGATCATCAAGGTACCAAATGGCGAAGAAACATTGCCGAAAATTTCAACCGGCTGAGTAGGGTGCACAAACGTTACAGACGACAAACGACAGACAGAATGACAGACAGACGGACGGGCGATAGCATATAGCGAACGTGAACGTGAGTTTACGTTCGCTAATAATAGCGAACGTGAACGTGAGTTCACGTTCGCTAATAAAATGGACGCAGTTGGAGCAAGAGAGGAACTTAGTTTAATTGATCGTGAGAAAGAAGGTACAATAAATGAAGGTCGAAAAAGTTTAATAAATAAAATAACACAAACCAGTTAATTTCAGCCTATATTGCATTTACTCTGCGAATGACGATTAATGGGGAAAATAATACGGAAGCAAACTTTGTTATTGGTGTTACTATGGCAAGGGTGTACGTCGCCGAAGCAAGAAATATATATATTGATGAACGTAGGAATGCGAGGTTAATTTAGCATTAACTGGACTTACGTTAAGGAAGCATATAGTAAAGCGTGCCATTTCACACTGCCGGCTAAGCTAAGTCTGCTGTCTACGACTGCCTTATTCCATACGACGATACAAGCATGGAAACTAGTATAACAGCTTAGATATGCTCCAGTTATTATTATTAGACTAGGTCCGTAGATGTTATTCGTTAATTCGATTGTATTCATATTTTTTTCATTGATTACTTCGCCCGCGGGAGAGGTAGCGAAGTATTGTAATGAGTACGTCTGTGTGTCTGCCTGTGTGCCCGTCTGTCTGTCCGCGAGGATGTTGGCGGTGAAACAAATACACCACTGACTTTGACGCATTGACGTAAAAAACGAAGTTAATTTAACGTTAATGGGACTTAGGTTAAGAAAGTATATAGAGCTAAAAAAAGAACCACCGGCGAACTCTGATATCCACGATTGCCTTGTTTTTTTCTGGTGTCATTTTATGCCGTAGCCTATAGCGTAAGCTTTTTGGCGTAAGTTGTGCATTCACATCGCATCGTATCTGATGTCACGACAATACATGCCCATTCAAGTTTCAACCTCAAAACCATGTACCAAATCGTTGAATACTTGTTCAAGCTCTGGGTACCAGTCGTTCCGAGTCACGGTACTTGTAGAGCGATGCAGGATAATTGGAGGCAGGCATAACGAACGGTGCAGTTGTACTACGAGAAGGAAATCCGAACGTCGTTATGCTAAATGGGTCCATTCGTCTCAAAGGCTCGGTCGGCGGTCGCAACGCGATTAATGACAGTTGTGGCAATCGTTTTGATTGAGTTATGGAAACATGCCGCTGATGCTGCGACATCTGCTGCTGCTGCTGCTGCTGCTAACGTTGAAGATACGGCGCATAGGCAGCGAAGGCAAGAGTTCACGGGTTGACTGAAATTACAGGACTGGACATTGACGGTCCGGACAATGGCGTACCGATTGTAACTGAACTCCCAAGTTTTTGTCACAGAATAAACAGTTAACAGGTTAACATAAATGAGCCGAACTTTTCGGCAGCAGTATGTAATGCAGTTTTTTCATTCAGTTGGGGGTCTAATTGCAGGCCTACCAGTCAGTCTGCAGAGTTGAGCAGCAGATACGATACGATACGATACGATACGGTAGATTAACGTGCGCTCAAAAGCTGACCGGATGCGGATGGCCAGCTTAATCTAGCGCACGGTCCAGAAACGAAAAAAATAAGGAAAAATAAAATCGAAAACAGAGTAGCTCAAAAGAAACGGTCCGGGCAAAGTCTGACATCTGCTATTGCTTTATTATATTTTGTCGACGGCTTTGTTCATGGAACTTAGCGGGCATATAGCGGCTCAACTTCACGTAGCACAGTCTACACTTACTGGCTTCGTGATGCCAACTCATGTTAGCACGAACCGTGCGACGCTCTGCGTTATGGTTAATGTGGGCGCACAGTGTGATACTAAACACGCGACGGTCGACGTGGCGAAAAAGAAAACAGATAAATCGGCTGAATTCAGAGTTTAGGGCAAGGTTGCAGGGTACCGTTATTTTCAGGAGACACTCGAACTCCCTTATAACACAGTGTAAGATAGGCTGAGGTAGCCTGTGTGTCGAAATCCATTTAGCCGTTCCGACTAAACACCGGCTTGTGAGAGACCGACAGACAGGCAGCCGTATACCGCGGTATGCACGTGCGTTGTATTGCGTCGCGCGGTAAAAAGTTTTTGCGGGGGGGGGGGGTTTGTTCTACATGTTATCTGTTCAGCTCAACAAGTTTAGCCTACATTAAAACTGGTAAAGAGAGTTGCTATACACAAGACGGCATGTGTTGTGTCTCTATGTCCTATGTGCTCTTGTGTGCGTGAGGTCGGCGACGTATCAATTAGACAAATGGCGACGCGTTAACGTACGTCCGTCGGCTGTTCTGGCGTGGCTTGCTCGGTCGAGTGCTCTTAACGCTCTACGCCAATCCGGACCGCTTTCCTCGCATCCCGCCGGAGTGGAGCCGGGCTGCTGAGCATGAACAAATGAGCGGATCTGTCGGTACGACGTCGTCGGCGACGAAAACACCGCTAATTGTCGCCCCGGCAACCGGCGAACGCGCATTTACCGCTCGACCGGGCCGGACCCCCGGCCGAACGGCCGGCCGAACGCAGCTGCAGCAGCAGACGGCGGCGTGGGATGTGGGCCGTAAACGACCGTCCGATGCGATCAGAGAGATGTACGTCTCCGACGCCGAATGACGTCATTATCGTCGTAGTCAACGACTGCGCGAAGTACTCGCAGTTGCCGTGTTTCTGATTTCGGCCGTGCTTAAATTATTTACCGAGCCTTGGTTTTGCTGCATACATGCGGGTTTGTGTTACAAAGGCATTAAGCATTTACCAACCCACATCAGACATGCGCCAATACAGGTGGGAGAGAGAAACTGACGATTTTTATGATTTCGCTTACAAATAATATACTTAGTTACTTCGGAACGCTAATAGGAAGTCATACGTGATCTGTCTAACGGTGATACTGCGATGATCATGAGTGACCGTTGAGTGTTATTTCGGCTACTGGAAATCTGTATATCTAAAATCACGTAGTTAATTTCAACGCAGTGGTGTACTTGAAGTAAGGACAGCGAAGCTCTGAGGTGCCGAGTTCGGACGATTCCGAAGACCTGAGACTTGGAGCCTGCCAGCGTCGTTTAGCTTTCTGAAGTGGACGGGCCATATGTTGGAAGTAGGAGGGTCAAACCTCCCTGACTTTCCGGCACTGGCACACACAACGACGATCAAACATCATAAACGTGCTACACTACTTTGTTATCCACACATGCCGATAGGCAAGGCGTGGATATATCGGTTACGGTTTGTAATTTTGTTTGTTTGTTTGTACGGTTACGGATTTCTCCGCCGAGGATAAAGCTAGCGGCGTCATATTTAGTACAGCGGTTCATCGGCTTCCAGGGCAGGGAATCTCCCACTATGGGGAACTTTGCTCCCCCAGAAGCTCCCCAGAAGCCCAAAATCCGACGAATCGCCCGCGTCGCCCGCCCCGTGGCTGCTTTTCCCATGGCGCGGGCGACGCGGACGTGCCCACGGGCCACGTGTAGGATCGGCATGTGCGGATATACGGCCGTCCCCGAAGACGGACGTACTTGTTGTCGTATTCGACCAGCGAGGGACGGATTCAAAGTCAATCACAGTCACGTGAGCTTCCATACGAAGAGCTGGTAATATCTTGGAAACGGTGCATGATAAAGACAGTGCAATGGGAGACTAACAGGAAGTCGCAATAGTCGATGGAATGAGTTCGAATGACTGTTCACACCTGCTTCAGTGACCTGAAGTGTTACCTTCGACCGTTCTAAATGCAACATCTAGGAAAATATATATTGAAAACGGTGCAAGCTCGATTCATCTTTACACCCTTAGCATAACAACAAAGCGAGTATATTCGTATGAGTAACAAATTAACAATACTAAATAGCGATGTTGTCGTGGACGGTAGCAGCCTACTGGCGGACTTACATCCCAAGTTAGTTTGATTTTTCTGAGAGACGGCGACCATCTGCAAATGCGTCGGAACCGGGACACACAGGACATGTCTCCCACTTAAGGCTGAAGGGACAAGCCATGTATTTGTCACTCCACTCCGTGCAGCCACAGTGCCACACGCATATCACAGAGTAGAGGTCTGCACAGGCCAGAATTCTTCGACCCGGCTGGGCCCGACCAGTAGACGAATTCAGTTCGCATTCAAAATTTAAACTCTTATTGCACTCGTGATCTAGGTCAGGCGCGGTGCGTCGATCTCGTTTGCCGAGCAGCTGTGCGAACTGGGATAGGCTCGTTCCTTCAGCCGAGCAATGTCCTCGTCCTGCTACTGTCGTGGCGTTTTCGATGTGCGTGATTAATTAAGCATGGGCATTAGTGCTCATGGTGTGATGTTATGGAGCGGCATGAGTGAGTCAAGTGTATGGCCTCACAGTATACAAAGTGACATGGAGAGTGGACCGCCAGCGAAACGTTTAAAAACAAAGTGATCTTGAGTGTTATTATTTTGCGTTCTCGTGTGTTTAAATGCTCGCTTACTCATGCAAAGAAATTATTTTGAGGACGAATTGCATCAGAAAAGGTTGTTTTGCAACTTATAATCAGTAAATGTTGTTGTTCATCTATATGGCGTTAGGCCTATGGCGTGGAAGCTTGCCCATTAATGAAATCTGATTTGCAGTCCATGGACTGTGTGATAAACCGCCTTTTCATGACATTATTTAAGACAAATAACATCAATCATGTCAAATATTGCCACCCCGAGTGATCTATGGCTAAAGAGAGTAAAACCTTTTGATCCAAATGTAATGAAATGAACGAATACCGTATATAACCACAATATGTCTGTTTACACATGAATCAGAAAGCGCACGTGGCTTCTACTTTCAACTATCTTGTCGAAAGTGAAGAACTTCGCCAGGTTACGGCAGTCACATACACAGTTGATGTGCCAGTATCCCGGAAACGGCGCAAGATAGAGACGTAATTACTGCAGACCGCTAATAGGAAGTTATATAGGACCAATCGATTAGCGGCAATTCTGATGACCTTGAGTGACATTCAAGGTCATTCGCCTATTGCAAGCTTTTTCAACTGGATTTTTCGTACAGTTGTGCAGCAGTTGACAAGATGTCATTTTGTTTGTTTATCTGTTCATTACGTAAATTGCTACCTTATCTGATGAATAAGATGTATATATAGCGCGTCGCGCGATCTCTCTGCGACATCTGAGTTCTTGTAGTAATTGGCTCTATGAACAAAGTACCAGATTGTCCCAATCCAAGTCGCATCCTGGCTGCCAATCCGTCCTACACTCAAGCTTTGCCATCAGGACCGCTGAGTCGACTGCGGCTGCTGCTGCTGCTGCTGATGGTGACATCTCAACTGTCGTCATGCCGGAGACACCCACTGGCGCCCGTCTGTCCGCCGCGGCCCAGCGTTCAGTCACTCGTCGCCGGCCGCTCGACGCAGTCACGCGCACCAAATCGCGTCATTTTTTGCTTATTTTGGTTGCCATGGCAACCGCCGAGATACAACAGACGGTGTTCCTACACGCCGCGTTGTCGCTGTTGGTCCTGCGCGCAGAAGGTAAGATAACCAAATTCGCTATCGCTCGTTTCGTTGTAGCCAGTCGCGTATTTAGAATTTCAAAAAAGGAGGTTACCGAAATTCAAAATTACAAATTTATAGTTCACTATGTAGCCTATTTCCCTTTAAATATGGCTTTTGAATATTAATTTATCAATATGTTAGTTAACAATTTCTACAAGTGGTACACGGCGCCAATGCATTGCGCCGTAAATACGCCTGCAGCTAGGCCTATACCGTGAACAGTTGGAAACTAGTGATATTTGTTTATTACATGCATTACATGCGTTTATTATTTCACGTCGTGTTTGTTCCTCAGTCAACTGTGGGTCTTAGAGCTGTCATTTTCGACCTGATTCTCAGATTCTGGATAATGCTCCCAGAATGACTGCAAAGTTTAAACTATTAATTTACTGACTAATTGCAAAACTTCCCGTTTTTATTTAGTCTTACTCTTCTGTATATTGCTTCAGCATATTCCACAAGTTTTGCTGTTTTTAGGTTAGTGATAGGAATAATGAAAGTCTTTCTTCTGTTAAATTGTGGCTAAATTTAGTTCTGTAATGCTTGACTTTGTTTAACCCACGACTCTGTTTATCACCATGTTGCCAACGGGCTATGTAACACTGGAATTCCGCATAACTAATGTTAAGGTTAACGATACGACTAATGAAAGCGCTAGTGTGGCATTTAGCAACGTACGGCTGTGAAAGCTGGACACTCAGAAAGAATGAAGAAACACGTCTTGACGCCGTTGAGATGAACGGGCTGAGAAAGATTCTGCGGATTTCGTGGACAGCAAAGAAAAGAAATGAGTGGGTTCTTAACAAAGCTAGAGTAAAGAGGGAACTGTAAGACACTGTCAAAGCAAGGAAGCTAGCATACTATGGTTACACCATGAGGAAACAAAGGAGTTGTCTGGAGAAAGAGATAATGCAAGGAACAATGCAATGTGCACGCAGACGAGGAAGACCACGCACGACCTGGATGGACAACATCAATACGTGGGCAGGAATCTCTGTAGTAGAGTCAATCAGAATGACAGAGGACAGTGATAAATGGATAAAGTACGTTGATGGTTTGGCCAACCGATCGAGGACGGCTAACGAACAGAATAGAACAAAGTTTAAGTATATTTTACATTTTGGCAATTGTAATAAGGTAATCAAAATGTGAAAAATATACTTTAACATTATTGGAATTACTTATTTAATTTATGTTCAAACATATTCGGTATATGTTAAAGTTAAACTGTAGTAAGTAACAACTGTACTTTTATTTTAAGTATACAATTTTATGTACGTTTTCATTGCCGAAAGTAAACATAATAAGGTGCAGTCGAAGACGACAGACTTTATCTCCGGCGTCCTCGCCTGCCGAACTGGACTAAACATATACGTCGTCTTTGATTTTGTCCCACTGGCTCCATTATATGAAATCATGACAATATCTACAAAATCGGAACTACATAATTTATTGCAATGCCGTCAGATGAGGATCGAGCCATTGTCACACGACTGGTAACATGTACAGAAAGTTTGGTGAAATTCTGACATGTGGTGTATGCGAATATGCCAGCGGACTGACAGACAGACAGACAGACAGACACGGGGGCGTTGTAACAAGAAGCTCGATAGCTGTAGCTGTGAGACCGTGCAAACACTCCTGCATCATCTCAAATTTATCTGTATGGCGATCGATGGCGACAGTCAATAAAAGTAACCTGAGTAACAAGAGTTATGTAATTGATTGTACATAATGCAATTGTTATGTAATTGTTGTCTCCCATCAAAGACAGTGTTGATCAAGTGCTGGCAACGAAGTCAGGTGTTTAGTATCATCAACTGGGTTAACAAAACTTGTGGTGCGACAAAAGGCCGACAAAGGCAAGTCCAGTTTCTGAAATGACCTTGAAGAACACTCCAGGTCATAGCAATGTCGCTACTCAATGTACAATATATCATTTCCATTTAGTCATTATTGGTAACCATGTCTCGTGACTTAAAGGTCACTCAAGATTATCGGTAATGATACGGTTCGATAGATTATATAAATAACTTCATATCAATGTGCAATACTATGTTTCTATCTTGTATCGTTTCCAGATACAGCAGTGCCAGATATTGGTGCAAAATCGCGAGTTTTTATAAATGACCTTGTTTGGCGTCCTCATTGACATCGTAATTTCGCAACGACGGTCGTTTAGCCTACCGCGAGATATCGGAATGATAGATCTATCGGACCGTACGGTGGAAAAATTGATGATATGTTTAGCAGTTTTGACAGAGCACACAGCAATGACGGACGGTATGGCATACATTGCTTCTGAACCGCACGGTTAAAACTGGTCCAACGGTAACTGTTGTTTCAATCGTGAAATGTTATTACGTAATCTCATTTTTTATTTCCACCATCGACTGACTATACTGGATCCCTCGGACTGCCTTGATGGACTCGAACTGAAACTATGCAGTAACATGCACAGCGCGATATTTTCTATGTCCCGGTGTCTGTCGGTCTGTTACAAGCCGGAGTTCTATCGAAACTGATAAAAGAAATTGAACTGTTTTTCGGCACTGAGGCTACGCTTGCTTTATACTACAATGTTTCTTGGAAACTTGTCCCACACTTAGCCATTTTTTTCTGATTTTTCGCTACTGCCGTCGCAAGTTCATCACACTGAGCGGCCGTATTTGTTTACAACAGGTTTGTCGTGACGCAGAGCGTCGCGCGGTTTATTTGCGACAGATGTGACTTGCTGTCCTGACCGCGTCCAGCGGAAAGCGTAATGTAACGGCCTGCCGGTCTGTCTGTCTGCATGTCCTGTCGGCATATACACCGTGACTCACCAGGGGGCAGCATGCGACGCCGCCAGCGTACAATTGGGTCTGGCAATAAGAAGGACCGACATACTCGTTATTTCTAGTTCTTTCATTAATTTCCCCGTTATTGTTCGACGAGGTAAATTAAGATGACCACTCGTCAGCAGCATACGTCATGCACTTTCGTACCGTATCGTATCGTTGATAGCTGGCGTTGTTGTGCGCATAGTGCTAAAAGCTAGATTTCGTAATTTAAAACATTAAGATCGGGATTTATGCTTCAATACAAACATTAAATTCATAGAATAAAAACACATTTAAAGCCAGTTGAGTAGTTCGCAGTTTGAGAGTTGAGACTTTGAACAAAGGAGCAACAGCAGACTTTTCATTGTGGTATACAACGATTGCAATGTGACTGTGTTAAGTCTATGTGAAGTTTTTACGCTGGCCGCGTCTAGCAGAAAGGGTAATATAACGGTCTGGCGTCCGTCCGTCTGTCTGTCTGTGACGTCCGCATACCGTGACTTACCAGTGGGCAGCATGCGATGCAGTTATCGTACATTTCGGCCCGATGATAAGGAAGACCGACATAATTGTTTTCTGCGTAAATCGTGCTTGAAATGTGAGATATACAGCACTTGATTGTAACCTGATGAACGCAAAATGATCCTACATAAATATAAATCATGCAAAAAACGTTAAACAATAAAAACATAGAAACATGTTTTTAATTTTTAAGAACTGAAAACATAACGACGCTTTTACAACTATGATTGTATGTTTATACTCTTAGAAACTGTGGCGGCGATACTGTTTAGATTCTACGACCACGTGAAATCGGCTTTTTCAGAAAAAAATCGGCCATCGCATTGCGTCTTAGAATAAACAATTTTTATTGTCGTCCACTGTAGCGAACAGTTTGGACAGTTGCATCTGTGTACGTGATGCGGCCTCACATCCCGCGAGACAGCGATAGTAAGCCAATCGCTGAATTGTACACGGAGTTGGTAAGAAATCAAGGCGTCGGTGATGATGCATCGCTGAACCCCTCGGGTCGGCATTCCGGGTGACTACATGTTCACGGTTCGTATATGAATGTTGGTCTGCACGCCCACCGCGGCTTCAGGACGTGACGTCGCGCGCCATGGCGACAGCATCGTCGACTGCTTCAAGCACGGCCGCGATGCTATCTTCGCGGTTAATTCAATTAATGTTGCGTACCGTAGTTGGGACGGAGCTGATGTTCCTGGTGACGACGCTTCTCGGGTCTGCTGTCCAGCGCTATCACTGTCTACGATCGAGTCGCGAGATCGACATTTCTCAACGCCGACACTTCTTCTTCGCTGTCCGGCTCGTTGCCTCTCCTACTACGTTCCACTCTTCGTTCTCTTTCTGTCCCGCAACCTATATTTGTCCGGAACGAAAACTATCGGCCGTCGGGATCACGTCGTGACGTTTCACGGCTTTTCCGCGTGCCGATCATTTCCGACAATCACGTGTGCGCACGAATGCACGTAAATAAATTCTCGCAGTGCTGAATGCTCGACGTTCACTGCCGAGTGAATGAAGATACGCCAGCCGAAGTGTGACTTGACGAATGCAAAATCACTAAAACCCAAACATCAGTTATTAAAGAAGTGTGTTCTTGGCTGCCACCTTTCCACAAACAGATGGCATCTCGCTTCTCTCCCTTCTATCCAGCCAACTAAGGTGCACGCAGCCAAGATATCTTTCTCTATACAACTGGCCATTTTTGCATGCATGTGCACTAGGCTATATACAGAAGGGTTAAGCTCGGCTAAATTGCTACCATACACGGCGCACAGCGGTTGAAAACCGCACCGGCTTAACCTCGTGAACACTCACCAGATGATGCGACCAGCATACATCCGATAAAGTTGATAACTACTTAATTTATTGACACAAAGGATGAAAGGCTGAGTTGGCCTAGTTGGCTGACCTATAGCAAACGGCTTACCCACATATGTGGTCACCCGACAGGGAAAGTTCGCCGGTCAAAGACCAGCGTTCTACCACTGTGCAACGCAGCCAACTAACAAAACCGGCAGGATGCAACATATCGTCTCCTCATCAGTAAGTCAAAGAACGTGGTATTCTGCATTAAACGGTCACCACGAAAATCGCAACAGTCAGCAGCATGTCTTTGCCATGCGAATTGTTTTTGTTTTTCGTTTTGTTTTCCAAAAAAATGCAATTATTATCAGCGTTGTCCCTAAATGCGGCGGTCTTATGATAGTCGCCAGCCATGTTTTCAGTACAATCGTCATGCTTACAGACTTAAATCCAGCAGTTTGTTAATAGAATCTGCCGTGCGACCACTGTACGACTGATTGAAAAGTGATCATACACTACGGCTGAAGAGCTCTTGATGACAGACTGGCGGTTTGACGTTGATCATCTCAACGAGCCCGTTCAGTACGGAGATGGGTGACCGTTCGCGGCTATAACGTCTTGATAGGTAAGCTGTAACCATCAACTGTAGCCAAATCAACCTCCTTTTACGGCTGGGAAGGTAACCGTAGGTTTGGCGTCGCAACAGCCACGCATCACGGACTTGTAGAATATCCACCTACGGACTGCACGGCCTAAGGAAGAGCATAAACAACCGCCTACATTCCTCTAAGGAGTGCTACCCTTTACTTTCACCTAAAGAGGCTTGTTTAAATTTGTCGACAGACTTTTGTTCTACTGAAGAATTCACGGCGCGGTGCGAGACCGGTCACGTGATCCTGATAACTTCCGGTCGCTACGGGCGCATGCGCATTGGTCGCTGCGTGCGCGTCGACTTCGGCTACGTCGGCTGCTTCAGTGACGTCGTCGACGTGCTGGATCGACACTGTTCAGGACGGCAGGAATGTCGGCTGAGAATTCCGGATCCGGAAATGGACGAACGACGACCGTGTCTGTCCGACTTGACCCGGTACCTGGAAGCCAGTTACCGGTGCATTCCAGGTCTGACAGTACCCTTCATAACAGTCTGCATGTGTGTTATTCACCTGAATTGGCGCAAGCACAATGAAAAATTCGGGAAAACCAATGCGCTGTATGAAAATTTTTATAACTGCTTGCGTCACTTTCAGTGCCGTTTATGTGTCTATTTGACTGTTTGTCTGTGTTTATTAGCAGGATAACTTATAACCTTGTGATGGATTTTAATGAAATTTAGAGAATAGGTAATGTTTATAACAACAAGATGAGTTATCTAAATTTATGAAGTGATTTCGAACACATTCCGGATATTTTATCTTATTTATATCAATCAAGTAGTCGACTAATGTCAAAAAGTGAGTGAAGTTGGGAAAACCAGTTACGGCGAAGTGCGGAAAATTTCTGCCGGTAACGGCACTGTGCCGATTTCAACGTGGCGTGGTGGAGATGTGCGAGTACCGACGAGTTTGTTGATGTGTCGTGATGCAGTGACGTCAGCGGAGAAGTTCGACTGTGCCAGTACGACGACGACCGCCGCTCATCCAGGCCCAGCTGTCGCAGCCACCGCCGCCGCGTCGTCGCCGTCGCTGTTCGTGCTCGGTCCGGCCGCCTTCGACCCCTCCGACGACGACGCTCTCAGCTGCCCGCTCGTCGTCAACGCCGCCGAAGGACAGCACGTCAACTTGACGCTGTACGACTTCGCGGCGACGTCGCATCTAGATAACGTCATCGACGACCTCAGGGGATACGATCAGGTACGACTGGTCTCCATGGAAACGGCTGCGTTGTCAAACTTCTCATTCATTAGTTGCTTCGCCTCTGGTACGGGTGCGAAGTATTGTGAGCAGCGTGTCTGTATGTTTGTCTAGATACGAGATGGTACTATATTTACGTGCGCTCAAAGGCTGACGGAAGGGCCAGATTAATTTAGCGCACGGAACCAAAAACGAAAAACCAAGGAAAAACTAAAAACGAAAACCGAATACCTCAGAAGAAACAGTCCCGGTGATTAGTCTGTTAGTTTGCCTGTCCGCTTGCCTATCTCGGAAACCACACGTCAAATTTCACCATTTTTTTGTACATTTTACCTGTGGCCGTGGCTCGGTCCTCGCCCAACCCCTGCAACGAATGTGATGACATTTGGCGTGGAGGAGTCGACCTTCGGTCTTTAGCAATAATTGACTGCTGACGACTGTTGGCTGAGAAGGTCATGCCATGACACGTTAGTTGTGGTATCATGAGTAACGAGAAGCTCAGCAATCGCCGAGATACCCGCGCGACGCTCTGTATCAGTTGAAATATTGGCCTACTGTTGTGCAAATAACACAAACAGATCGCGTGTTAGCCTGAGGAATACTTTCAGCAACTGTCACGTTTTATTCCGCTACCTGCATACTTTTGATCACGCATGGTTGCACTGTACAACTATTGCATAGCGAGCATGCAAGTTTGTCCGTGCGTGTTATCAACAGACTTCCGTACAACTCATCTTGGTGATGTTCATTGGACCGTAACTGTAATCACCCAACGTATACTACCATTAATGTTGTTGACATGACCGCGTATTACTCCGTCAGCGCGTCATTATGGACGCGAATGACCGTGGCGGATGGAAACAAAGGTTTCGAACAGTAAAAGGTCACTAAAGGTCATCCGTATTGGTGCCATTTGATAGGTCACATTCGGTTTCCTATTAGTATTCAATTGCAACTGTGTCTATCTTGCACTGTATCCGAGATATTAACACTTATTTCCCAAAATTTAAAGAGGTTACGTGACCCTGAACACATCCCTTTCTGGGGTAACCTATATCATGTATGCACTCGTACTCCTCTGTATCAATCAGCATACGAAATTTGAACTGCCTAGCTTCACCAATTTCGAAGATATGATTGGAAGCCAAAATTTAAAAAATACGGGTC
>Ga0209780_1001503_pt1 | contig 15450 bp, 14 predicted proteins | sample WorMetexBAHAMAS2_FD_187384 | JGI IMG/M metagenome (GOLD analysis project Ga0209780, IMG submission 187384) | Marine gutless worms symbiont microbial communities from Max Planck institute for Marine Microbiology, Germany - Inanidrilus exumae... | ecosystem: Host-associated > Annelida > Digestive... | reverse complement strand
GCCTGCTGCACCCTATTAGGGTGCACCTGATTAAATGTCTGTAGATAATAATTTGTTGAATTTTGTTGTGAAAATGACATGTAACCTATGTACCTGAAGTCTTGGCAAGCACATAAAACCAAAAAACACAATTAATTCTAATTTGGGATCAAGCGGGTTAAGGATAGGCAAGAATAAAGTAACCTCCCGATCTCGTTGCCTTTTTGTTCAGCGACGACCCAAAATGGGAAAGGATATGGAAGGCTCATTTAAGTCATTATAATAGCGCCTACAACAGGATGGAAACTATTAAAACTAACCAACCACCACAAGACCTATTTATTTTTCTACACCATGTACTGATTTTCTGTTCCCCTCTGACAACCTTCAGTTTGTTGAATGCCTTCATGGAGATGAATTAACTCTCGCCTTCTTACAAGCTGACCAGTTCCTCTGCATGGTTAATGTTGGCAAAAATCACAAGGGACTACTTAATTTTGGCACGCACACTGTCTAAGAATTAAACTAAACCTTAAGACTTAACTACAAATCTTCACATTGCAATCTTCACATTGCATTGTTAATCCATAAATGCATGGATACGCAGTCGAAAACAACTGATGTAATTACAATAAGAATTACACGGCTGATGAGATGAGTATGCAAACCTTGGGCTGTTTCAGACTAAAACACAGAATTTTGCAATACCACGGTAAAGACGTGGCATAAAGTACAGTCAGTTAGTTGGAGTTTAACGTCCCCTTTCAGAACAAATATAGCTATATCAGAGATAAAACGTCAGGGGTGGAGAGCTATCCCTACCCAGTGAAGGAAGGCCAGCGATATATTAACCTCAACCCTGGCCGCTTTTTTATTCAGCAGCCACCCAAAAAGGGAAAGGGATCGAGAGGCTCATTTAAATTATTACGCAAGCGCCTACAACAGCGGAAGACAACAATCGCACCGCAAGACTAAACTAAACCAAATACAACAAAACACCAGAATAAATCTTAACTAAGTAATACAAATAACACAAAATGAACAAAACAAACTAAACCCAGGTTCGGTCGCCTCCTACGACCAGTGTGTAACCAGTAATGAAATTTACATAGCGCCAGTATTCAGTCAAATACCGTAATATGAACTCTAATTTCGTTTAAAAACCTAAATATAAACTAAAATGTTGAAAAACTGCACAAGGTTATTGTTATTATTATTATAAAAATCGTGCTTGGGGCACACAAATCAATAAAAACATGTATACACATAAGAAAATAAAAAAATGTAACTAAAAACACATTATGGCATGCCACATACATGTCTTTTTCAGTTGGCTTATAAACTGCACTGTAATTTTCTCAATATATAGACTTAACGAACTGTAAAAACTGTTGACAATATGAAACATAATGGTCCGGAACTTCACTCAGCAAATGCTATCACAATATAAAACTTGTCAAGTATTGTAACTAACAAACTAGTTTCACACATGGACATAAGCAAACACATCAAGAACATCATATTACACATGGGACACACGTGTCTGAACAGACTTAATCTGAGCAAAACGTACCACAGTTTGTCACGATGGAACATCCTGACTTATGCGCACGTGTGTGCGTGCGTGCAACTGTGTTGTATAAATCCCACACGATACAATGTAGCCTATGCAATCTCATTTAGGCCTACACTGGAGGAAAAATACCTAGTGCAACATAGCATGAGTCACGTGACACCATGCCTCCTTTAATGCAGTATGTAAAACTGCTTATTTCACATGTGCGGACGCTAAAACAAAACTCAAATAGTAAAACATTTCTGTCGGCGCTGCTGTTAACTGACATTCTGTTTCACTTTTATATCAGTAAAATGTCACTTGAACTGTAATAGATTGCTATAGCCTTATGTACAACAAGATGTCAAGTATCACAATTGTATGGCCATTAACCAGTGCAAATCTGCATAAGTGTCTTCAGCACTGTAAGTCGAGTAAATCACTTGCAAAACACATCATAGGTATGTGGTTAATCGTGCTGATGAATACGTTTTCTGTGTGGTGAGATATCTGCATGCAGTAAATAAGACATATGTATGGCCCATCCTTATTAGGATGGTGTAGGTGGTAGGTGGTGTAGGTGGTGGCATAGTGGTAACGTCGTTGGTCTAGATCAACAAGGTTTACCTACGCCGAGCCCGGTGAGTACTGGGATGGGTGACCGTCCGGGTTCGACTCCCGGGGCGGCACTTTATTTCGGTATGTAACCAACCACCCAGGTCGACTCAGCCTCCGTGGAACGGTAAATGAGTACCAGCCAAAGGGCAGTGATGTTCTGCGGCTGGGGAGTAAAGGCAGGCATGGTGTAATTTGCAGGTAAAACTGTGTGATCCACGTCTGAGCGCATTTGAGGCATTGCGGAAAAAAACACCCTATACAGATAGACGCATACTTTATGCGTACTTTATTCAGCATGAGTCCGCATGTGTTTCTTTAGACGGCAGTGTTCAGTAAATCCCATCTGACACACACTGCATGTGTGCGGCTTATTAATGGTGTGAGTAAACAGGTGTCGCTTGAGACTCTGACGACGAAAAAATTGTTTCTGACATACAAAACACACGAACAGTTTATCACGCGGTTTATCATGTAGCTTTTTGTGTCTGATGAGACTCCTGCAGGAACGAAATGCCTTTGTACAAATATCACATTTGTGCGGTCTTTCAACAGCGTGAGTGGACAGGTGTATTTTCAGGGCACTACGTTGAGTGAATCCCATTTGACATTCGTTGCACGGGAACGGCATATTACCAGTATGCGTAAACATGTGTCTCGTAAGATGGCAACGCTGACCGAATCGCTTGTGACACACAACACATGCGTGCGGTTTAGCATGCATGTTTTTGTGCATGGACAGATTGCTGGAGGACGTGAACGCCTTCGTACAGAGATCACACTTATATGGACGTTCGCCAGTGTGACTCCGGATGTGTTTCCTTAGATCTATGTGTCGAGTAAATCCCATCTGACAGACATCACATACATGAGGCTTATCGGTGGCGTGCGTGAACGTGTGTGTCTTAAGATTGCCCCAATCGGCAAACCGCTTGCGACACACATCGCAAATGTACGGTCTGTCGCCTGTGTGTTTTCGTTTGTGTACAGTGAGTTCACTGGAGGAAGTAAACGCTTTGGTACAAATATCACACTTGTATGGCCTCTCTCCCGTGTGCGTCCGCATGTGTCTCACTAGACAAGTGCTGCGAGCAAACTGCTTGAAGCATATGCCACATATGTACGGTTTATCATCCGCGTGTGTTCGCTTGTGTCTGGCCATATGGTAGGAAGATTTAAACACTTTTGTACAAATATCACATTCGTATGGCCTTTCACGAGCATAAACACGCTTGTGTGCTGTAAGTTTTCGCTTCTTATTGAAAGCCTTCTGGCACACATCACAGTGGTGTGGCTTTAAGTCAATGTCGACATGCTTGTGTCTTATAAGCACACTGAAAGAACTGAAAGTCTGATGACACATTTTACATGCATAACATTTCTCATCGCCGGAATTGGCCAACCTGGTGGAACTGTTAGACACCTGATCCCATGAGTTCTGTCTTTCAGTATCACCCACCTGTTTTACACTCACAACCCCATCTGCATCTCTCAGCATACCAGAACCCACATCATTCGAGTCTCGTAACAGCAGACAAAATAATTCATCATCACACTTATCAATAACATGTTCACTTTCATTTACACCGGTAATCAACATGCTGGACAAAACGACTCTCTCATCTTGCCGTTGTCCACGTTCATGGGCAAAGGAGGTCATCTCTTCTTCCGGTGTCTTGTGGCAGATGAATGGAAATGCTGTGCTACACAGTGGGTGGCTTGGTCCTTGTGGTTCTTCGTTTGACACCTAATAAATAAAATATGAATTATCTGTATCATGGGCCATATCATAGGCCATACTTCACAAACATCTTAAGTTAACAATTTCTAAATGCAAATATATGCAAATGGCTCATTTCATGCAATACTTAGTCACTAAAGCAGAAACTCAGTATTACAAAACTCAATACACAACATCCTATAGTACTCATTGTGAAATTCCATAATGTTTGTGCTACTTGTCTCCAAACCATCAAGGCACACAATGTTGCAACTAGTGATTTAGGCTTTATCATCTGTACCATTAACATCAGACTAGACAACTGCCTTAGAGCCTTTCAAAATTTCACTGAATTCTAGAATAAGCAATAGACAACAGCATAAGCCTGTGTGCATAAGTAAGTAAGTAAGTAAATTCTTTATTAAACACGTGACAAACGCACATGGAACATAATGTGATAAAAAACATGGGACGAATGTAGATACAAAAAAAGCTACACAAAAGTAGTGTGAACTAATAACGGTTACACGTATACGAACAACATAACAATAAAATTGGTTGGTTAATAGATGTCGCTAAATAACATTCTATAGAGAAAGTTTTTCTTGCTAGCAGCATTGACAATTGACTTCGTTAATACCTCTGCTAACTGATGTGTAAATTATCCTCAAAATACAAGTTGTTTGCCGTGTGAGATTAATTCTCAAATAGTGACTTGACTTGCAACAGAGTCCCAGTGGGAAAGAGTAAATTTTTTACACAATTTCCAGCCTTTAGAGCTTGCAGTGAATAGTTTTACACTGTGACTGAAAACGACAAAGATATAAGACATTTGACTTTTAATCATAATTTTGGCAAATACAAGTCTTAGCCCCTAGGGATGACAAACCACCCCTAAAAGGGGTGTGGTCTGAGTCACTTGACCCACGTTAAATTTTTGTGACCATAATGATATGTATGGAATGGCAGAGTCGTCAAATTTTGTATACAGGTAGGCTGTGTAAAGTCCTACTATACGGATGACAAACTACCCCTAAAAGGCACGTGGCATGGGTCATCTGACTCATTTTTAAGTTTTGTGGGCCACGATGCATTTTCACGGCTGAACCCAGTCATCAAACTTTGTATATGCTTAGAATGTGTTAGCCTCGGGATAAAAAAACTACCCCCTAGTGGGTGTGTTCATGGTCATTTGACTTATTTTTATAAACATTTTTGGCTCCTAAACGTATCTTTGGAATGGGTAAAAACTATGGCACTTTTAAATTTTGTGTTCTGATTGATACTGAAGAGTACTAGTGCATGCATGATAGATTACTCCCATACAGATGTGGCCAGGGTCACGTGACCTCTTTAAATTTTGGGCAATAAATGACAACGTCCCCGAAACAGTGCAAGATACAGACATAGTTGCAATGGAAAACTAACAGGAAATCCATTGTGTCCTATCGATTGGCAGCATTACCAGTGACCATGAATGTCCTTCAAGGTCACTTTTGCTGTTTGAAAACTTTCTAATTCCCATACCTTACAACATGTAGTACGCTATGTATTATCTGCGGCGTGTTTACACATAAATCAAAAAGTGCAAGTGGCTTGTAATTTCAACTGTCGTTTGAAAAATGAAGTATTGCTTAAGGTCACAGTCAATCACACATGTTGTAAATGTGGTAATATCTCGGAAATGGTGCAAGATGGACCTGTTGTTAGTACTGGAAGTGATGTATGACCCATCAAACTGTGGCAATTCCAATGACCTTGAGTGACTTTCAAGGTCATTCACCTACTGCATTCTGCATTCCTTTTAGAATGTGCTTTAACACAGCTGTGCAGCAGTCGACAAGATTTCAACAGACACATTGTGTGCCGTGCGGTCCCTCTGCAAAGCTGAGCTTTTCGTCAAAATCCTTTCACTGTCAAGAATTCCAAAGAAAGTGTCTACATATCGATTATAGATACTTCCACTCACCACAACTGCATTGCTACATTACTTCACAAAATTATAAAAAAAACTGGCTTCAAATTTATTTGTTACCACCGCTTGTAAAACAGCAACTAGCAAATATCAAAATTTTGTCTGCAATTCAATACGAAGACTCTAGCTGCCAGTCAAGAGCCTGTCATAAATGTAAAAGCTAGACTATGGGCTTAGAATGTGTGTACTGATATTTGCTGTTTTAAAGCAACAACTGGACGACCTCATACAGAACTATGCATGCAGCAACAGTGTAACACAAAGAATAGTAAAACAGAGAACTGAGAACATTTTACTCAGATTATGCAATTACACAGGTAGACAACACAAATAAGTATTAAAACAAACTTTGACATGGCCAGGACCAGACTTGTTATCAGATGAATCCAGGCAGCTTCTGCAGTTGTTAACTGGAACAATCCGAACAGACTTCATCAAAGACGAGTCGTCATCCATCCTAACACAACACAAGCACCATTTGCAATCACACTGCAATACTCTATCAGACAGATCACGCACCATTTCCCGTTACTGATATTGCACCAGAGATGGTGAAGCGTAACACAGTTTCCCAAGAAGTTTCAGTCTTGGCTGCTGAAGTAAAGTCAAAGTTAGTAACAGAGCAGAAGGATCCAGCAGAACATGGGACTGTGTCGGTGTCTACTGACATGACATGACAGACGATTATCGGAAAAAGTCGTATTTGGATGTCCATGCAGCCTGGGCGGACGACAACTTCAGCCTGCACCATGCAGCGTTCGCAGTTCGTCATTTCAGAACAGATACTCATACAGGTACATTATGAACGGTAAAAACGCATCAACAGCTGGAGCTCAGCCATCAGGCACTGTTCCTCTGTCGGGCAGACAGGAGCTGGCACATTACAAGGCCATGCAGGTGCCGGCAGCCTATGATGGCCCACTCGATTTCTGGCGACAACAGAGGGGTGATTACCCGGTGCTGTCAAAAGTGGCTTGTCGGGTGTACTGCATCTCCGCCAGCTCTGCTCAATCTGAGCGAGACTTCTCGTCAGTGGGGCAGGTGATCAGTGACATTAAGTCTCAACTGACGGCAGACAAAGTCGAATCTATTGAACTCATTCGTTGGGGCATGCGTGCCGGATTGCTGTGAGACTCTGTGACACTGCTTAGTGTATTATATGCACGTATTGGTAACAGTTGTGCATCATGTTTCTAAGCTGCCTTATTGTGTTAAGTTCTTATGCATCTTTGGTTTGATTAATTAGATTGCTATTGTTGGACCATTGCAGTCAGTTGTTCAGAAAACCTGATAATAATAGTTCTTACTGGCGGATTTCAGTCTTAGATGATATATGTTTTAGGTCCGCTGCAAAACCGGTTGTAAGTAGCCTAGCTAAATGCAAAATGTAGAAACAGCGGAATCTTCGTTCAGCTAATTCTACGGTTTGCGTATAGTGACTTACGACTGTTTTGTAGTGTTAGGCCAAATTACTTATTGGAGAGACACTTATCGGTGGGCATAACAAAATGGTGACTGAAAATGTGTTTGTGGAATTATGTCACTGAGCATTTGGTTTTATTTGCTTTGTATTAAAGTATTTTATAAAGTGTGAGAGACACTACAATTGGCGACAAGGATAAGAAGTCAGAGATGGCTGTGAATCAGTCTGAAATATCTGTTTTACCACCGTTCGATTGTAAAACAGACACGTGCACAATCGGCACAAGATTGCGACGGTGGAAACGGCCGTTCGATTATTTCCTCCTAGCAAAGGGCATGACTGCACCAGCTCAACAAAAGGCACTGCTACTTCATACAGCAGTACTGATGTACAGGACGTTTCCGATATGCTGCCGCAAGCGCCTGGAGAGGAGGATAAATAGTCGACCTGTGGCGGTTTAGACTTCCCCCGATTTTGGATGCTGACGGTATGACTAATTGATGTCAAACGACAAGCCAAAACGATGACAATGTCATTGAATCTATGCTAATTGATGATATTCAATGACAGAATGCGTAGCGGCCAATTGGCAGACGCACATGACAAGTGCGCGCATGCGTAGAAGTTAAAGCAAACAGCGAGGGCGAGATAGTCAATAAGATAAAGTTTGTAAACTATAATTATATAATAATTTTCCATTGTGAATATATGCATAAAGGTAATGAGTTGTTTGCTAATTGCGGAAATTAGGTAGCGCAATTGAAAATTTGCTGTTAAACTTTTCCTGTTAAACTTGCTGTTGATGATGGACAGCCGTAATCTTCACGCAACTATTATCCGTGGCCAGGGCCTAATTTAACGTGCCTACAGGCAAGGACCTGCTTGGAGATTTGAAATCCGTGCTTGAAAAAAGTAGCACTTTAGGGAATACAGAATACAGTAAGAACGCAAGGACAATCGACGCCCATCTGCACATCCGTCTTAACATGCCGGTTTATCCAAATTCGATATGCGACCTGCCGTTCGTGCCTGGTTCACCAATGCAGACAGACGAAGTTGACAAAGTGCTGGCAAGACTACAGTGCAGCCATGGTTTAGCGATGTTTTTGACTTGGAAAGGCGTGATGCGTAATTGCGGCATCAGGCGAGTAGTCAGGATTTTGCTAAGGAGGGGCATTTTTCTGGCGGAGGGGGACATCACTGGAAAAATGCCGAAAATTGCGGGAAAATTCGTCATTCCTGTGCATGTTTTTTTTGCGATTTTTCCACCGTGACGGCCACTGACAAGGGACATTCACCCATGTCATCCCTCTGGCTACGCGCCTGTGTGGTATGCGCTATGGAATTTATCAAGCCTTGAACTTCGTCGCTTATACTTCGATCTTTCTTGGGCTTACAAGATTATCTTTGGTTATGTTGATATGTGCTCTGGCGACTTTTTTGAGCTTAGGTGTATTCAGACAACTAGAGGCCATCCCTACAAGCTGTTTAAACGCCAGTGTACAAGCACTGTCAGGTCCTCATTTTTTACTGAACGGGTTGTTAACATTTGGAACTGTTTACCAAAAAGGTGTTGATTTCAGTGGCTTTCTTAATTTTACGTAACTGTTCTCTGCTTTAAGGTGCCATTTTTTGCCTACATGTTCACAGCATTGTTTGCTCCTTTTTTGTGTGTTTAGTCTTATATTCGTTTTGTGTTTGTACTTTTCTCTTTGTCGTTGTAATGTTTCCCTTTGGGCGACTGTTAGTGCTGAATTTCAGCATTGTCGTGCCTGCTATATGTAATTTTCTACTGCATATTTGTATTTGTTTTCCGAGCAAAATAAATGATGATGATGATTCGAAATGGAAATCGCGAAATGGCGAACCTGTAAAATGTGAACTTAGATTGCGAACCGAGCGTGCGAACCGGAGACCCGAAATTTTGGTGAATTGCGAACCGTGTACCTGCGGGTCACACTGAACTATGCTGCCTAGCGTAATGATAACATTTTTACTCCATAAACATGGTAGCATGCATAGAATTGGCTTAAGCTCTTGTGTACAATCAGCCGTTACGTGTGCAGTACACTGCGAACCGGGCGTGTGACGTTATTTTTTGGACCAATGAGGTGCCCAGTTCGCAGCTGGTTCGGATTTTACAGTTTCACCATTTCGTGGTTCGCAGTTCGCAAATTACCTATCTCCCGTGACGATCGACAATACATGCATACTGGGCATGTCAGTTGTAATTTAAAAGTTATTTACTATACAAATTAAGGTGTTTGGGTCGACATCGAATTCTTGCGTACTTGTGACAAGTACAGCAGAAATACGAATTACATGATAGTAAAACAACTGTTGATATGTATTCGTAAGGTGCTGTTGTAATGCGGCGGCACGGGTGTAGCACTCAAAGACGACTCGCTAATCCTAACCGTAAAATCTGGCCCTAACCTCCAACTGTAACCCTAACCCTGCCATGTCATGCTGCTACATTCAAGCCAATGCTGCTTATTGTAAGTTACGCTGAATGTTATGTTTGTTGGTATTTTGTGCTGTGTTAAGTTCATTAGCATGGCCAGCTCCGATGTTTTGAAGATGCTGTTTAACAATGGCGTGCATTTTACCGAAAGCATTCCATTGCAACCTACATGACCTGCGGTAAGCTGTTGGTTTGCTTGTACGTGCCTTTAAATTTGAAGATCTGTATTTATTGCAATGTTCTAATCGTTTAACCGTCTCAGTTCAACACACTTGTAGGGTTTTCTGGTGTTGGGTCGGTAGAGGTCGTTCGAGTGGCCGCCCTTGCCGCCGCCTCAGGTTGGGAGACAGCTGAGTGGACATGGGGGACTCTTAACTCAAATACGAATACTCAGGAAAAAGTGAAACAACAACATTCAGCAATTTCCGTTGACAAGTCATGGAAACCGTCATGAACAGACCGGCTGATAACAACACCTTCACACATTGAGGGACTGCACTCCTACACACTGTTCTCTCCTCGTTAGCTAAACACTATACAACACTATACTATGTTCAATAACATTCATTGACAAAAGGGTAATGCATTTAGTGATGCTCGTATGTTGTATAGTAAGTGTTTCATGCATACTTTGTAAAACTGCATTCGTCAGTGTTCAGTAAAGAACTACTGACTTACTTAGTACTAATAGGCTACAGCGGGTTAATCTAAAACATGATGTGACAGGCGAGCCAGCCAGTAATGCAATTTCCATCTCCTGTGTACATGCAATTTGTAGCTATTAATGTTGCTGTTATATGCAGACGTATGCCATCGAAAACAAGAACAAAGACATTCCTGTAGATGGGTCGAAGTGGCAGATTCGTGGGACGAGTCGATTACCCGCGAAGGACCCAAAGTTTCGTCGGTCGCTGTACTATTATGAGGGCCAGGACGGCGTTGAGAAAGGCTTCCAGCGCCATGTGTATGAGCGACTGAATGACGAGTGAGTATAAATCCTTAGAGTGCAAACTGTGTTCAGCTGAAATTGAAATGTGTTCTAAAAATCACTAAATAACATACAAATATATGGCTCGAAGTTGTCCAACTGTCTTTATAGTGCAAGTAATAAGCAAGAAATTGTTGTTGGCTGCTGAAATCTTATGGTACATCTGATCCGGTATATTTGTTATTTGCAGGCACAAAATAGCCATGCATGTTAATGAGCTATTTATATTGTATCTGATAAACAAAAATGTGTAAGTATACATAATAGCCTTGTTGTAGGCGTTACTTGCTTGTCGGTTTTAACAATGACCGCTCACTGTCACTCACTTGGCATTTACATACTGAATTGGCGATCTTACAGTACTGTAGTGCCCTGTTGTTAAGATAATGTATTGTGTGTGCATTGTACAGTGATCGCATAGTAATTAAGTACATCGGAGAGCCGGTGTGTTTGGTGCCGGCCGCCCACGGCAACAGCAAAACTGGCAAGCCGTATGTACGCACGAAGCCATCAGTTTTGGATCAAATAAAGTCTATAGCAGCAGCAACTGGTGGCCACACTGGACCAGCAAAATTATACAAGAAAGCAGTCACCAACACTTCCTCTGACGACATCACGGCTTGTCCTCGTGACATGAAACAGGTATATAATTAATAACTAGTGTTGTTGGTTTCATTAGTGTATTTGGTGGCCAAGTTAGCAACATACTGGCTTATGCTGATGACGTTGTTGTTGTAGCCCCATCATGTAGAGCTATACAGTTATTATTATCTGTGCTTAATGCACAGTCAGTCATGTTCTATTTATCCTGTAGGCCTAATGCTCAGAAAAACTGTAGGTACGGTTTTCACACCGAAGTCACGTAGGCCTAATGGAATTCTTTCTTCTGAAATTTGTTGTTTCAGAATTGGTGAGACGCGTATCCAGTTTGTTGATAGTTTTAAATATCTTGGACATTACGTTGCTAGTGATCTTAGTGACGATAACACTATTTTACCAGAAATCTGCATGTTTTTTTGTACTAATAATTTAAGTCACAGGTTCTCTAAATGTTCTGTGAATTTTAAAGCCGTACTGCTCAGATCATACTGACGAACGTTTTAAAGTTTTGGTGTAAGTGTAATAATGCAGTCATTGTGCATGTGTATGCTTTATGTATTTCATGATTCTTCTCGTATGGGCCATGTTGCCTGAAATATACATGATGATGACTGTATTAGGTCCGCAACACTCTGCAGACTGTTCGTAATGCTGGCCGAATCACCAGTGACGGCGTAACCAACATTGGACGTCGCATGCTTGAGGTAGTCAGTTTCACAATCACGCTTAGTATTTACAATCGAAAGACTACACGGAATTTACACATTATCCTTGTACATTGATGTCGCAGTCAAACTGAAAGTACAGTGTGTTTGTGTGATTGTATATGTCTTTGACAGTGAACTACAAAATAGAACTAGAACTAACAAACATATTGGTAATTTTTCCTTCACTTACCTACAACAGCCCTGTCATGTTGAGGTGATGTTGCAATTTTCGTTTCGATGTGCGTCATATGTTGCTGTGCATGTTGACTACATCCACGTGCTCGAGCTGACATGGGATAACATGTGGGTCGTGGCCGGCATCCCGGAGATGGTTGCCGACTTCAAGGAAGTGTCACGGTGCAGCACACCTGTACTGTATTATGACACCACCTTTTGTCTGGGCAACTTTTACGTCTCAGCACTATTGTATCGCAACGATGCATTTGACGGTGCTCCAGTCATGCCGCTGTTACTGCTGGTGCACGAGCGGAGGATGACAGAGAGCCATGAGCTGCTGCTGAAGTGGCTTCTCAAACTCACTGGCTTGTCAACGGCAGTGTTTGTCGTGGACAGAGAAGCGGCAATCACGCGTGCAATAGGCACAGTGGTTCCGCACAGCAAGGTTGTATACTGCTGGAACCACATTCTAGGAGATGTTCGTGTGAGTATATGCATGAATAACCACAGACATTAAATGGGCTTATGTAAGAATTGATATTTTTAGGTGCAATAAGTCATGATGCAGCCACTCACAACTTTTAATACAATATGTCTCAAAGTAATGTATGAATGGTTGGTTAACTTGAACAGGGTGCTTACAAGTGTGGAAAACATGGAAAACTTGGGGATTTTTTTTAATTTGGGAAAACTCAGGGAAATGTGAAATATACTCTGGAAATGTTTGAAAATCAGATGGGACTGGCGACCCTTGCATTTTCGGTTGTATTAGACACTGACACTGTTGATGTTATGCTTGTCTTGTCAACCCTCCCTTCCGCTACATAACATACGAGTTGTGGTGATTGTCTCGATTCCCTAGAGTTGTTTTATTCTAACGTGGTGGAGTGGTTCTGGTGGGACTTCAGTCTGATCTCGATGACGAACTGGTTTCTTTCAGTGCTCTGGCACTGTTGGATTGGTCATCTGGCCTGTGAAAATGGTCCCAGAAATGACCTATAATGTGTTAAGTGGGACGTTAGGCCTCTACACTACTACTATGACTGTTATGCTTGTCTGTGTGTGCAGTAACCAGGTAGTCTTTTTGGTACGGAAGGTCGTTGGCTTACTGGCTGCGATATTGACGCCGTCCAGACCCTGCTGAAGGCATAATGGTCTGGTCATGGTCTTGAGTCAGTAACAACGGAGTTCAAGGCACCGATGACACTGCCATTTCTTCAGGTAATAGACAGTGTGTTTTATTTCCACATTGGCTGGCTTTTAAGTTTGTACATTTAACACGGTTATTAGAACGTCACATAAACGTACCAAATTGCTGAAATATGTATATGTTTACAATTTTCAGGCAGTCAGCAACAGATTTGTATATGTGTAATTTGTACCACCACAAATGCAATGAGTAACAGTGGGATAAGCAGACACTCAGTGATCATAATTTATCATCTTACGAGTGTTATTTCACTTACCTGTGTTTCTGTGCTGATTTGTCAGGTGTGGGTGACTTTGCACGGCGGTACAAAGTGTGTTGTAGTGTACGACTCCATGGCCGGCACAGCATCAGAGGAAACGCAAAAGACTGTGCGTGTGCTGGTTAGGCCACGTGCTCGTGTGCAGTTTAATCACACCTGCACACAACAGACGCAGGGGTCCGGAGACTGCGGATGTTATGCACTTGCTTATGCGACAACAATTGTGCTTGGAGGTAGTTGTTTTGAGTGTTGTTACGGTTTCAGAATGTTCACTGCCGATATGTTTCGGCAGGTTTCTGGAAAACCTAGCTTGCGCTTCAGATTTGGTTGTTCTGCTGAATGTGTTTTGAAGTAATCTCTTGGTTTAAATGAATGACTGGCAAAACCAGTTTGGATACCTTAGTAACACTGGGTGCATGTGTGGTGGTATAGGTGATCCGGCTTCATATGAACTGGTTGCGGACAAGGTGCGATCACATCTGGCCGGCATAGTGCGACAGAAGTCCATCACACAGTTTCCTGTAGCACGTCACTGTTACTGCAACGGACAGGCCGGAGGGCGAATGGTTGCGTGCGACCACTGTGACAAGTGGTTTCACGTCACTTGCATTTCTGGCAAGGTGAGACGAGGTGACTGGCTCTGTCACGGGTGTAAATGACTGAGTCAAGCTGTGTAAATATGTAACTACAGCTAGCATAGAGTCATGCAGTAAAAACAATATCCAGGAGCCTAGCAGGTTTGGTACATTTTATACTCTGCAGTGTATATTTGTATTTTCCTTTTGTATGATATTTTTCATTTTTAGAGTATGTTAGTCCTACATGTTCTGTCACTATTTCATTGTCATCATTTCTTTAGTTCATTTTATTTTGTGTCCACATTTAGTTAATATTTACCGCATCATGTGTATTTTCATTGTATTCTATTTCTATTGCACTTAGGCCTACGTTTGTGTTAGCATTAGTAAGCATTTACTACATTTAATGCTTATCAAGCCTATAGGCCTATACGAGTATTTAACAATCATATGGTGCCTACAAGCGACCAAGCCATAGCCAGTAAGTATCCATACGGAAGGACACCTGACAAGGACAGTCAGCAAGTTGAACATGGCAGAAGTAACCAGCAACCTGTTGCAGGAAAGAACCATGACCGACATAAATGTAGTAAAGATTCTATGGTACTAACATGTTTGTTTACCTGTATCGGTGACTAAAAATCGGCCAAACTGTTTTATTTCGCATGTTAAAACTGTTTATTGCGTACTCCGATATTGAAAACATTGTGGTTGATGAAAACGTGAAGCTACTGTTGCAGAATCTTACGTTGTTGTGATTACTGTATGAGTGGGCGTGGTCAATTGAATTATCGTTATAATGCCGATGTGCGACGGTCGTCCTGAGACTCCGTGTCCAGATAAGCGAAATGACAATTCTGTCAAGTTATCACAAGGTGATCTCATGCTGTGCCCAGCGTGTGACACCTACAGATTTCCGCCTAGGAACTCCAACCCAACAGCGCTAAAGTCTGTCACGTTACCTCTGCCACAGGCTGCTGATGTTCTGGAAAATGCATCGGAATGTAATTCTGAGAAAAGAACTCTGATGGCAAATGAACTGCTGTTCTTTGTTGCAAATACATATGATAAACATCCGTTGGATACAATAAAGGCTGTGATTAATGACTTTTTCCGTGAAGACGAAATTATTTCTGCAAAACAGAAGTTGGTACAGGTACTTCCTGCAGATGCTAAAGGAAGACCAATACAGAGTTATAC